>Ga0210392_10001201_pt1 | contig 13944 bp, 9 predicted proteins | sample IncBWC30OmetaG_FD_161057 | JGI IMG/M metagenome (GOLD analysis project Ga0210392, IMG submission 161057) | Forest soil microbial communities from Barre Woods Harvard Forest LTER site, Petersham, Massachusetts, United States - Inc-BW-C-30-O ...
GACTCCGCGCAGGGAGGCGGCGACCCGTGCCGCGTGGTCGCGGGCTTGCCGCTCGCGCTTCGGCTCGCGCTCGACGCACAGCAAGCCGGCGCGCGCTGCATCGTGCTGCCGAAGGACGCGCCTGCGCGAGCCGCACTCAGCGACGCGCGCCTGCACATCGCTCTCCAAGACTACGTACCGAGCGAGATGCGTGTGTTGCGCGTGCCGGCGAACTGGGTCGTGCACCGCGGCCTGCTCAAGTTCATCGCTGAACGCGACGCGAGCCACGCGAACCATCCGCGCGAGCGCAACCTGGCGACCGAGCGCGTCCCGTTCGACGCGCCGTACGCTTTCGAGCCGCTCGCCGTAGTCGACGACCCGAGCGCGCGGCAAGCCGAGCAACGCCTGTTCCGCGCGCTCCGAAAGCCGCAAGACGGTTGGACCTCACGCTACCTGAATCGCTACATTTCTCTGTTCTTGTCGCGCTGGCTGGTGAAAACGCCGCTGCTGCCGAATCAGGTATCCGTGGGGATTTTGGGCGTGGGCATTCTGGGCGCGTGGTTCGCGGCGCAGGGCGGCTATGGCAATTTGCTCTTGGGCGCTTTCTTGTTCCAAGCCCAGAGCGTGCTCGACGGCTGCGATGGCGAGATGAGCCGCGTGACGCACCGCGGTTCGAAAACCGGAGAGTGGCTAGACACCGTCGGTGACGATCTAACCAACTACGGCTTTTTCGCGGGCGCTGCGCTCGGCTTGTACCGCGTCAGCCACAACCCGCTGTACCTCGCGGCCGGCGCGGTGACGGTGATCTCCGGCTTGATCGGCAGCGGTCTCGAGTACCGCTACTTGATCAAAATCGGTTCCGGCGATCTCTTGAAGTACCCGCTCAGCCAAGGCCAGGGCACCGGACGCCTGGCTTTCATTCAGCCGCTCTTCAAACGCGATACGTTCGTGTTCATGACCTTGTGTGCCGCCGCGCTGTCCTGCCTCGGGCCAATGCTGTGCGTGTTTGCCGCGGGCGCCGTGGGCGTGCTGGTCAGCGTGATCAAGACCGAGCTGCGCCTGAGCCGCGAGGCACGGCAGAGCGAGGCCGCACGGTGAAACGCGGCTCTGCGCCCTGCACTCTGCTGGCGCTGCTCTGTTTCGCCGCGAGGGCCGGCGCGCAGCTCCCGGCCGACGGCCAGCTGATCAAAACGAATCACTACGGCATCGATCTGTACCAAGGCCCAGTGCTGGCCAGCACGCGCGTGATCGGCCTGGCCGGCGCGTTCGTCGCCATCGGCGAGGGCGTGGAAGGCAACACTCAGAATCCCGCCGCGCCGGCGGTGCGCGTGCCTTGGTCCAACGGCCACTTCGACTACGACTTGGGCGCTGGCGTGACGTTCCCCGCGACCATCAAAAATTCAGACTTCTTCAATTCCGGGAAACGCACTGATTTACCGAAGGGCAGCACGGGCGGCTTCGTGTTCCTGAACTTGGCGGCCAATTTGCAGTTCGGGAAATGGGGGCTCGGCGTCACCAGTGATCTCCAACAATACGCACTGCGACGCGACACGGGAGCCAGCTCGGGGAAAAGCGCCGACCAGCTGATCGCCCAGATTTCAGTCACGCACTTCCAGCTCGCGCGCAGCTTTGCCGATGGTCAGCTGGTCGTGGGCGTCGGCGATCGCGTGGCGACTCTTGCCATTCAGAATCAGGGTCCGCTCGACGCGACCCAGCAAGATCTGTTCAGCACGGTCGGCAATGGCTACGAAGCGGGCTTCGTGCTGCGCCCGAACAGCGCGCACTTTCGCGTCGGCGCCGCGTTTCGCACGGGAGTCACTACCCGCCCTTCCGCCACCAGCTCACAGCGCGTGCTGTACCCGAATGACCCTATAAATGAGCTATTTTTACCGGAGCGCGTGACCGTGCCGTGGGACTTGGACGTGGGGCTCGCGATTCAACTCGGGCCTCGACCGCTGAACCCACACTGGATCGATCCGGCGCTCGAGATCGAGCGCTGCAAGCGCTTCCTGCGTTGGCGCCAGCTCGAGCGAGCGCGACGACGCCGCTTCGAGCTCGACCGCGTTGCACAGCTGCACGGCGATGTCGCGGCCGCGGCACAGGCGCTCGACGCCGAATTCGCGTTCCAAGCAGCGCTCGACGACGCGACCCTGAGTCGCACCGAGGAAGACGTCGACATCGAGCTGCGCCGAAGGCACGACGCTCTTCGACGCTTCCACGTGCTGCTCTTGGGCTCGCTCGTGATCAGCGGCACCGCACAGGACGCGGTCGGCGTGGAGTCGTTCTTGGAGCGCACGGTGCAGCGCTCCGGCGCATCGCTCAGCTACTCGCCGCGCATCGCTTTGGAAACCGAGAGCGTGCCCAATTGGCTCCGGCTGCGCGCGGGCTCGTACAACGAGCCAACCCGCTTCCCGAGCAACAAGGACGGCGGCCGGATCCACACCACGCTCGGTTTCGACGCGAAATTGTTCCCTTTCGACGCCTTTGGCCTATTTCACGAGGGCACGACCTGGCGTGCCGGCGGCTCGCTGGACGCCGCCCGCAACTACTTCGGCTGGTCCGTCGCGATCGGAGTCTGGCATTGAACAAGCTGACCGGTTCGAGCGCCCTGGGCGCACTGCTGTTGCTTTCTAGCGCGTGCGCCAAAAAAGAGGTCAAGCCGCTGCGCACCGAGCCCTGGCTCGCTCACCCGCCTGCGAGTGCAGCGGCGAGCAGCGACGCCGGGCTCCCCCGAGCGCGCTACGCCATCACCGAGCAAAGTCAGATCCATTTTCAGCTGCCCAGGAAGGGCGGTACACTGCAGGGTAGCCTGACCCGCGTCAGCGGCGAGCTCAGCCTGACCCCGGGCGATCTCGAGCACAGTCACGGCCAAGTCCAAGTCGACCTGAGCTCGCTCGCGCTCAGCGAGGACGGCAACGCGGATACCAGCGAGCTGCTCACGCGTGTGAAGAGCGCGCTCGGTCTGAGCGACGCCGCTATGGACGCGAGCAGCCCAGTCACCGCCGGCTTCGAGCTCAGCTCACTGGAGGACGTCGCACCGGCGCAGCTCGAGCCAGCACCCGACAGCGACGCAGGCACGCCGTTCACGCGCCAGGCCCGCGCGACCGCCGTCGGCAATCTGCTCTTGCACGGCTTTCGGGTCGTGCGCCGCGCGCCATTGGAGGCGGAATTCGGCTTCTCCGCCGATCGAAAGATGCCGGCCACCATTTCGATCCGGAGCCGTGCGCCGTTCGTAATCTCGCTAGAAACTCACGAAATTCGCGTGCGAGACCTGAGTGCCGGCAAAAAGCCGCCCAAAGGGGCTGCTGCGCATGCCCGCGAGGTGCGTGTAAGTGTTGAACTCTACGGGAGAAAAATTGAGTGAGCCCGGTTTCGTGGAAACCGACCGCCGGGTGGGCCGTATCAGTAATGCTCGATTGAAACGGGGAGCCGTGTGCTCACCTCAGCAGCTCGCTGTTCCCGATTTCGCTTCGTTGGTTGTATCTTTTACATTCCCTACGCGCGTTTCAGGCCCGCGTTACGAGAAGGAGACCTAGTTGATGTCGCAGAAACTCAGCTTCAGCTCAATCGCCGCTACTCTCGCCGTGCTCAGTGCCTCGGGCCTCGTCGCCTGCGCTGGTGAAGCCACGCCGCCCGCCGCCAGTCCCGTGGACGCCAAAGAAGTTCCGGCAGCGGCCGCACCTGCAGCCGTCGCCGGTGACTCCGCGCCCGCCGCGGATTCGAGCATGGCCGACGCTCCTGCTCGTGTTGCCGCCGACGCACCGGCCGCACCGACGACGCCCGCTCCGGCTGCAACCGACGCCCCCAAGGAAGCCGCTGCCGCACCGACTGCGCCCGCCGCTGCGTCTGACAAACCCAAAGCCACTGCTAAGAAGAAAGCCGGCGCCAAAGCTGGTTGCGGCGCTGGCACTTGTGGCTGAGCGCTGAGCTCGCGCCGCCATGACCACGATGCCCCAGCGCGAAGCGCCCGGGCGCGGCACGAGCCGCGCCCTCGGTGGCGTCGGGTTGGGGCTTCGCTGGGAGTTTCTAGAAGAGGTGTTGGACGGTCCTGCCTGTGACGTCGCCTTCTTCGAGGTTTCACCCGAGAATTATCTAGGCCGCGGCGGCTACTATCCGAGCGCCCTCGAGCGCATCGCCGAGCGCTACCCCATCGTGACGCACGGCCTGACGCTCTCGCTCGGTGCGGTGAACGAGCCGGACCCGGCTTACCTGCGCGCGCTCAAGAGCGAGCTGACGCGGCTCAATCCGCCATGGCACTCCGATCATCTGTGCTTTTCGAGCGCCGGCGAGCTCGTGCTGCACGAGCTGTTGCCGCTCAAATTCTCGGCAGAAAACGTGCGCCGCGTCGCCGAGCGCTCGAAGCGAGTCGAAGCCGAGCTGGAGCGGCCGTTCGCAATCGAGAACATCACTTACTACGTGCACCCCGGGAAGCCGGAGATGTCGGAGCTCGAGTTCTTGCAGGGCGTGCTCGAGGCGAGCGACGCGCGGCTCTTGCTCGACGTGAACAACGTGTACGTGAACGCACAGAACCACAGCTTCGATCCGTATGCGTTCATCGCCGGGTTGCCGCTCGAGCGCGTAGTCGAGATCCACGTCGCGGGGCACAAGACCTTGGACACCGGGTTATTGCTCGACACGCACGGCCAAGCGGTAGCCGATCCCGTGCTCCAGCTTTTGGAGTGGACCATCGAGCGTGTGGGCCCGGTGCCCGTGCTGCTCGAGCGCGACAACGACGTGCCCGAGCTCAGCGAGCTGCTCGCCGAGCTGTCGGTGCTGCGCGAGCTGCAAACGCGCGCCCTGAGCCGCCATTCGGAGCGCCATGCAAGGAGCGCTTGAATCGGCCCTGGCCGAGCTCACGCTGGGCCGGGAAATCGCGGTCTCTGATGGCCCGGGCATTGCTGCTTGGCTCGCGCGACACGAGGTCGAAGCCGAGGACGCCCAGGCGCTGACTCGGGATTTCGCACGGCTGCTCGTGTATCGCCGGCTCGTGCGCGGCAATTTGCGCGAGGCGTTGCGCGCCACGATGCCGCGCAGCTTGGCGCGGCTCGGCGCGCGCTTCGAGCCGTACTTCGACGAGTTCTTGCGTGTTTCACCGCCCGTGACCCACTACCTGCGCGAGCTGACCCGGCGCTTTTTAGACTTCGCGCTGCCGCGCTGGGCGGCCGACTCATCACTACCCGGCTACATCTCGGACCTGGCGCGCCACGAGGCGCTGCAAGTCGAAGTCGCGTCGCAGCTCGCTCGCCCGAAGGACTACGTGGCCGCCGAGCTGTCGATCGACGAAAGAGTGGAATTCATCGACGCGGTGCGGCTCGTTCACTACGACTGGACCGTGCACCGCTTGCCCGACGACGAAACGAGCCTCGCGCTGCCGGAGCGGGTGGCGACGTCGCTCTTGGTGTATCGAAGCCCGGAGCACGACGTGCGCTACCTGGAGCTCGGTGCGTTCGCCGCAGCGTTGCTCTCGGGTCTGCTCGGCCGTCGTTTGTCGCTGCGCGCAGCCCTGACGGAAGCCGCCGAGCAGGTCGGGCTCGAGCTCGACGACGAGCTGCTCAGCCGGGTCGCTCGGCTCCTGGCGGAGCTCGCCGAGCGCGGCGCATTGCTCGGGAAAACGCGGGCTCCGCCCGACGCTCCCGACAAAAGCGCGGATTTGCTGCCCAAAGCCGATATTCCTGCTTAATCTCAGCGCGTTTCGAAGAGCACCCCCCATGACCACCCGCGACCCCATCAGTATCGTTGGCACCACCATTGCCGAGAAGTATCGCATCGAGCGCCTGGTGGGAGAGGGCGGCTTTGCGGTGGTGTATCGGGCCCAGCACACGATTTGGAATCAGCCGGTCGCGATCAAGTTTTTCAACGGCTTGTCCGCGGTGCCGGTGGACCAGCGCGACCACTTCAAGGACCAGTTCATCCAAGAGGGCGCGCTGCTGACCGAGCTCAGCAGCCAAACCGCAAGCATCGTACAAGCGCGCGATGTCGGCACGTACACGACTCCCGACGGCCAATGGATGCCGTACATGGTGCTCGAGTGGTTGGACGGCGTGGCCCTCGACGAGCTGCTCGACCGCGAGCGCATCGACGGCGCGCTGCCGTGGACGCTCGAACAGGTGATCGTGCTGCTCGCGCAGGCGGCCAACGCGCTCGACGTGGCGCACGGCAAGGGCATTGCCCATCGCGACATCAAGCCCGCCAACCTCTTCGTGTTGGGTGAAAAGCCGCGCCTGACGGCCACGCTCAAAGTCTTGGATTTCGGCGTCGCCAAGATGATGAGTGACAACACTCAGCTCAAAGCCGCGATGGCCAAGACGGGCATGAATATCACCTCGTTCACGCCCCAATACGGCGCGCCCGAACAATTCAGCCGCAGCTACGGCGCCACCGGGCCGTGGACGGACGTGTTCGCGCTGGCGCTCGTCGCGCTCGAGATGCTGACCGGCAAAGCCGCGCTCGAAGGCGACGACGTCGTGCAGCTCGCGTTCTCTTCGGGCAACACCCAACGAAGGCCCACGCCGCGCAACTTGGGCGTGGGTGTCTCGGACGCGGTGGAATCGGTGTTTGCCAAGGCGCTTTCGATCGCGCCAGTAGATCGTTACGCGCGTGCTCGCGAATTCTGGGCGGCGCTCGAACAAGCTTACGGTGGATCCTACGGCGAGGCTGGCTTTCGCCCCTCGACCACCGGAGGCGGAGACCTAGGCGTTCGTCCCACGCAGCTCGCGAGCGAGGTATACCGCGGTTCGCAGCCCAATGTGCTGAGCACCAGCAGCCCCGCGACCCTGAACACGGCGGGCGAACCCGCGCCGAGCAACAAGACGGGGTTGTACGTCGGTGGCGGCTTGGGCATCGCCGCGCTGGCCGCCGCCGCCGTGCTGTTACTGGGCGGCAAGCACGGCGAAGGCGAGCCGAAGAGCGTAGCAACGAGCGCGCCTTCAGCGCTGATTGCATCCGCGGCGCCTTCCGGAGTGGCAGCCGCAGCGGCGGTGCCCGCGGCCGTCAATTGTCCGGCGGAAATGGTGCAAATCCCCGCCGGTCAGTTCTTCATGGGCTCGGAGCTGAAGGACGCGGCCGACAACGAGAAGCCCTCGCACAACGTGTCGGTCGACTCCGTGTGCATGGATTTGTACGAGGTCAGCGCGAAGAAATACAAGGCCTGCTCCGACGAAGGTAAATGCCGACGCGCGCCCACGGAAGTGGAATGGCCGAAGATCACGCCCAGCGAGCGCGAGACGTACTCTCCGCTATGCACCGGCTCCGATCCGGAAAAGCTCGACCACCCGATCACCTGCGTGACGTGGGCCATGGCCGACACCTTCTGCAAGGCGAACGACAAGCGGCTACCGACCGAAGCCGAATGGGAGTTTGCCACGCGCGGCCCGGACGGCCGCGTCTACCCGTGGGGTGACGACGCGCCGACCACGCAGCACTTGAACGCCTGCGACGCAGAGTGCGTTGCTTGGGGCAAGAAGCACAAGGTCGAGCTGAAGCAGCTCGGCAGCGGCGACGACGGCTTCGCCACGACGGCCCCGGTCGGCAGCTTCCCGGCAGGCCGCTCGCGCTTCGGTCCGTATGACGTAGTCGGCAACGTCTGGGAATGGGTGGCCGATTGGTACGGCGACTACACCCCAGACGCGACCAAGAACCCGATGGGGCCCGACAAGGGCGAGCGCAAAGTGATCCGCGGCGGAGCCTGGAATGGCGGCTTCGAAGCTTGGCTGCACCCCTCGTTCCGCTACGCGCAGGTGCCCAACGCCCAAAGTCACGGCATCGGTTTCCGCTGTGTGAAGTCCATTCCTAAGTAATGAGCTCCCAGCGTTCTGGCTTGTTCAGGGGGTAAACGTCAGCTTCATTGGAGACCCGAAGTTCGGCGGGGGCTCAGGGAATTGTCCCAATATCGATTGACTTCCGATTACGACAATTTCGTCGTCTTGTGCGATATCTGCCGACGCTCGGATGATGTGCTCGAGCTCGGTTCGTTTCATGGACGCTCCGCGCGAGCCAACGTCTGCCTTCGGATTCGCCAACGCGTGCGGGGGTCGAGCACGAAACTGAACGGCGATACTTGCCGCAGATCGTGAGCTCTCTCGGAACACTCCTCAAGGAAGGACGCAACAGTTTCGGCGTCGCCAGTGAGCAGTGCAGCCCACGCTTCGATGTAGTGATCGTGTACGGACCCGTTCGCTCGCGACGAGCGAACTTTGTCTCGTGCGCGTTCGAGCAGCCCGGGCTCCAGCCGAATTCGCGCCGCGACCTCCCGATGAAGATCAAGGCTGCGCCGCTCGGCAAGCAGGTGCGGTTTTGAGTCAGCCACACCTCGATATTATCACAGGCCCCGTCGACAAGAAGGGAAGCTGTCCGCAGTGCCTCGAGGTCCCTGATGGCACTGCGGCAGTGGAGCTTCGGGTCACGTTTCGCGAGCCGCCGTACGACCCCGGCGACCTGATCCAGGAGCTGGCCCTCTTGTGCCCGCAGACGACGCTTTGGATACCCTAGACCTGGGAAGGGACGCACTTCAGCAGGCGCGGGGGAGCATCTCCCGCCGAGGAAGGCGAAAATGGCCACGAACTGGGGCTTGTTTTGGGATCAGCCGCGCAACCCTTCTCATTACGCCTGGAACGCGAGACTATCAGCGAATGGGTTCGGGGCCTCTCGATCACCCGCGTTTACTTGAAATTGAAGAGAAGCTCGATCGCGCGGAGATCGACGCGGCGCAGCGTCTGCTCGCCGACTTGGGTGACCTGAACGTTCACCGCACCGCGATCACGTATTTCGCCACGCGCCTCTTGTACCAGCGCGGTCGCTTGGACGCGCCCGGGGTGGTCGAGCGACTGCGCGAGCTGATGGTGGCTGAGCCGATATTTCCACAAGCCAGCGCGATGCTCGCTGCGGCCGAGCGCGGCACGTTGCGCCCCGATCGCCTCGGCTTCCAACGCGCCACGCTCAACCCGGACGCCGCGCCGCTAGGCAATGCTCCGTCCGACTCGCCCGCCACGTGGTCGGAGCCACCACGCAAAGAATCGAGCGCGCCGCTCATCGAAGTCGGCAACGACGAGCCGGACACCGATCACGACGAGCTCGGCGCAGCTCCCGAACCCAGCTCGCGTCGACAGCCGGAAAAGATCATCCGCGAGCAGCGCCGCAGCTTGAGCATGCCGCAAATTCCGCGCGCGCCAATGCTGCCGCGCTTCACGCCACCGACGAATACGACTCCCAGCTACGCCCCCGACACGCGCACGGCTTCACTGCAGTTCGAGCTCGAGCTCGAGCTGCCAGGGGCGCCACGCGACACGATTCGCCAAAGCGAGCCCGAGCCGCCACCCTCGTCCGCGCGGGCAACGGAGAGCAAGCCGGCACCGAACAGCGACCATCTGTCACTCACCGTGCGCGATCACGGCCCGGATTCGATGCTCGCCCGAGCGCGCGCGCTGTGGGAACAAGGCGTGCACGATCGCGCGCTGGCGCACGTTCAGCGCTTGGAAGGCGCGCCGCTCCTGGAGCCGGAGTTGCGCGCGGCCTGCGCGCGCTTTTTGATCGAAGCCAGCGAGCCCGAGCGCGCCGTCATACAAGCCCGCTTGGCCAGCCAAGACGATCCGGACTCGGCGCTGGTGCAGCTGGTGCTCACTTGGGCGCTGGTGCGAGCGGCTCGCCACGCACCCAACCATCAGACGATCGACGAGGCCGAAGTCGTGCTGGCGAGGCTGCGCGCCAAAAGCGGCCCCATCCCGGCGCTCGCCCAGGCGCTGCGCGCGGCAATTTTGGCCGAAAAAGGCGATCCGGAGCGCGCCATCACGACCGCAAAGTTGGCCCTGAAGTTGGACCCAACCGCGCTCGACGCAGAAGCCGCCATCAGCTTGGCCGCTGCACGCCTCGGCCAAATGGACGAGGCGCAGGCGGCCTGGGAGCGACTGCACGCGCTATCCCCCGAAGAAGCCGAGCGCATGTGCGATCGCCTGCAGCAGCTCGGAGTCACGCTGCGCGACATCGAAGCCGTGCCCTCACGCGCCGCAAGCTCCGCCGTCCGGCTTTGGGACAAAGTGGAGATCGAGCTCTTCAGCGGCGAGCATGCGCGCGTCATCGCTGCGTTCGAGCTGGGCGCGACGCGCGAGCTACGCGGCTTGGTAGGCGAAAGCGCGACTGACGCGATCCCGCTATTGGCGACCATGGCCGCCGGCCATTTCACGACCGAGCCGGTGTGGCGCCATTTTGCGCCCTACGATCTATCGGTCGGCAGCATCGCCCGCGTAGAGGCCGTGCTGGACGTAATGTACGGGCGCACGCCGCGCCATGCGCTCGGGCCAGCGACGTTCCCGGCGCAGGTGATGCTCGCGAGCTACGTCGGGGAGTGCCTGCGTCAAGGCTACGGCGGCAGATGGGTGGGCTCGTTGGCCAACCCCGAAGCGGTCTTCGTAGACACAGATCACGCCAGATTTGCGCCGTTCCATGAGCTTCGCCTGCGCTTGGAGCAGGGCAAACCGCTGCTCTTCGAAGGCGCCGAGGGCCAGCGCGCGCGCGTCAGCGGCGCGCCGATCGCGATGCCCGTCGCGCCGCCTGCGCCTTGGGATCCGGCAGAATGGCCGAGCCCTCGCATGCTGCCACGGCTGGGGTTGGCCTTCTCGCAGTCCGTCGTGGAGCTGTTCTGCGCGGAGTTCGGCGGAGGTCCGCTCGATCGCTCGCTCATCGGTCTGCTCTCGCTCGACAACTACGCGAACCTGCTGGCACCAAAGGGCGCTCACGCCGCAGCCGACGCGCGCTGGGTGAAACGCACTTCCGTGCTGATTGGCGCCTATCTGGGCGAGGTGTTGCGCGAAGCTGCGGGCGCGGCTTGGCGTGACACCGCGGAGACGCCGACCGGCCCCGACAGCTACACGCTGCTGCTGCCCGACGGCGGCTCGACCTATCCGGTACTGCAAGCCTTCGAGCGCTTGAGCGGCAAGGACACCGCGCCGCTCAGCCGTTACGCGACGCGCTTGGTGCGCGAGCTCGGTTGACGCGAGCAGGCCCTCTCCCCCCGTAAACGTGCCCGTGCCGTGCCCGGAACGCGGCAGATCGCTTTCCATTGGAAGGCACGCTTGCGCCAGAGGGATCCCAAGCCGCTCATGATCCAGATGCTTCCTCAGCATGCCGGCCTCCGCGCCAACTGTTCTCCTTCGGGCACGGGCACGGGCACGGGCACGGGCACGGGTGCGTGACGCGGCCCTAACCCGCCCTCCGCGCTACGATCGCAAGCCAGGGCTGCTCGCTGGGCGGCTTGTGCGAAGGCCGGAAATAATGCCGTTCTATGACGAAGCCCGCGGCACGGATGTGCTCGAGCCAGGTTTCGGTGGTCAGATACGAACCGTAGCGCTCTCCGTTGAACCCCTCGTGATCGACGTCGAAGGAACGCGGGTTGGAGCAGAACAAGACTCCGCCTGGAACCAAGCTTTCGTGAAGCTCACGCAGCACTCGCACCAGCAACGCGCGCGGGACGTGGAACAAAGACGCATTGGCGAACACTCCGTCGAAGCGCGCTTGCCCGAGATCGAGCTCGAAGAAACTCTGCTCGAGCACCGCGCAGCCCGAATGCTCGCGCGCCATGCGCACGAGCTCCGTCGACCCATCGAGCCCGGTCAGCGTGTGACCGAGGGCGCTCAAGGCGACCAAATCCCTCCCCGGCCCACAGCCGAAGTCGAGCAAGCGGAGTGGCGCTGCATTGCCCAACGCACCCAATAAAGCCTGATAGTTTTGGGTTACGTCGTGGCCCTGCGTGCCCTCCCAGAAGCGCTCGGCGTTGGCGTTGTAGTGGCCCAGGGTACGAGCAGCCAGCTCGCTCAACGCCGGAGTCTCCGAATCACTCGCCATACCTGCGAGCGTAGCACCTCGCCGCACACGAACGCGCGTGAGTTACTGGCTGATATACACCAGCGTGCCGCCGCGCAGGCTCATCGCGCCGTGCCAGGCTTGGGGCACGGGCGGATCGGTCCAATGAAACAACCAGCGGGAGTCGATCGGCGACAGGTTCACGCAGCCGTGGCTGTGTGGCGTGCCGAAGGTGTCGTGCCAATAAGCCGCGTGAAAAGCGAAGCCTTCGCTGAAATACTGCACATAAGGCACGTCGCGAAGGTCGAATTCATCGCCGACCTCGTCGCTGTCCATGGTCGCGGTCACGTGCTTGGTGTGAATCAAGAATTGGCCGCGCACGGTGGAGTGCGTGGTCTTCGGATCGCCCATGCCATCGGCGCCCGTCGAAACCAGCGTTACGTACACGGGCTTGTCTCCGACGTAAGCGACCATGCTCTGCTTCATGACCGAAACGTGGATCCAGGTGCGACCGGGCTTGACCCAGCCGGGGCGTTGAACCATGCGTTCTACACGCACCAAGTTGTCGTCGCGCAGCCAATCGCCGGACGTCGTCTCCAGGTAGCTGAGCCCAGAGAGTGATCGCGAGCGACCGGTGACCGGCAACGCCTCGCGAAAGCCGAGCGGCCGCGAGATGGTAAAGCCGCTCGCCGGGCTGCCCGAATACAGGAAGGCGTTGTGGTTGCGCACGAACACCACCGGCAGTTGAACCTCGCCGCCGAGCGCGATGCCGTGGAAGGTGCTGGCCACGACCGGCTTCATGCGGTCGAGCGGCAAGAGCGACATGTCCGTGGTCAGCCCGAAGCGGCGCCCGCCCTGATCGTAAATTGCCAGTACAGCGAACGAGCTGTCCGTGACTGCGCGACCGTTGGTCAGCTTGCCCGCTTCGTGCGCGTAGCCGAAGGGCGTCGGGGCTTGGCCGCCAGCCGCGAGAAACTGCGGCGTCGGGTCGGTGGGCGCGTCGCGCCACGCCGAACGCGTGTTGGCCTCCAAGTGCCGCGCCAGCTCGACCTCTTCTTGCTCTTGCTCGAGCTTGCTCGGCAGGCGCGTGTAGAAGGGCGGGGTTGGAAAGATCGAGCGTCCGTAGCGGTAAGGCAGCGCTGAGCTGCGATCCGGACGCACGCGCCCGAACTGCGCCATCGGGTGATTCGGATCGAGCGTAGCGGTGGCACCGACGCACACGTAACCCTCAGGCATGATGCGGTAAAAGCCGAGCTTGCAGCCCTCGTGACCCGCGGGCTCGGCGTCGCGACGCACCTGCGCGCCCGCGCGCAAGTAACCGATCTTCGTCGACTCGAAGCTGGGCCGCTCGTAGATCATCGTCTCGCGCGCAATCGCGACCAACAACCGGCCTGGGTCGAGCACGGGCTCTTCGTCACGCGCGGAGCTCGGAATCGGTTCGTCCTCTTCGTCAGCCGCAACGTCCGTGCTCCGGTCAACCTCGGACGTCGCGACGGAGGCGGGCTCGGGAGGCGCGACGGAGGTAGGCTCGGGCGTCGCGACAGCGGCGGGCTCGGGAGGCGCGACGGCGGCAGGCTCTCGGCTGGTTGGCGGCGCGACCGGCGCTGCGCGCGGCACAACTGGCGGCGCAGGAATGCTCATGGTCGCAACGGGCCGCGGGCTCTGCCCACTGCGCTCAGGCGCCGGGCGCGCAAATTCGCCCGCTGAGCACGAGGAAAACGCGCCCGTGCCCAAAGCCACCAAAGACAGCAAGCGCACGCTCAGCATCCCCTCAGCCGTTATCGAAGGATGCCCCTATGGGCCAAATTTCCGGGAAAAAAACAGCGAGCCGCAGAAAAAAGGAGCTGCCCCCCTCGAAGACGTCGGTTCACGGCGGCTGCGCTCGTCGCTGCGACGCGCTTCTGCACCCCGAATCGGCCCTTCGCGCAGCCGGCCCCGCCAAGCGCCCGGCATCTGCCGGTCGCGGGGGGCCAACGACTCCCTGACGAGAAGCGTGACCCTTCGCGATGCGACACTCCGCCTGGCGGAGCTGGCGCCTCCGAGGATGCTCGATGACGAGAAGCGTGGCCCTTCGCGATGCGACACTCCGCCTGGCGGAGCTGGCGCCTCTGAGAGTGGTGGAGCTGGGGTGCCTTGCGTGTTGGGGGGCACACAACCAGCTGCACGCTCGGAATT
>Ga0210392_10001202_pt1 | contig 13935 bp, 10 predicted proteins | sample IncBWC30OmetaG_FD_161057 | JGI IMG/M metagenome (GOLD analysis project Ga0210392, IMG submission 161057) | Forest soil microbial communities from Barre Woods Harvard Forest LTER site, Petersham, Massachusetts, United States - Inc-BW-C-30-O ...
CAGCCGGGCGGTGATGACGACGGAGCCGAGGTCGTCGCCGGCCTCGGCGCACCGGCCGGGAAACGGTTCTTCCTGGCTGAGCCGCTGCCACTGGCAGGCCAGCAGGTAGCACCAGATGTCCCGGGGATACCAGGCCAGGCTGGCCCGGACCCGTTCCAGCTCACCCAGCCCGTCGTGGAACACCGCGCCGCCGGCCAGTTCGGCCAGCCGCTGGGTAGGCGTGGCCAGCCAGTCGAGCGCGGCGATCCCGGCCCGTGGGTCGAAGCCAAGCTGGCCGCGCAGCCACGCGTCGAGCGCCGCGACCCGGACGTGGTGCCGGGCCGCCCTGGGCGGCTCGCCGCTGGGCGCGAAGCGGACCGGGTAGCCGCGGAAGCTGGCCGGCAGACGGCCGTCCAGCGCTGACCCGATCCGGTCCGCCTCGTGGCGGGGGGTGCCCGCGGCCAGCAGGAGTTGCAGCCGCGGGCCCCAGTCGTGGTCGGTGGACCGTTCGCTGTCGAAGCCGAGCACCTCGGAGCCTGGGCCGAGCAGCGCCGCCGAGTAGCGCAGCCCAGGGAACTGCTCGCCCAGCAGTGGCCGCACCACGTCCGCGTAGAACTGCCCGGCCAGCTCCAGCCCGGGCAGGAACGTCGCCCCCATCCCGCCGATCTTGCCCGACCAGGGGCGGGCAGTCAGCAGGTTTTCGGTGTGCCAGAGTCGACGGGCGCTACCCATTGCTCCGGGAGGCTAGTCATGACGCAACTGGTGGACGGCCGGGCGATCGCCGCCGCCATCGCTGAGCAGACGGCCGCCGCCGCAGCCGGGCTGCGCGCCGCGGGTACCGTGCCCGGACTGGCCGTGCTGTTGCCCACCGACGATCCCGGCGCGGCCTGGTACGTCCGGTCCATCGAGCGGGCCGCCGCGCGGGCCGGGGTCAGCTGCCAGGTGCACCGGCTGCCCGGCCCGGCCGGGCCCGCGGAGATCACCGGCCGGCTGGCCGAGCTGTCCGCCGACCCGGCGGTGCACGGGATCATCTGCCAGACCCCACTGCCGCCCGGCAGCACGCTGGCCGCCGTGGGACAGGCCATCGACGTGGCCAAGGACGTGGATGGCGCCAACCCGGCGTCGCTCGGCCAGCTCGCGGCTGGGCTACCCGGTGCGTTCCCGCCGGCGACGGCCGCGGCGGTGCTGGAGATCCTCGGCCGCGAGGGCGTTGAGCTGCGCGGCCGCCGTGCCGTGGTGGTCGGCCGGTCCATCGTGGTGGGCAAGCCGGCCGCGTTGCTGCTGCTGGCCGAGGATGCCACCGTCACCATCTGCCACTCACGCACCAGGGACCTGGCCGGGGTGTGCCGCGAAGCCGAGGTGCTGGTGGTGGCGGCCGGGCGGCCCGGGCTGATCGGGCCGGATTACGTCGCGCCTGGCGCGGTAGTGATCGACGTGGGCACCAACCCGGTGCCCGGTGGCGACCTGGTCGGCGACGTGGACACCGCGGCGGTCACCGGCATCGCGGGACTGCTCACCCCGGTGCCCGGCGGGGTCGGGCCGGTCACCACCGCCATGCTCATCCAGCACACCGTCCAGGCCGCGGCGCGCTGAACTCAGCGGGTCGCTGCCCTGCCTGATCGCCGCACCCGTGGCAGCGCGATACCTTAGCGGCATGGTTGACCAGGCGTTGGACACCGGCCAGGCGTGGGACTACGCGCCGGCCCCCGAGGCCACGGACATCGTGTCGATCGCGTCCAGCTATGACCTGTTCATCGGCGGGGAGTTCGTCCCGCCGGCCGGCGGCGGCCACTTCGCCACGCTGAACCCGGCCACCGAGCAGCCACTGGCCGAGGTGGCCCAGGCCACTGAGCAGGACGTGGACCGCGCGGTCCGGGCGGCCCGGGATGCCTACCAGGGCGCCTGGGGTGGCCTGCCCGCCCAGGAGCGGGCCAAGTACCTGTACCGGATCGCCCGCCTCATCCAGGAGCGGTCTCGCGAATTCGCCGTGTTGGAAAGCCTGGACAACGGCAAGCCGATCAAGGAATCGCGGGACGTGGACATCCCGCTGGCCGCCGCACACTTTTTCTACTACGCGGGCTGGGCGGACAAGCTGGACCACGCCGGGTTCGGCCCGGACCCCCGCCCGCTCGGCGTGGCCGGGCAGGTCATCCCGTGGAACTTCCCGCTGCTGATGGCGGCGTGGAAGCTAGCCCCCGCGCTGGCCGCGGGCAACACGTGCGTGCTCAAGCCGGCCGAGACCACACCGCTCACCGCACTGCTGCTGGCCGAGGTCATCCAGCAGGCCGGCCTGCCGCCGGGCACGGTGAACATCCTGACCGGCGACGGCGCCACCGGGCAGGCCCTGGTCGCCCACCCCGGCGTGAACAAGATCGCCTTCACCGGCTCGACTGAGGTGGGCAAGGAGATCCAGCGCGCGGTCGCGGGCACCGGCAAGAAGCTCACCCTGGAACTCGGCGGCAAAGCGGCCAACGTGGTGTTCGACGACGCCCCGCTGGACCAGGCGGTGGAGGGCATCGTCAACGGCATCTTCTTCAACCAGGGCCACGTCTGCTGCGCGGGCTCCCGGCTGCTGGTCCAGGAGTCGGTGGCGGACACCGTGCTGGACCGGCTCAAACGGCGGCTCGGCTCGCTGCGGCTGGGTGACCCGCTGGACAAGAACACCGACATCGGCGCGATCAACTCGCGGCAGCAACTGGACAAGATCACCGAGCTGTCCGCGGCCGGCGAGCAGGAGGGCGCCGAGCGCTGGTCGCTGGCCTGCCCGATCCCGGACCGCGGCTACTGGTTCCCGCCCACCGTGTTCAGCGGAGTCAGCCAGGCGCACCGGATCGCCCAGGAGGAGATCTTCGGGCCGGTGCTGTCCGTGCTCACCTTCCGCACCCCGGAGGAGGCCGTGGCCAAGGCCAACAACACGCCGTACGGGCTGTCCGCCGGCATCTGGACCGAGAAAGGCAGCCGGATCTTCTGGATGGCCCAGCGGCTGCGCGCCGGGGTGGTCTGGGCCAACACCTACAACCGGTTCGACCCGGCCAGCCCGTTCGGCGGCTACCGGGAATCCGGGTTCGGCCGGGAAGGCGGGCGGCATGGGCTGGCGGGATACCTCAATGGCTGAGTACCTCGATGCCTGACCGCAGCCAGCCGGCCCGGCTCGACGTCCGCAAGACCTACAAGCTGTTCATCGGCGGCGCGTTTCCGCGCTCCGAGTCGGCCCGGTCCTACCCGATCACCGGGCGCCGCGGCGAACTGCTGGCGCACGCCGCGCGGGCCTCGCGGAAGGATGCCAGGGACGCGGTCCTGGCCGCCCGCAAGGCGTTTCCCGGCTGGTCCGGGGCGACCGCGTACAACCGGGGCCAGGTGCTGTACCGGGTGGCCGAACTACTCGAGGGCCGGGCCGGGCAGTTCGCCGACGAGGGCGTTAAGGCAGCTGGGATCGGCGCGGCCAAGGCGGCGCAGCAGGTAGCCGCGGCCATCGACCGGTGGGTCTGGTACGCGGGCTGGCCGGACAAGATCGGCCAGATCACCGGGGCGGCCAACCCGGTGGCCGGCCCGTACTTCAACCTGAGCGTGTCCGAGCCGACCGGGGTCGTCGCGCTGCTCGCCCCAGCCGAGGCCAGCCTGCTCGCCCTTGTCAGTGTGCTCGCGCCGGTCATCGCAACCGGGAACACGGTGGTGCTGGTGGCCAGCGAGCAGGCTCCGCTGGCCGCGATCAGCCTGTCCGAGGTGCTGGCCACCTCGGACGTGCCCGGTGGCGTGGTCAACGTGCTGACCGGGCGGACCGCCGAACTGGCTCCGGTACTGGCCGCGCACATGGATGTCAACGCTATCGACCTGACCGGCGTGGATCCGGCTGCCCGGGCCGACCTGGAGCGGGCCGCGGCCGACAACGTCAAGCGGGTGTTCCCAATCGGCCAGGACGGCACGGCGGAGGACTGGGCGGCCACCCCCGCCCTGGACCGGATGCTCGCCTTCCTGGAGACCAAGACCGTCTGGCACCCGATCGGCACTTGACACCCGCAACCGCGCGGACGTCCGTAACCTGGGCGAGGCGACGCGGGCGGCGCAGCCGGCTGGTGAGGAAGCGTCTGGGGAGGGCGGGATGAACGAGCTCGTGGTCAGGCACGGCGATCAGCGTGCCGTGCTGCACCCGGGCCAGGTCGCGTACGTGGGGCGCCGGGACGACAGCGCCGTGGTGGTTACCGACCCGCGGGTGTCCCGGGAGCACGTCCGGCTGAGCTGGAGCGGGCAGGGCTGGGTGCTGGAGAACGTCGGCCGGAGCGGGACGTTCGTGTCCGGCCAGCCAGTCGCCGAGTACCAGCTGGGGCGGCCGGTAGAAGCCCGGCTGGCCGTGCCGGACGGCCCGGCGGTGCGATTCGAGCCTGCCCCGGTGAGTGCGGCCGCGCCCCCCGCGGCCGTGCCGCCCGCGGCTCCAGCGCCAGCCGCTCCGCCCGCCGGGGTACCGCCTGAGCAGGGCGGGCCGCACGGGCATGCCGCGCCCAGGAAGGCCGGTGACCCGCTGGGCGGGCAGCTCATCGGCGCGCTGCGCATCCTGGTGCCGATGGGCACCTGGCTGCGCGACCCGGCTATGCGGCAGTGGCCCCGGCTGCTGGTCACCGCGTACGCGCTCACGCCGCTGATCCTGCTCATCGTGCTGCAGCACAACGCCGACCTGGTCACGCTGGGCTGGGTCTACTGCCTGTACGTGGCCCCGCTGTGGGCGCTGGTGTTCTGGTTCCTGATCCGGCCCGGCCCGCTAACCCGGCTGCACCTGGTCATCGCGGCCATCATCATCGCCGCGGAGTTCGTGCTGATCCCGGCGCTGACCCTGCCCTGGGAGCACGCGCTGGCCCCGCCCGTCACCAGCCACAGCCTGTTCGGCTGGGTGATCGGCGTCGGCCTGCCCGAGGAGCTGACCAAGGCGCTGCCGGTGATGGTGCTGGCCATCGTGCTGCTCAAGGTCCGGCACATCAAGCTGGACGTCCGGATGTGGATGTTCCTGGCCACGCTGTCCGGACTGTTCTTCGGCGCGTACGAGGCATCAAAGGTGTACGTGCCCAACGCGATCATCGCGATCTCCCACGGCTCGGCGGTCGGCATCCCGGAGTTCGCCGAGCGGGTGTTCGTGGACGGCTTGCAGCACGCGCTGTGGGCCGGCATCGCCGGCTTCTTCATCGGCCTGGGCATCAACTACCGGCGGCAGCGGATCCCGCTGTGGCTGCTCGGCATCGCCGTGCCCACGGTGCTGCACGGGCTGAACGACTGGATCCTGACCTGGCCGTCAACGTCGGCCGAATGGGTGTGGATCCTGATCCAGGCGTTCTCGCTGTTCCTGTTCCTCGGCTACACGGCGTCCGCCGCGGCCATCGAGAAGCGGGTCCGGCACACCCCGGTGTTCCGCGGCGATTCGATGCTGATGGACGCCTCCCGGATCCGCGACCTCGCCGCACCGGAGGTGGAGCCCAGCCCCGGCGCGGGTCCGGCACTACATGGCTGAAACATTCAGTCACACTGGGTCGGCTAGACGATGCCGAACAGGCGGTCGCCGGCGTCGCCTAGGCCGGGGATGATGTAGCCGCGCTCGTTCAGCCGCTCGTCCATCGCGGCGATCACCACCCGGACCGGGAGCGGCTCGTCGCCGGGGAACGTGGCGGCCAGCCGGTCCACGCCTTCCGGCGCGGCCAGCAGGCTGACCGCGGTGACCGTGGCGGCCTCCCGCTGCGCCAGCATGGTGACGACCGTCTCCAGGGTGCCCCCGGTGGCCAGCATGGGATCGAGCACGAACACATCCCGGCCGGCCAGATTGGCCGGCAGCCGGTTGGCGTACGTGGCCGCGACCAGAGACTCCTCGTCCCGGGCCAGCCCGACGAAGCCCACGTCGGCGGTGGGCAGCAGCCGGATCATGCCGTCCAGCATGCCGATCCCGGCGCGCAGCACCGGCACCACCAGCGGTTCCGGCCGGGCCATCCGGACACCTTGGGCGTCGCCCACCGGGGTGCGGACCGTCACCGGCTGCACACGCACTTCCCGGGTCGCCTCGTAGGCGAGCAGGGTGACCAGTTCATCGGTGAGCCGCCGGAAGGTGGGCGAGTCGGTGCTCTCGTCGCGCAGCGCGGTGAGCTTGTGCGCGATCAGCGGGTGATCGACGACCAGAGTTTGCATGATCGGTAGTGTCGCAGGCCGGCCCGGGCCAACGCTGGCCAGCCGGTGAACACGCGGTAATCCAGTGGCCATCTCCGGGCTCAAATGTCATCGAGCGTTTTCCCGCTGGCCATGGCTTTGCTGCCGGTGGCGCAATGCCGGCGCCGCATGGTGGGAGCGTGCGGATCGGGATCATCGCAGAGTCTTTCCCACCCGATGTCAACGGCGTGGCGAACAGCGTGCTCCGGGTGGCCGAGCATCTGGTGGGCCGGGGGCACGAGCCACTGGTCGTCGCGCCCCAGCCGGCCGGGTCCGCGGCCGACGACGGCCAGCCCGGCGACCTTGGCTATCCGGTGCGCCGGGTGCCGTCCGTGCCGCTGCCCGGGTACCGGACGTTCCGGCTCGGGCTCGGGTCGGCAACCATCCGCCGCTGGCTGACCGAGCATCACGCCGAGGTAGTCCACCTGGCCAGCCCGTTTGTGCTTGGCGCCCGCGGCATGGTGACCGCCCGGCAGTTGCGGCTGCCCACGGTGACCGTTTACCAGACGGACGTACCCGGCTACGCCCGCGCCTACCGGCTGGGCGCCGCCGCCGAGGCGGCCGCCTGGCGCTGGGTGCGCTGGATCCACAACGCCGCCGACCGTACTCTCGCCCCGTCCACGGCCAGCGCCGAGCGGCTGCGTGCGCACGGTATCCAGCGGGTATGGCTGTGGGGCCGGGGCGTGGACTGCCAGCGATTCAACCCGGCGCACCGCAGCGAGTCGCTGCGCCGGTCGCTCGCGCCGCGCGATGAGATCCTGGTCGGCTACGTCGGGCGGCTAGCCAACGAGAAGCGAGTGGACCTGCTGGCGCCGATCGCCGAGCAGCCCGGGACCCGGCTGATCATCGTGGGCGGCGGGCCAGCCGAAGAGCGGCTGCGCAGGGTCATGCCGGCCGCGGTCTTCCTCGGCCAGCACCGCGGTGAGCAGCTGGCCCGGATCTTCGCCAGCCTGGACGTGTTCGTGCACAGCGGCTGCCACGAGACGTTCGGCCAGACCATCCAGGAAGCGGCGGCCAGCGGGCTGCCGGTGGTCGCGCCGGCCGTGGGTGGCCCCATCGACCTGGTTGAGGACGGCATCACCGGATACCTGGTGCCGCCCGGCGACGCTGCCGCGCTGGCCCGGGCGGCGGCCCGGCTGGTGGCCGACCCGTGGGCCCGGGCCGCGCAGGGTCGCGCCGCCCGGCAGCGGGTGCTGGCCCGCAGCTGGGCCGCTGTCGGTGATGCGCTGATCGGGCACTACGACGCGGTGCTGGCCGGCGGCCAGGCCGGCGACACCGCACCGGGCCAGACGCTCACCGCCGCCTGAGGTTAGTCCAACAGGTTCCGGGCCAGGAGCGCGATGCCGTGGCCCCAGCTGGCCAGCTGATCGGCGGGCAGGTAGGCAGAACCGGACTTGGTGTGGTCGGCCACCGGCATGGCCAGGTACCGTTCCCGGCCGTGCTGGTCGATCAGGTACACGGCCGAGGTGTGCTGCACGTCGGCGTTCGGGTTGGGTGCGTCGACCGCGATGTGGTAGCCCTGCCAGACGGAGCGGAGCAGCGGCACCGGCCCGGTGAAGAAGTGCCAGTCCGGGATGGCGGCCAGCCCGTGCGCGCGGGAGTAGGCGGCCATGGCCGGCACGTCAGTGTGGTACGGGTTCACGTTGACCGCGGCGAACACCACCTGGCCGGCCCGGCGGCCCAGGTCGTGGTACGCGTCCACGAACTCCTGGGACACCAGTGGGCAGATGTCGACGCAGTGCGGGTCCATGAACTGCAGCACCACGACCTTGCCGCGCAGGCTGGCCAGGGTCATCCGGTGGCCCTGCTGGTCGGTCAGCGAGAAGCCGGGGGCCGGGCTGCGCGGCAGCGCGGACAGCGACATCAGGTTGGCCAGGCTGGTGGGCATGTCGGCGGGCAGGCCGGACACTCGGGGCAGCTGCATGGCGACCGGCGTGTCGTGCCGGGCGACCAGGTAGGCCGGGATGGCCACCGCCGCCCCGACCAGCACGGTCAGCGCCGCGGACAGCAGGACGAGCCGGAGCTTCAGCAGAACCACCTCCCTCGCTGGCTGCCGAGCATAGTCTGAGCCGGGCTGAGTTCCCGGTTCGGCGCCGCGGGGGCTACTTCTTCGCGCTGCCGGGGGTGCGGGACTCCAGCGACTATTTCGGCCGGGCCCTGCTGGCGTAGCGCGGCGGCGGCAGGGTTGCCCCCGCCGCCGCCGCGGTCACTCTCTGCTGCTGGTCAGCCGTTGTGGTGCTGAGCGGCCCACCCCTTGCTCACCGGCTCCCCGGTGGCCGGGTTGAGGAACAGCGCCTGGTTCGTCGGGCGGCCGGCCTGGAAGTTGAACATCGACATGAGGGATCCCGCCGCGGTGTCGGCCGCGCCGTTACCCATCGCCGGAAGGTGCCAGTTGTACTCGATGAACTTCACCACCGAGCTCTGGTCGAGCAGCGTGCTGTCCACGTAGTTCGACTTGGCCCACGGCGAGATGACCAGGAACGGCAGGCGCGGGCCGAGGCCGCACTTGCCCTGCTCTGGCTGGTTGGCCGAGTTCTGCGGCACGATGCCCGCGCCACCGCACTGGCCGGACCCGGTCAGCTCGTCCAGCGAGGTCTGCGATCCGGTAATGATCGGGGCCAGCACGTGGTCGTACCAGCCGTCGGAGTCGTCCCAGGTGACGACGACCGCGGTCGACTTCCAGGTGGGCAGGCTCTGCAGGCGGTTGATCGTGTCAGCCAGCCAGGTCTGCTCGTCCAGCGGGTCGGAGTAGCCCGCGTGGCCGTCCTGGTACTTCGGTGCCTTCAGGTACGACACCGCCGGCAGGTTGCCCGCGTTGGCGGCCGCGAAGAAGTTGGCCGTGTCGTACTGGTGGTTGGCCTGGTCAGTGTGCCCGACCATGGCGACCGACGTCGGCGGCTTGTGCATCGGGTTGGCGGTGGAGGCGTAGTACTCGAACGGCTCGTGGTGCGGGCTGTAATCCACCTGGCTGGCCCCGCCGATGTTCTTGTGCGTCGCCGAGCAGATCTGCGCCGTGGTGGGCGGCGTGCCGTGCCCCGGGACGTAGCCGTTGTCGAAGCCACCCTGGAACCAGCCCCACGGGACGCCGGAGTGGGTGAGCGCGTCGCCGATGTTGCTGCCGCCCATCGTGATGGTGCCGGCCGGGGTACCGCCGTCACCGCCGTCCGCGCTGGGCAGGTAGGAGCAGATGTCGTAGGTCGGGTCGGCGTCGCTGTAGGTGGTGCCCGGCCCGGCCGGCTTGGCGGGCCCGGCGGTGATGTTCGAGCTGGTTGGCGTCGTGGTGTTGAGCCCGGCCGGCGCCGCGCACGTGGAGTCGTTGATGGTCGCGGACGTCGGGCCACAAATGGCGCCGTAGGTCTGCGCGGCGGTGACGTTCAGCGCGCCCGGCGTGGACGGGCCGTACGTGGTCCCGTACATGTTGTCGCTCATCGAGAAGTGCTGCGCGTAATTCCACAGCCCGGTCACGGTGTTGCCGTCGTAGTAGTCCATGACGGCCTTGTTCGTGTCGCCACCCGGCGGCACCGGCTCCGGCTGGCCATTGATGGTGAAGCCCTTCAGGCACTCCGCCAGGGTCAGGTTGCCGCCCGTGTTGGCTGGGTAGGCGTCCTCGGCTCCGTGATCGGCGGCCAGCTGCTCGGCGGTGTAGTCGTGGTCCTGGTCGCAGGTCAGGGCCTGGCTGGGACCGAGCCGTAGCGGGTTGGAGCCGTTGGGGTTGCTGGTCAGCAGCGGCCCGGTCGGGCCGCTCGGGCCCACGCTGTTGTACAGGCCGTTCACGGATGGCGTGCCGGGCTTGGCGTGGAACGCCGGCTCGCCCGCGGGGTTCGGGGCGTGCGGGTAGGTGCCGAAGTAGTGATCGAACGACACGTTCTCGTCGAAGATCACGACTAGGTGCTTGATCGGAGTGGCGGTAGTGCCCCCGCGAGCACCAGCATGAGCGGCTGTGCCGCCCGCGCTGGCGAAGGCAGCCGTCGCCCCGGCGGTGCTCAAGACCACGGCCGTCAGACTGGCTGTGATCAGGTGCGCCCGGCGCGGAATTCGCATGGCGTGTCTCTCCCCTTCATTGCATGGCGTTGGGGTAACCCGAGGGAGCCTAGAACTGCTGCGAGACTACGCAGCTGCCGCCAAAGCGACCAATAGGTAAAGAAAGGGTGAATGATCGTTCCTGCCATTGCCGCCCGGCGAGCTCAGCGCGCGTCGACTTACCACTCGGCCAGCATCCACACCTCGGGCCGCGGGGTGCCGCCGGTGTCCACCGCGGCGAACCCGCGGGCGCTTCCTTGAGGTGGACCAGCGCGGCATCCCGCCGCGCGCGCCGCCGGTGCCGCACCGGTAACCGCGGGTCCGGCGGTCAGCTGGCCAGGGTGGGCACTCCGTAGCTGGCTGGATCGGCGGCGACCTTGACGAAGGCCCAGACGCCGTACTGGCCGACCGGGACCTCGTACCGGCGGTGCTCGAAGCTGACCGTGATGACCTGGCGCCCGGGCGCGCGGCCATAGGCGTAGCGGGCCTCGCCAACCTCGCCGCCGGTCTGCATCGACCCGACCTGGTCCAGCGGGCCTGCGCCGGACGAGGAGCCCGGTGCCCACTGCCCGCTGTCCCAGAGCCACGCTTCGGCTTCGAGTTCGGCCCCGTCGCCGTTGCCGTCGACCAGCGCGAAACCGTAGTCGCCGTCGCTCGCTACTGCGAGCACGCGAACGTAGCCGCGGTGCCAGCCGCCCTGGGCCACGACGTCCGCCGCGCGGAGGCCGCGGTGGCCGGCCTGAACAGGTTCGGTCACGGTGGTTGCCTCCCTCCGCGAGGCGGGCGCCTCGCTGCCCAGGTTGACCGGCCGGCCGCGCCGAGGGCAACTCGTTTCTGGGCTAACTCCGCAGCGGATAAGTCGCGCACCCCGGAAGGCGCGAGGCGACCTCGCGAACCGGCCGGGCCGAGCTGGTTCACCCCGGGGGCGGGAGGCATTAAGGCCGGCTCGCGGCGGAGCAGCAGCATCGCGGCGTCGTCGTCCAGGGCATGGCCGACGTGCCGGAGCACGTCCTGCTGCAGGCGATCGAGCACCGCCTCCGGCTGCTGGCCGGCCAGCAGCGCCTGATGCTCGGACAGCGGGTAGAAGTCGCCCGCCGTGTTCCGCGCCTCGCTGACCCCGTCGGTGTAGAACAGCAGCTGGTCACCCGGGCCGAACGGGAGCGTGGTGACATCACGCGGGAATTCGGCCAGGTGGGCCAGGCCCAGCGGCAGGCCCGGCAGGGCAGGCTCGACGAACCGGCCGGTGCCGCTGCTGATCAGCAGTGGCGGAGGATGACCGCAGCTCAGCAGCTGGATCTTGGACCCGTCCGAGCTGACCTCGGCCAGCACCGCGGTCACGAACTGCTCGGCGGTGAGCTGACGGGACAGGCTCAGCTCGATCCGGTCCGCGATCACGGCCAGGTCGGCCGCGTCATGCGCGCTCTCCCGGAACGCGCCGAGCACGGCCGCCGCCGTCTTCACCGCCAACAACCCCTTGCCCTGGACGTCGCCGATGATGAGCCGGCAGCCGTCCAGCGCGGGCACGACCTCATACAGGTCGCCGCCGATCTGCGCGTGCGACGTCGCCGACATGTAGCGCACCGCGAGCCGGACCGAGCTCACCGCGGCCGGGATGGGCCCGAGCACGACCTGCTGGGCAACTTCGGCGATCGCCCGCACCTCGGCCAGTTCCCGCGCCCGGCGGGCACGCAGCGTGCTGGCCATGACCGCGGCCACCGTCACCCCGGCCACGGTGGCTGAGTCGAGGGCATAATTGTCCCAGGAGCCCATCATCTGGTACGCGGCCATCACCGCGCACAGCGCGAACGCCACCGTGCCGGCCACCACGGTCTTGCGCACGCCGCCGGACACGGCCGCGAACGCCGGTCCCAGCGCCAGCAAGGGCAGCAGCTCCGAGCCGCGGTCCACGAATATCGCGACGAGGGCCACGACGGCCATGATCACGAAAGGCAGCGCATCCAGCGCGAACTGCCGGGTCGACCGCAGCGGCGGTTCCGGCCCAGCGCTGACCCGCGGGACATGGTCCGGCGTGCGATCCCGGCCGGCCTTGCCCCGCTTCCCCCGAATAACTCGGTGCGTTTCGAACAATCTCTGTTTCCCCGGAAAGCGACAGTCCCCGTATCAGCCACCTGAGCCCCCCGGCCAGGTCGGCGAAAGCAACCGAAATGCTATCAGCAGTCACAACCCGTTTCTGGCAACTCCGCATCATTCACACAGGACACCAGCCATAGCGCTTCGCTAGCAGAAGTTCACCGGGAGACACACGCGGGCCGGCCGATCTCCCTGGATCCCAGCCACGGAGCAGGCCGCGGGTGTCTTGACGGCCCCCGCCGGCGGTGCCTGAATGAAGGCAGCTTCCACCGCTATCCACCACTTTCGCTCAGATCCGGTCAGTCGCGGCCGGAGGAGTGACGCCTGAGAGGAAACAGGGATGAACAGGATCTCGGCCGCCGGATTACGACATGCTCTCGCGCTGGCCACCACCGCGCTGCTCGGCCTGGCCTGGCTGGTCGCGGTGCCGGTGACAGCAGCGGCCGCCGCCACGACGATCACCGTCAATGGCACCAGCGCGGGCCGCACGTTCGACGGGATCGGGGCGATCAGCGGGGGCGGGGGGAACAGCAGGCTGCTGACCGACTACCCGGCCGCCCAGCAGCAGCAGATCCTGGACTACCTGTTCGAGCCCGGCTACGGCGCGGACCTGCAGATCCTTAAGGTGGAGATCGGCGGCGACACCAACTCGACGGACGGCGCCGAATCCAGCATCGAGCACGCATCAGGCTCGATCAACTGCAGCAACGGCTACGAGTGGTGGCTGATGGAACAGGCCAAGGCGCTGAATCCGAACATCAAGCTGTACGGGCTGGCCTGGGGCGCGCCGGGCTGGCTGGGCACCTTCTGGTCCACGGCCACGATCAATTACCTGGTCAGCTGGCTCAACTGTGCCAAATCTCACAACCTGACCATCAACTACCTCGGCGGCTGGAATGAGCGCGGCTACAACATCTCCTGGTATGAGCAGCTGCGTTCCACGCTGAACGCCGACGGCTACTCCGGCGTGCAGATCGTCGGCGCGGACAGCGACTGGAGCATCGCCACCGACATCGCGAACAACAGCACATTCGCCAATGCCGTCTCGATCATCGGTGTGCACTACCCGTGCGCGGGCGGGGACGGCGGGAGCGCGTCCAACTGCCCGGCCAACTCGACGGCCGAGGGCACCGGCAAGCCGCTATGGGCCAGTGAGAACGGCTCCCAGGACCTGAACTCGGGCGCACCCGCGCTGACCCGCTCGATCACCCGCGGCTACCTGGACGCCGAGCTGACCGCGTACATCAACTGGCCGCTGATCGCCGCCATCTACCCGGACCTGCCCTACAACACGGACGGACTAGTGCTGGCCAACCAGCCGTGGTCCGGCGCATACAGCCTGGGCGAGAGCCTGTGGGCCACCGCCCAGGTCACCCAGTTCAGCGCGCCGGGCTGGCACTTCCTCAACTCCGGCTCCGGCTATCTCGGCGGCAGCGAGTCCAACGGCAGCTACGTGACGCTCAAGTCGACCAACGGCACCGACTACTCCACGATCATCGAGAGCACCACCGCGTCGGCCGCGCAGACGGTCACCGTCAACGTGTCCGGCGGGCTGTCCACCGGCACCGTGCATGTCTGGGCGACCGACGTCAACACGCCGGGGTCCGGGCCGCAGTTCGCCCAGCAGGCCAGCATTACCCCGGTGAACGGCTCCTACTCGCTGACCGT
>Ga0210392_10001203_pt1 | contig 13934 bp, 14 predicted proteins | sample IncBWC30OmetaG_FD_161057 | JGI IMG/M metagenome (GOLD analysis project Ga0210392, IMG submission 161057) | Forest soil microbial communities from Barre Woods Harvard Forest LTER site, Petersham, Massachusetts, United States - Inc-BW-C-30-O ...
CTCGGTGATCTCGATCGCGGAGGTGCTGCAGCTCCTGGATTTGCAGCGCCAGACCGGCGTGCTCAGTATCTTCACGCGTCAGAGTGAGATCACGCTGTACGTGAAGATGGGGCGCTTGGAGTTTGCCGCGTCGCGCGGACTGCGCATCGAGTTCCGAATCGGCCGCTATCTGGTCGAGGACGGCGCCATCACGCGTGAGGAGCTGAACACGGTGCTCGACAATCGCGCGGGCTCGAAGCGACTCCTCGGCGAGCTCTTAACGCAGCTCGGCATGGCCACCGAAGAGCAAGTGCGGCGCGCGCTCGTGCGCCAAACCACCGAGCTCGTGTACGAGGTGGTGCGCTGGAAAACCGGGCGGTTCGCCTTCACCGTCGGAGCCGAGAGCCTGGCCGCCACCAAGGCCGCGCTGGGCATCGAGACCGGCGGGCTGGTGATGGAAGGCTTCCGTCGCGTCGATGAATGGCGCTTGATCGAGGGCAGCTTCGACTTCGACGAAGTGCTGTACCGCGACACCGTTGCTATCGAGCGGCTTGGGCAGGACGCGAACCTGACGCGCCAAGAGCGCGCCGTCTTGGGCGCCATCGACGGCGAGCGCACGATTCGCGAGATAGTCGACCTGACCGGCGGTAGCTCGTTCGAGCTGTGCAAGATCCTCTACCAGTTCCTCAACTCACGCTTGGTGCGGCGCCGCGCCGCTTGAGCCGCATGGCGCCGCGCGCGGGGCTCTTGGTTCGACGCGGCAGCGAGCGGTTGTTCCTGTCTGCGAGCGTCGCGCGGCATTTGGTGCCCCTGCCGCGTTTGACGAAAATACCCTGGGATTCCGCGCAAATGGCCCTAGTTGGTGGGCAGGTCGTGGCGGTCGTGGAGCTGGGCGAGCCCTCCGGAATACTCGTCGTCTGTGAGCTGGACGGGCAAGCTCTGGCACTCTCCGGCTTGCTCGCGGAAAGAGTGGGAGCCTGGCCCGAGACCGAAGCAGGCGTGAATGTGGACGGCGTCAACGTGCCGGCGCTCGACTTGAACGCGGCGCTCGCGCAATTTCAAAATAGCGGCCAAACGCCAGAGGACGGCGCAGCATGAGCCAAGGCTTCGACTCCAAAGCTGAGCTTTCACCACTGCAAGGCGCGCGCATCTTGGCGGCGCTCGAAGCGGTCAGAACCGCAGCCACGCGCACGACGAGTGAGCAGCGCGCGGCAAGCGCCACGATTCGTCGCCAACAGGCCGAGCTCGAAGCACTGCAGGAGGCGGGCCAAAAGATCAGCGCACGCGGCCGCGACGTGCGCAACAGCTTGCAGCTGCTGCGAGAATCCGTGGACCGCGCCAAGCTGACCGCGCTCAACGCGGGCCTCGAGGGCGCGCGGCTCGGTGATCCGTTGGGCAAAGCCTTGGTCGTGATGGGCGACGAAGTGCGCAATCTGTTGGCGCGCGCCGTCGACGCGCTCGACGAGCACACCGGGCTCTTGGCTGAAGTCGAGCGCGAGCGCGAGCGCTCCCTGGTCGATCTGGTGCGAATCACCGACAGCACGCGTCAAGCAACGAGTGCTCTCGGGCGCTCGGAAGAGCAAAGCCAATTGACGACCGCTTTGCTGAGTGAGATCCGGACCGACCTCGGCGAGCTATTCGGAACCGATCCGGAAGCCGCTCGGGTGCTCGCCGACGCTGCCGGCCAAGTGAAGAATATGGCCAATTCTCTGTTGGATTTGTCGCAGCGCTCGCCGCTCGGGGTGCGTGCGCTGCGGGAGCTCTTGGCACCCCTATTGGCGCTCGTACCTCGCGATGAGGAACCGCCGCGGTGACGGCGCCCGCGCACGAGCTCGGCCGTTTGCTCGCCGGCGAGATCGCGCGGCGTGTGAAGTTACTGGCCGATCCGAACGTGGCCGAGGTCGAAGTGCGCGCTGCGTTGCACGCGCTCAAAGGCTCAGCGGCGATGGCCGGCTACACGGAGCTGGCGCTGGTGATCGACCAATACAGTCACCGACTGCGCGACGAGGGCCCGAACGCGTTTGCCGAAACGCGGCTCTTGCTGGACCACGCGCTGGCTCGGTTGACTCACGATTTACCGCCGTTTTCCAGTGTCTGGCCCGAGCCTCCGCAGTTCTTGCGGCCGTCGACGATCGAGCCCAAATATCGCTCCGAGTACTACACCGCGATCCGCGATCGTCTGGGCGAGCTGGACATCGTGCTCGCGAGCACTGGCGATGCGTTGGAAGGCCTCGAGCGAGCGCAGCGCGGCGTGCACGCCATGAAGGGCGCGGCTGCGGCACTCGCAGACGACGTCACGGCCTGGTATTGTCACGGCCTCGAAGCGGCGCTCCGCGCTGTGCCGCGCGAGCCGGCACGCGCGGTCGACGCGCTAGTCGATTTGGCTCGGCATCGTGCCCTCGTCGCCCTCTTGCTCGAGGATCAAGCGCGCGGTCTGGAGACCTTGCGCGCGCTCGCTCAGCGGCGCTCGCCGGATCCCCCACCGGCCAAGCCGCGCGCCCGCAGCCGTCCACCGAGTCGCCCGCCCAGCGGTGAATTGGAGGCCAATTCGCAGACCTATCTGAACGTGCCCGCCCACACTTTGGATGCTTTTGGCGAACGGCTCGAGCGCGTCGACCTGGTGTACGACGAGCTGCTTCGCACGAGCGACGCCGCGCGCCAATTGGCCGGCCGCCTGCGTGACATCGGCGCGAGCTTGAGTGAGGCACGGCGTCAGCTCAGTGCGGCACCCGCCTTCGAGCCGAAGCCCGGCGCACTAGCGCGAGTCGAAGTAGCTAGTCACAAGCTGCGCACGAACGCCGCCAACGCGGATCGTGCTGCAGGTGTGTTCCGGCGCAACGCGGAATTCTTGCGCGCGCGCATCGGCGAGATGCGCAGCGAGCTCGGCGCGCTGCGCCGTACCTCGCTCCACGCGCTGTTCGAACGCGTGACCCGCGCAGCGCAGCGCGACGCCGAAACGGAGGGCAAGCTCGTCCTCGTCGAAGTCCTAGGCCGCGACGTGCCGATCGACCGCAGAATTGCCGAGCGTTTGCTGGACACCGTGCTGCAATTGGCGCGCAACGCCGTGGTCCACGGCATCGAGAAGCCCGAGCTCAGGCAGCAATCGGGAAAGCCGGAGCTCGGGCGAGTCACCTTGTCGGCGGAGCAGATCGGCGAGTGGCTGCGCGTCACCGTAGCCGACGACGGGCGCGGCGCCGACGTGCAGCGCATTCGCGAGCTTGCTGTGGCGGCCGGTGCCGTCACTTCAGAAGCCGCCGAGCGCGCACAGGAAGACGAGCTACTCGCGCTACTGTTCCTGCCCGGACTCACCACGCACGGTCGCGCCGATCTGCTGGCCGGGCGCGGGCTCGGCCTCGACTTGGTGCAGGACACGATCCGCCGGCTGGGCGGTTCCATCCGCTTGCGCAGCCGAACCGGCGGCGGGCTCAGCGCAGCCTTCGAGGTTCCGAGTGATCACACCGTAGTAGATGTGCTCTGGCTCGAGGAGCTCGGGCAGCGTTTCGCGCTTCCGGTGAGCTTCACGGGGCGTGTCGAGCGCGCCGATCCGAACCGGCTTGCACCGGTGCGTCTGGCGCGTTGCCTCGGGCAAGACTGCCCGCGCGCAGCCGCCGTGTCGCTGGAGCTGACCGTATACGGCATCGCGCCGATCCGCATCGGCCTCGACGCCGTCGGCGAGATCGAGCAAGTCGGCTTGCGCGCATTGCCAGAATTGATCGCAGCTCGCGGTCCTTACGGCGGCGCGGTGTTGCGCAGCGACGGCTCACTGCACTTGGCCTTGGACGCGCCCCTGGTCGCGGCCCGCGCCTGGACCCTACGACCCAGCGATCTGGCATGAGCTCCCGGCCCGCTCTCATTATGCGTGTCACGAGTAAAGATCTCGAGCCGGTGCGCGCGATCCTCGAGCCCAGCGATTTGCACGTAGATCTGGAGGCCGAGCTGAGCCGCGAAATCGCCTTGCCTTGGGTGATTCGTGAAACGCCCGGCGGCCCGCCCGTGGCTTTTCTGTTGGCGTGGAGCGTGGCCGACGAGCTCCACTTGCTCGAGCTGGCCTGCCACCCCGAGCATCGCCGACGCGGCTTTGCGCGCAGCCTACTGACTGCGCTCATGGCCCACGCGCGCGCAGAGCACAAGCGCCTAATGCTGCTGGAGGTGCGACGCTCGAACCTGGCCGCGACGGCTCTGTACGAAAGCTTCGGCTTCGAAACGACGGGCGTGCGGCGCGGCTATTATTCGGATACTGGTGAGGACGCTCTCGAGATGCGCATCACCCTGAACCCCGAGACCGGCGAAATCGTGCCGAGCGAAGCCTGAGATGACGGAGCTTCGCATCGTTTGCGCATTGCTCGTGCTGTGTGCGGGCTGTGACGATCACAAGAGCACCGCCCAGCGCGACGCAGGCACGACCGAGCCCAGTCCCAATGCCAGCATCCTGCCCGCGCCGTTGGCCAGCGGCATCGAGACCACCGGCGCGGGTACTGCGGACGAAGCGGACGCCGGGCACCGCGACGCGGCTAGGACGATCGCGGATGCAGGCTCGGACGCGGCACTGCCCGAGCCGCATGCGTTGCGCGAGGATCAAGCGCTGCCCGGTGATACCCCGCACGAAAGCAACGGCCTCACGCTGACGGCGCGCTTTCGTTGGCTGAACGTCGCGGCTCCAGCTCGCGTCCCCGAGCTCAACGCAGACGGCGTGCAGCGCGCACGCGACGCGGTGGGCTTCGACGTAGTGATCGATCTCGCCGGCGGCCGCACGCGTTTGGCTTTCGCCGCGCGCACGTTCACGCTGCCCGCCGGCAGCGAGTTGCACGCGCGCGACGATTTGTACGGTCACGCGCTGCTCTGGCCGAATCGCACGAGCTACACGGTGTTTGCGCCCGGCGCGTTGCGCAGCGTGCTGTCCGAGCAACGCGCCGACGTCGTGCCGCTGGTGCGTGCGCATGTCAGTGCGTTGCCCGGCGGCTCACTGTTTTCGCTCAGCACGGAGCGCGCGGAGCTCAGTACGCCGACCGGCAAGCTGGAGATCGAGCAAGCTCGCGCGGCCAATCCGTTGCCACCGAGCTCGCCGTGGGCGAGCGGCGCTAGCCTGTGTCATTTGCTGGTCGAGCTGGCCGATGCGTCGCCCACTAGTACTGTGTGCCGCGCGGATTTAGTGCCCGTACGGGCCGAATACACCTGGCCCAACGGCGAGCATTTCGCGTTCGAGGTGGCGCGGCTCGCCCGGCGCAGCGACCTGATCCCAAGCGCGCTCGCCATGCCCCCCATGAACGCGGAATTCCGGCAGAGTGAGCTGCCGCCGTCGCCGCCCAATGCGCTGCTCTCCGACGCAGAGCTCGAGGAGTTTCGACTTCGACCCGCAGCACGCACGGAGCGCATCGATCCAAGCGCACCCAAGACCGGGCTGCTACTCGTCAACCACAGCGAGAGCCTGCGTTACATCAGCATCGACGGCGCGCCCGCAGCGCGGCTACCCGCAGGCGCCGAGCAGCTGCTCCTCGGCTTACGCGCCGGCAAGTATCAAGTCGCCGCCCGCGATTTCTTCGGCGCCGAGGAGACCCTGCTCAAGACCATAGAAGTTCCAGCGCGCTTCGCGCTCGGTGACGAACCCGAGAAGACGCACTAGTACTACTCGATCGGTCTGCTCAGAATTCGAGCGGCCGCGAACCCGGTTCGTAATCTTCGACGCTGAATTCCGTACCTTCGTAACCGCCGTCGATCATTTTCGCGTGCAGCGCCTCGACCGCGACCTCGATCACTTCGAAGCGTGTCGAGAAGGAGAAATATTCGTCCTCCGGGAGTGGGGGCAGCGAAGCCAAGCGCTGAGCCAAAAAATCGTGGTCCTCGGGCGCGACGCGCAGCATCGAGCGCGGACCGTCGTGCTCCGTGCCCGAATACAGCGCGTCGTATGCGATGCCGATGGGATTGAACCACATGAAGACCGTGCTCGAGCAGATCGCCCAGTCGTGCACGTTGATCGTCGGAACGCGCCAAAACCCGGACAGCCGAGCGCGCACCACCTCCCCGAAGTACGCACCGGCCGCGCGAGTAATCAGCGGAGCGAGCTCGGGCCGCTCGCGGACGGTCTCGCGCGACAGCGTCGCATAGTGGTCGAGCAGCGGCAGCGTCTCGGGCGTAAAGTCGAGGTCGAACTTGAGCGCCCGCCGTACGTACTCGAGGCAAGCAGTGACGTAGTCCGGGATAGGCTCTGGTGGGGGCTGGAACTCGCTCATCGCGCGCTGTGCTCGTTTCGGGGCGGCCGGGGGAAGAAGACCTGAGGCGGGCTCCCGGGCATGCCCGAATCAAGGGAGCGATGCCACAAAAAGCCTGTCCCACGCGGGGAACGGGCGCTAATTCGCTCGAAAACTACGAGTATTTCGAGCCCAGGTTCCGCTTGCGCCGGAAGGCCGGAATCGCGCGCTCCGGAAAGGGCAAACACGCGGTCTTACGTTCCGTTGGGAGCGTGTTACTCTCAAAAGTCTCCCATGCGACTCGGCATCCTGAGCGACATCCACGCCAACTATGAAGCGTTGAGTGCCGTCGTCGAAGCTTTCAAACGGGAAGAGATCGACAAGTACTACTGTCTCGGCGACACCGTAGGTTATGGCGGCTCGCCAAACGAGTGCGCGGACATCGTGCGCGGCTTGGTCGAGGCAACGATCCTAGGCAACCACGACGCCGCAGTCGCCGGTCGCATGGACTACTCGTACTACTACGAGGCCGCGCGCCACGCGCTGGACACCCATGCGCAGCTGCTCTCCGACGAGAACATGCAGTGGCTCAAGGGCCTGCCCTACCAGATCAAGTTCGACGAGATCGGCGTCCACCTGTGCCACGGCTCGCCGGTTCGGCTGGAAGAGTTCGAGTACATCTTCGCGCCCGAACAAGCGCGCGAGTGTTTACCTATTTATGAGGAGCTCGGGCACATCACGCTGATCGGGCACTCTCACCTGTGCAAGGTGTTCGCGCTGACGAAGAACACCGTCGAAGAACTGCCGCCGATAGACTTCGATTTGCAGCCCGATCGCAAGTACATCGTCAGCGTCGGCTCGGTCGGCCAGCCCCGCGACTACGACAACCGCGCCAGTTACACGCTGTACGATTCGGAGCGCAAACGTTTCGAGTTCAAGCGCGTCGAGTACGACATCGAGAGCGCAGCGGACAAAGTGCTCCGCGCGAAGCTCGAGCGAAACTTCGCTCATCGATTATTCATCGGGGTTTGAGCGCTACTGCGCGATCGACCACTCGGTAGCGGTGGGCGTGTCGCAGAGCGTGATGCCCAGCGCGAGTAGCTCGTCGCGAATGGCGTCGCCAGCAGCGAAGTCTTTGTTCTTCCTGGCTTCGGCGCGGCCGCTGACCTTGGCCTCGATGCCGGCGGAAGTCAGCCCACGCAGCGTCATGCGGCGCGCCTGCACTCGCTGAAAATACTCCTCCGGTGTCGCGTGAAGCAGGCCGAGGTCTCGCCCGAGCTTGCCCATGGCCATCAATGCAGTGCGCGCAAACACGCTGGAAGCGCCCTGAAAGATCACGTCTTTCTTGCGCTTCTTCGCTAGATCGCAGACCTCGTTGGCGGTCTGGGCCACTTCCCCGAGCGCGGCCAGGGCCACGGGCGTGTTCAGATCGTCGTCGAGCGCGGCTTCGGCGGCCGCTTCAGCCTTCTGAATCCGCTCGCGAAACAAGACGAGCTCTGGCGGTAACTTGCCGGGCGACGTCAAGCCCGCGGAGACCAGCTCGCGGAGCCGTTGCATGGCCCCATACACGTAGTCGACGCGCCGCTCGGCTTCGTCCACGCCGGGAAACACGACGCGCCCCGAGTCGAGCTTCTCGGTATCGAATTGCAGGGGTCCGCGGTACTGCGCGCCCAACAAAAACCAACGGAAGCCCTCCGCGTCGTTGCGCTCCAAAACATCTCGCACGGTCACGAAATTGCCGAGCGATTTGCTCATCTTCTCTTTGTCGATGTTGACGAAGCCGTTATGCATCCAGAGCTTGGCCAACGGCCCTTGCCCCGGGTGCGCGGCTTCGCTCTGCGCGACTTCGTTTTCGTGGTGCGGGAAGATCAGATCCATACCACCCGCGTGTACGTCGAAGCCGTGACCCAAGTAATGACTGCACATGGCCGAGCACTCGATGTGCCAGCCAGGTCGGCCGCGGCCCCAGGGACTTTCCCAGCCCCACTCGTCGGTTCCGCAGCTCTTCCAGAGCGCGAAATCCAGCGGGTCGTGCTTGTCGTCGTCCTTCTCGACGCGCGCGCCGGCGAGTAAATCGTCGATGCGACGACGTGACAGCTTGCCGTACTCGGCGAAGGAGCGAACCGAGAAGTAAACGTCCTGACGACCCGGCTCGGGCTCGATCGCATAAGCGCTGCCGTTTTGCAGCAGCTTGGAAATCAGCTCGAAGATCTGCGGCAAGTTGTCGCTGACGCGCGGCTCGTGATCGGGCTGCAAGCAGCCCACCTCGCGCATTTGTTCCTGGTACACGAGCGCCATGCGCCGCGACAGCTCGAGCGGCTCTTCGCCGTTTTGCTGCGCGCGAGCCAGGATCTTGTCGTCCACGTCCGTGATGTTGCGCACGTAGGTAACGTCGTGACCCCGGTTCCGCAGACGGCGCACCAAGAGGTCCGGTGCGAGCGCGGCGCGCGCATGACCTGCGTGCGGCACGTCGTAGACCGTGGGACCACAACAGTAGATCCGCACCCGATCACCTTTCGGAGACAGCTCCTCGGTGTTGCGTGTGAGGGTGTTGTAAAGCCGCGGGAACGAAGCCATGAATTGCTCGATTGTACCTACGAAGGACGGGCCGCAAACCCTTAACGCCAGGAATCCCAGCGCCCCGGACCAGGACCAGGCACGCCTGATCCGCCGGGCGGTCGCGGCAAGCCATAACGACCGCCGGAGCGAACGTGACGAAAGCTGGTGAACAACGAGACGGGCACTTTTTCGCGGCCGATCATCGCCGGCCGCACCGCGAGCACACCCGCCAAAAACCCGCCGATGTGCTCGAAAAACGCCACTCCGCCGGGTGATTCGAGGCCGAGCGCGGACAAGCCGCCGCTGACCTGCATCACGAACCAGAACCCGATCACGACCCAGGCGGGCCAGACCATGAAGAAGAAGCCCATGAACACGGTGACGGGAATGCGCGGGTACAGCACCAAGTACGCGCCCATCACGCCGGCGATGGCACCGGAGGCGCCGACCACGGGCGCGACGCTGCTCGAGTTCGTCAGCACTTGAGCCGCACCCGCGCACACCCCGCACAATAGATAGAAAACGATGTAGCGCAGGTGCCCGATCGCATCCTCGACGTTATCCCCGAAGATCCACAAGAACAGCATGTTGCCTGCCAGGTGCCCGAAGCCGCCATGCATGAACATGCTGGTAAAGAGCGTAAAGGCCTCGCCGGCAGGGTCGGCCGAGATGCGGGTCGGCACGAGGCCGTAACCCGCCACGACGTATGAATCCCCGCGGCTCGCGATCAGCCAAGACTCCAGGACGAATGCCAACACGTTGAGCGCGATCAGCACGTAGTTCACGTAAGGCGTGGTTCGCGCCGGGTTCTGGTCGCTGATCGGGATCATCGCCGCGTCACTTTAGCCCGAATCTCGGCTTCGGCCCGGCCTGTCGTCACGGCGCGGATTCCGCGCCGGGGGGTTAATGCTAAGGTCGCTGGGTCCATGTCGTGGCGCCCACATTTGCGCGGGTTTTGCGTCGCTCTCGCTGTCCTCGCCAGCACCTGCAGCTGGGGCTGCGCTTCGTCCGGTTTCGACGGACACGTGTATCACGACGGTGCGATGCGTTTCCGAGTCGGGCAGATCCCGAGCAGCTGGCGCGCGGTCGACGGCGACGGCGCGCTGATCGCTTTTCGCGACGACGCCGCCAACGCGACCGTGGCGATCAACGGACGCTGCGGCGTCGACGGCGATGACGTCCCGCTCAGCTCGTTGACTCAACATCTGTTCCTCGAGTTCACCGATCGCACACCCGTCTCCCAGCAAACGGTGAGCCTGGATGGCCGCGAAGCGTTGCGCACCGAAATCACGGCCGCGCTGGATGGCGTCAAGAAGCGCTACCTGGTGTACGTGATGAAGAAGGACGGCTGCGTGTACGATTTCATGTACATCGCGGCCGCCGAAGCGGACAGCGCTGCGCGCGCCGAGTTCGAACGCTTCGTGCAAGGCTTCTCGACCCTCGAGTGAGGTCATGGAGATAGCTTCCTCGCCCAGTAACCCGCAGGCTTCCGAGCCGCCGTCCAGCCGCATGAGCATGACGCCGAGTCTCATGCCGCCGCCGCCGGAGCCGAGCTTCGTGGCACGACAGAGCGAGCGCTCGCTGGCGTTCTTCGAGCACGTGGGCGTGATGTGGCACATGCTGATCGGCAGCATTCGCGCCGGTTTTCGGCGGCCCTTCGAGGGTCGCGCCATCCTCAAGCAGCTCGAGTCGCTCGGCGTTGCTTCGGTCGGCATCGTGGTCGTCACCAGCGTGTTCATTGGCATGGTGATGGCCGTGCAGTTCGCCTTCGGTCTGCAAAAGTTCGGCGGTCTGGAGTATGTCGGTCGCGTGATCGCGCTGAGCTTCGCGCGTGAGCTCGCGCCGACACTCACTGCCGTGATCGTCGGCGGCCGCATCGGCTCCGGTATGGCCGCAGAGCTTGGCGCCATGTCGGTCACCGAGCAGATCGACGCCATCCGCGCGCTCGGCGCCGACCCACTGAAGAAGCTGGTTTGGCCGCGGCTGTTGGCTTCGGTGATCGTGCTACCGATCGTGGCAGCTTTCTCTTTGGTGCTCGGCTTCGCGGGAGCGATGTTGATCACCGATCTGCAGTTCGGGATCCCGTCGGCATTTTTCTTTCGCAGTGCCCTGGGCGCCGTCAACATGAGCGATTTTTTGGCGGGCATGATGAAGACGCCGTTCTTTGGCGCGATCATCGCGCTCGTCGGCTGTCACTTCGGCATGACGACCAAGGGCGGCACCGCCGGCGTCGGCAACAGCACGACGCGCACGGTAGTCGTGATCTCGATCGCGATTCTGATCGCGGACTTCTTCCTGACTAAGTTGGGCATCATCCTCTGGCCACAAGGCTGACAGCCAAGATAAAACGGTGACTTATGCGAGCCTTGGCGCGCAGCCGAAACCTGTTGACGACCAACCAGGGATGCTAAGCTTCTCGAACCTTGCTGTGGGAAGTTCGGCCATGAACACACAACGCGTCTTCACGATCTCGGAAATCAACGCGCTGATCCCGGCTCTTTCGACCCTAGTCGGCGACCAACTGCGCGAGCAGAGCGACATCGAGCACGGCCTGGCCGAGCTCACGCGCCTGTCCGGCACCACGCCGGATTCGCTGGAGGCCGGCGCGGACGACCGCAAAGAGGTGCTGAAGCTCAAGCACGACCTCAAGCAGCGTATCGAGCGCTACGAAGCCGGCTGGGCCCGCGTCCAAAGCCTAGGCGGCGTGATCAAAGACCCACAGATCGGCCTGGTGGATTTCTACGGGCGCGTCGGCGAGAAGCTGGTTTGGCTGTGTTGGCGCTACGGCGAAGACACCCTCGGCTACTATCACGACCTCGAGACTGGCTTTCCGAGTCGGCGCCCGCTCACTGCGGAAGTGCGCCGGCATCTTCTCAATTAGAGCCAGCGTCATGTCCGTCGACCGAGCAGCCGCGGCGCGCGCGATTCGCGATTTCCTGAAGGCGCTCGGCTTCGACCCCGAGCAGCACGCAGACCTCGCGGAAACACCCGAGCGCGTGACCGAGGCGTTCATGGACGACCTGCTGAGCGGTCACCGCGTGGACATCGCGGAGTTGGTTCGCAAGGGCTCGTGCGAGGCGCAGCCGTCCACGAAGAGCGGTCCGGTCGCCGTCAGCGAGATCCGCGTGGCCACGGTTTGCCCGCATCATTTGTTGCCCGCGCTGGGCGTGGCCCACGTCGTTTACCTGCCCGGAGCAGCCTTGCTCGGCATCGGAACCATCACCGCACTGGTCGACGCGTTCGCGCGTCGGCTCACGTTACAGGAGGCGATCGGCGAAAGCGTGGTGACCGCACTGATGCAGCATGCCGGCGCGCGCGGCGCCTACTGCGAGCTCTTGCTCGAGCACTCTTGTTTGCGCGCGCGCGGCGAACGGCAAACAGCGGCGCTCGTGCGCAGCTCAGCGCGCGCAGGCGCGCTCGCCGGGCGTGATGCCCTCGGCGAGATCGCGCTCGCGCTCGGACGAGCTCCGGGCAGCGCGTGACGCGCGTGCTGATCACCGGCGCGAGCCGAGGCATCGGACGCGCCACGGCCATCGCGGGTGCGACTCGCGGTGTGGAGCTCGGCTTGCTTGGTCGGTCCTCCGCCGAGCAGCGCGAAACCGCCGACCTGTGCCGTGAATGCGGCGCTCCTCGGGTGCTCGAGCTGAACGCGGACGCGACGAGTGCGGAGCAGTTGCAACGCGCTGCGAGCGAATTCCTAGACGCTTACGGCCCACCCGACGCGCTGATTCACAACGCCGGCATCGCCGGACGCACGAGCGTCGAAGACACGACGCTCGCCTCTTGGGCCGAGCACCTGCAGGTGAACCTGACGGCTCCGTTCGTGCTCACACGCGCGCTGTTGCCAGCCATGCGCGAGCGAAACAGCGGCCATATCGTGTTCGTCGGCAGCGTCTCTTCGACGCTCGGCACCGCGAACCTATCCGCATATTGCGCCACGAAGTGGGCCATCGTCGGCTTCATGAAAAGTTTGGCCGCGGAGCTCAGCGACAGCGGGCTCATGACCTGCGCCGTGCTCCCCGGCTCGACCGACACCCGCATGCTCGCAGGCAGCGGCTTCCCCCCGCGCATGACCGCCGATGTCGTCGCCACGACACTGCTCCACTACGCCCTCGATGCCCCTCTCGCCCACAACGGCGCCAGCATCGAGATGTTCGGAGTCTGACCATCCCCCGACGTGAGTTTTGGGGTCGGCCCCAAACCTGATGAGGGTGGGGCCCCGCTGAATTCACTTCGGCGGGGCAGGAGCCGAGCTCAACCGTCGTTTACTTCGCCGCACCCCGACGTGAGTTTTGGGGATGGAGCCCCAAAACCTGAGGGTCAGCGGGGCGGGAGCTGAGCTCCCGCATAATGAGAGGGCCCGCCACACCCGCTTTTCTCTACCGTTGCTCCCTTCCGGGCCTGGCGGGGTTCAAGCTGCGCTGTCGGCGGACCCACAGATTCAGTGACGAATGAGGGCATAGCGCAGCCCCGCGTGTCTGCCAAGGACCGAGCAGCAAGGGTCGGCGAGCGTGTAGCGAGCCCGGTGCGTACCGAGGCAAATCCGGGCTACATTTGCAATTGGCTCCGGAAACCTCCGAGGGTGGTCGGTTCATGAGCGAGTCCCAGCGACCGAAACCAACAGAGCTCGAGCTCGTGGTCCCCGATCTCGAGCTCGAGCCGGCCCCACGCTCGCGGGCCAACAGCGCAGCGCTACAAGCACCGACACAGCGCGGCTACAGCGCGCCCAACCTGTTCGACGAGGATCCCTTCGACTCGGCTGGCCTCAGCATCGAGCTCAACCAAAGCCCTGGCGACGGGAAAATCAATTTCGGGAGCTCGATCGACTTCGACGATCAGGCTGGCTTCGAGCTAGAGCCGACCGCGCGCCCGCTCCGCAGCGACAGCGGTCCGCAATCGGTCGCCACGCGGCGCGCAGAGCCGAGCTCGACCGAACCTGCCTGGCCCACGGGGCGAGCACCCGACGCCGAGACGCTCACGATCGATCCGGTAGAGGTCGTCATCCTCGCTGACTACGGGTCTGCACCGAGCGGCGCGCACCAAGCACCGGCCTATGCATACCGCGTATTCACGCGGCAACGGGAGCTCAAGCAAGGCTTGAGTTTACTGAGTATCGAGCGAGATCGCGCAGAGGCGGAGCGCGAGGCCACGCTCGCCGAATTGGCCCGCACGGTGCGTCCCGTCGCCGAACGAGTCGACGCTTTCAGACGC
>Ga0210392_10001205_pt1 | contig 13930 bp, 10 predicted proteins | sample IncBWC30OmetaG_FD_161057 | JGI IMG/M metagenome (GOLD analysis project Ga0210392, IMG submission 161057) | Forest soil microbial communities from Barre Woods Harvard Forest LTER site, Petersham, Massachusetts, United States - Inc-BW-C-30-O ...
GGGCGAACCCCTGGTGATCAAGTACGACGAATCTCCCCGCGAAGACACCACGCTGGAGGCGCTGGCGAAGCTGAAGCCGGTCTTCAAAAAAGACGGCACTGTGACCGCGGGAAATGCGCCGGGAACGAATGACGGAGCGGCAGCGCTGGTGGTGACGAGCGAGCGCGTGGCGGCAAATCTGGGCCAGCAGCCGATGGCTCGCATCGTGGCGCAGGCGGTCAGCGGCGTCGAGCCCAAATGGGTGATGATGGCGCCCGTGGACGCCGTGGAAAAGCTGCTGGCGAAGACCGGCTGGGACCGCGACAAAGATGTGGACCTGGTGGAATTGAATGAAGCGTTCGCGGTGGCCGCGATTGCCGTGACGCGCCAGTTGCGGCTAAATCCCGAAAAGGTGAATGTGAACGGGGGCGCGGTGGCACTGGGGCATCCAATTGGCGCATCGGGTGCGCGGATCCTGGTCACGCTGCTCTACGAGTTGCAGCGCCGCAAGCTGAAAAGGGGAATCGCTGCCCTGTGCCTGGGTGGGGGGAACGCCGTAGCCTTAGCTGTCGAGATCGACGAAAAGCGCTAGCCACCTCAGCGGAATATTATTCTTCCAGCTCCTGCGCGCTCAGGTCGTGACTCTCGCATCGAGAGTCTTCATGAAATCCAAAATCGTTTGAACAACAGCCTGATCGCCGATCGTGGTATTGATCATGGTGTGGTAAACGGCACGGGCGGGCCATTCAACGGCGAAGTACTTCTGGATGAAATCCGTGCGCTCCCGATCGACGGAATCCACGAGCTGTTCGGCTTCGTTTTCACTTTTGCCCCGAGCCATTAGGCGCCGCACTTTGTCTTCTCTGGGAGCGTAAAGAAACAGACGTAACGTGTCTGGGCGGTTCCTGAGGAAATGCTGCGCTCCCCTGCCAACGATAACGGAGTTTCCCGATCTCGCCGCGCTGTGCACGACGCGTTGGGTGAGCTTCAATATGCTCTCGCTGTCCACCAGATTGAGTTTGTGAGCGTTAAGGCTTCCTTCATAACTTCCGCGCAAAAAGGATTTGAACAGCCGATAGTAGAGCGGATCGGTTCGCTCCTCTCGAACCTCGACAACAGCCTTAGGGCATTCAGCCAGTTTAGCGATCTCTTCGGTCAATAACTGATCCCAAAGTTTCCAGCCCAACTGCGCGGCAAGCCGCTGAGCGATTTCGCCACCCCCGCTTCCGTACTCCCGTTCAATAGTTACGATTTTGATCATTTTGTTTCTGACTTTGAGACCAGATAGATTATTACTCCGCGACGGTTAGCCCGCCAGCGCCAGGGTCATTCGCCTTCAAGAAGAAAGCCAAGCAGAACATGATCGCAGCCCCAACGGCAAGAACCATGAAGGTATCGATGTATGCCAGGCTTGCCGCCTGCGCCTGCAAGCTCTGGTAGATCCGGGCATAAGCCTGGAGCTGCCCCTCATGCGAACCCAACCCTGATTGAGCCATGCGCTGGGCCAGGCCGTTAGCCAAATTCTGGAAGTTAGGATTGTCAGGTCTCGCGTATTCGACCAGCCTAGCCTGATGGAATTGCGAGCGCCGCGCAATCAGGGTCGTAACCAGGGAGGTTCCCACGCTGCTTCCGATATTGCGCATGAAGTTAACGATTCCGGCGACCGAGTTGTTTTTCTCCGGCGGAATTCCGATGTAGGCCACAAGAGTGATTGGCACGAACAGGAATCCCAAACCAAGAACCTGAGTGATGCGCAACCAGGTAGCCGCACTGAAACTGATCTGCAGGTCAATCCGCTGCGTGGAATAGAACATGGCGATGGACAATAGCAACCAACCAAGAGCGATTAGGTATCGTGCCTGAACCTTGGTTGTCAGTTTACCCATAACGGGCATCTCAAAGAGCAAAACAAGCCCTCCCGCTGAAAGCGCAAGCCCAGCCAACTGGGAAGTGTAGCCCACGAGGGTCTGGAGAAATTGAGGCATCAACACCAAGCTGCTGAACAACAAGATTCCCAGAGTAAACATCATCAAGTTCGCACTGGCGAAGTTAAAGCTTTTAAACATGCGGACGTCGATGATCGGCGCCTTTTGAAACCACTCCCAGATAACCAGCGAGATCAAGCAGATGGTCGCGACGACGACGAGAGTCGTGATGAAATGTGACCCAAACCAGTCATCTTCCTGGCCCTTGTCGAGCAACACCTGCAACGCCCCGATACCCAAAGTAAGAAGAGCGATGCCAACGTAGTCCAACTTGACTCCAGCCGCCTTCAGCCGGCCTAAATAGGGCGGATCTTCAACAAAACGGCGCACCAGGAACCATGTGGCGATGCCAACCGGAAGATTGATAAAAAAGATCCACCGCCAGGAATAGTTGAAGGTGATCCATCCGCCCAGCGTTGGCCCGATCGTAGGTGCCATGATGGCCGTGATGCCATACAGCGCAAACGCCAATCCTCTTTGCTGTGGAGGGAAAGTGTCTGCCAAAATGGCTTGCGCCATCGGCTGCAATCCACCTCCGCCCGCGCCTTGCAGCACGCGGAAGAGAAGAAGCAGACCGAGGCTCGGCGCTACCCCGCAAAGCAAAGAACTCACAGTAAAGACGCATAGACATGCCATGAAGAAACGCTTCCGCCCCAGTGCGCCGGCGAGCCAGCCGCTGATCGGTAGAATGATGGCATTCGAGACCAGATAAGAAGTCAACACCCAGGTACTTTGGTCATTGCTCGCCCCGAGATTCCCCGCCATATAGGGCAGGGCGACGTTGGCGATACTGGTGTCGAGAACCTCCATAAAGGCGGCCAGGGCCACAACAACAGCAATCAACCAAGGATTGTATTTCGGTCGCCAAACGTCCTGGTCGATTGTGAGTGCAGCGGAACTCATTGGAGGTATACGTGTGGCACCACGTTCATGCCCGGCCGAAGCTGACGATCCCGGTTTTCTCCCGGATCAAGAACGATCTTTACTGGAACTCTTTGGACAATTTTCACGTAGTTGCCCGTGGCATTCTCGGGTGGAAGCAAACTGAAGAGTGGGCCAGTTGCGCCGGCGATACTGTCCACGTGACCTTTTAAAGTCCGGCCACTCGAGTCCACATCGATTTTCGCTGCCTGTCCCACTCGCATATGCCTAAGCTGGGTTTCTTTGAAATTGGCAGTGATCCATACTTCATCAAGAGGCACAACAGTTAAAAGTTGCTGCCCGGGCTGAACGTTCAGCCCGAGGACCACGGTCTTATTCACTTCACCGCTGACCGGAGCAACGATTTTCGTGTATTGGAGGTTCAGCTGAGCTTGCTCGAGCGCAGCGCGCTTTTGCTCCACGTCGGCGATGGCCGCGCGCACGCGAGCCTTGGTTGACGATACCTGCTGCGGCCCGGTTTCCGCGGATTGGTGGTTGGCCTCCGCTTCCACTAAACGGCTCTGGGCTTGCTGCACGAATTGTTGTGCCGCAGACTCATTGGCGTGAGCCGCCGCTACAGCGGCAGTACTCGATTTGGCAGCGGCCAACGCCTGATCGTAGATCTGCTCGGCCACTTCCCTCTTGTCGACGAGCATCTTGTAGCGGTGGAGATCATCTTGCGCCTTCACATCGTTGGCCTCAGCCTGTTCCAGTTGGGCGTGCGCTGCGGTCAGTTGCTTCTGAGCGGCTATGACACCGGCCTTGGCATTTTCGATATCCGAGGCAGTGAACTTTAGTTGGCTCAAAGTACTCACCGCGGTAATCGGCACGGTTATATTCAGCGATTGAGCCGTCGCTTCGGCACTAGCGAGATTGGCTTGAGCCTGGGCAACAGCAACTTCATAGTCTTTGGGGTCAATCTCCACCAGCACGGTGCCTTTCTGGACCCACTGGTTGTCGTCTACGTTGACCCGCACCACGTAGCCGGAAATACGCGCGCTGACGGGATAGAGATGAACATCCGCCTGTGCGTCGTCGGTCGATTCATAGCTGCTCAGATAGCGCCATAGGAAGAAGCCGCCAACCAGCACCACCACGGCGGCCGCCAGAACTAAAGCTCTGTTGCGGATCCTCGGACTCAGGTAAATCCGAGACGTGGACTTCCTGTCCGCCGAGGGCTGTGGATTCACTGGGGATCCGTCATCTGCCCTAGGACCAGGTGGATTCTCTTCCGCCATGTTCAGTTTCCTTTGAAGTATTGCTTGACGCCCGCTTCCGCGATACCCAGAGCGCGAGCCAGGGAAATTTTTGCAAAATTGTGGCTGTAGAGACTTGAGATGTACTGTTCGTGAGCGCTGGCCACCGCTTCTTGGGATTGCACTACTTCCACCGTATCGGTCACGCCCGCGCTGAACCGATCGCGCGACTGGAGAAGCGTCTCTTCCGCCAAATCAATATTGCTGCGGGCCACATTAACCTGATCCGCAGACGACTGCAGATTCAGCAGCGCGGCGCGAATGTCCGCGTCGATTTGCGCCCGCAAATTGTCCAGGCGTTCACGGGTCTGCTGAAGTCTGGCATCGGCTTGCAGAATGTCGGCGTGGACGCTGTTTCCCTGAAAGATGGGAATCGACAGGGTTCCACGCACGTCGAATACTTGCGTAGCTGTAGAGGGATGCGCCCCCGCTGCGCCATAGTCGGCGCTAAAGGCGAGCGACGGATAATAACCAGCCACTGCGGCCTTGCGAGAGAATTCCGCCGCGCGCACATCAGTCATGGCCGCGAGGTAATCGGAGCGTGAAGTGTAAGCGCGCTTTAGGGCTTCGTCAATCGTGATGCCCTCGAACGGACGGTAGGGCGACTTGTCGGTGAATTCGAATTCCTGCCCGAGAGCCAAGCCGATAACGCGTGCAACGGTCAGCTTTTGGATTGCGAAATTATTCTTTGCTTGAATCAACTGCTGTTGCCGGGTCTGAAGTTCCACTTTGGCGCGCAGGCCGTCGATCGCTGGTGAAGTACCCGCATTCACTTGGTCCGTTGCTTGATCATAAAGGGCCTTCGCCGTCTCCACCTGGGCTTCTGCCGTCTGGATGCGGGCCTCGTCGGCTATGGCTTGGAGATAAACATAGCCTACAGCGAGCACGACAAGATCCCGAGCATCTTTGTAAGTATATTGGGCCGATTTGAGGTTCTGCGTGGCCGCGCGGGTATTGTTGATCAACTTTGAATCAAAAAGAGATTGGTTCACAGTTAGACGGGCGTCAAAATAGGAAAAAGGACCGACAGACGGAGGAAGGGTGGTCGCTCCTCCAATACTCGTAAAGCCGAGTTCAGCAAGATTAATCTGCGAATCTGCTATATAAGGATTCACCGCCACGTGTGGCAGAAGGGCACTCAACTGCTCCCAGCGCTGTCCGCGGGCTGAACGAATATTCGCATCGGAGAGAAGCAATCCGAGGTTTTGCTTCAATCCGCGGTCGATCGCTTCTTGCAATGAGAGCGGCAGAACTCCGGGAACCAGCCTTGCCGGCGTACTTCCCGCGAACGGGCTCACTCCAAGGGTTCCGGGAATGGCTTGACCCGGAGTGCTGGCTGGTGTCGCCGGTGTTTGCGCGAGGGAGGTAGCTTCTCCGCACAGTAAGACTCCAGCCAGAAGAAATGGGCGCGCGGGTCCGTAATTGAGTCTCAAGCAAGCCTCCTTGGTGGATTTCTTGTTACGGCCGGCCCAAAGGAGGCCATATCTTAGTCCGGTCGCTTATTTCGAGCAACCGGGAACGACACGGGGGTGAGCTAACGATAAAGTCGCAGCTTAAGCAGGACATCGTAGTTGTTGATGATCGAATCACCGATCAGCAGAAGTTGTGCGTCCGGGTGGCTGTGCATAGCTTCGACAACGGCTTTGTGCCGATCTGCCCACCTGGAGTGTTGCCGCCGGTCAGCGGGAACTATGGGCGGGTTCGGCAGGCTGGTTGGCGCTTGCGCGCTGATGCGGTGGTGGACAAAGCGTTCGGCCTCTAACGCGGGCCCACGGCCGGTGAAAACGGCTGTGGGGTAGCCCAAACACTTTCGGACAACACTCTTGGCGGAGTGACCATGAAAGCGAAACTCATAGCCGCTTCTGTGGCGCATCGAGTGCTTTCTGGCCGGTCGACAAAGGTTAGGTGCCTGACGGCCAGTCAGTCAGGCTGCGGGCGACAAGCAGAATTACGCGCACAGCTTATTCCATTCTGGCGTGCCGTGTCAGCAGAAAAGAATCAGAACCATATTAGTCAAACGCGCGCGGAACATCCTGCCCAGTTTTACGCTTCAGTGAAACGCGCGTCCGATTAATCACTAGCGTTTCCGGCCAGTTCTCCAGTTTGCAGACCGCCGAGCCGAATCGGCAGAGGCCGGAATCAGTGAAACCTGCCCAAGCCTCGCCTTCTGACACTCAACTGCGAGTCCCCCGCTCTTACTTAACTCGCCCAGCGCCGAGTGCGACCGGAGGGTGTTGAACACCGGCCATTTCTCGATCCTAATTGACAGCGAAATTCCATCGTGATACTTACCGCGGATGATTAAATTTTCTGTCAACGATCGCTCGGAGGTGGCCTAGGCAGCCGCAAACAACGGTGTCGGGTCCTGCGCTGCCAGAACCGTCTTGCCCGGTTAAGAAAGGATCTTCAAATCACCTGGCCGCGTGATTTTTATTGAGTCCGAGCATAGCCCGAACAGCAAGGAGAACTCGATGGCTCAGTTTGATGTTCCGTTGGTGCGTTCGCAGTTCGCGCAAACGTCGCGGCGCGACACTTGGTGGGTCCAACCCGTCGCTGTTTTCCTCGGGCTTTCTACGTTTATCGTTTACTCGACCTGGGCAGCGATGCAAGGCCAGCATTACCGGTTCGGCCCCTATCTTTCTCCCTTCTACTCACCGGAGCTGTTTGGTGATCCACTACGATCCTGGTTCGGCGTGAAACCGGCTTGGATCCCGGCGTGGGTTACTGCCGCGATGCTTATTCTGTGGGCGCCTGGCGGATTCCGACTGACGTGCTACTACTACCGCGGCGCATACTACAAGGCCTTCTGGGCGGATCCTCCATCCTGCGCGGTGGGAGAACCGCGGAAAAAATATCTTGGTGAGCGATCTTTTCCGTTGATCCTGCAAAACGTCCATCGTTATTTCCTGTATCTTGCACTGGTATTTTTGGTTCTGCTGGCCCACGACGTGTGGGAGGCGTTCTGGTTTGACGGCCACTTCGGCATCGGCGTTGGTACGTTGGTGCTGCTTGCCAACGTGGTTTTGCTGAGCTGCTACGCGTTTGGATGCCACTCACTGCGCCACCTGATCGGCGGATTTCGAGACTGGCTTTCCAGCGCGCCGTTGCAAAAGCGCGCGTACGATTGCGTCAGTTGCCTTAACCACCGCCATATGACCTTTGCCTGGTTCAGCCTGTTTTCTGTGGGATTCGCTGACCTGTACGTGCGCTTGTGCTCGATGGGCATCTGGAGAGATTGGAGAATTTTTTAGTGAGCGAATATCTCACGCATGAGTACGACGTGCTGGTGATTGGAGCGGGCGGTGCCGGCTTGAGGGCTGCCGCGGAAGCCTGCGCTGGTGGCACCAAAGTCGCCGTGATCTCGAAGTCGCTGCTGGGCAAGGCTCACACCGTAATGGCGGAGGGAGGTATTGCAGCCGCTCTCGCGAATGTCGACGAACGCGATAGTTGGCGAGTTCATTTTGCAGATACCATGCGCGGCGGCCAATACTTGAACAGCTGGAGGATGGCCGAACTGCACGCCAAAGAGGCACCTGCCTGCGTGCAAGAGCTGGAAGCATGGGGCGCCGTTTTCGACCGGACCGCGGACGGCCGCATCCTGCAGCGGAACTTCGGCGGGCATCGCTATCCGCGATTAGCGCACGTGGGCGATCGGACAGGTCTTGAGATGATCCGCACCTTACAGGATCACGATATTCATCTCGGCATGGACGTCTATATGGAATATACGGTCGTCACGCTGTTAAAGGATGGCGACCGGGTAGCAGGCGCATTTGGGTATGATCGCGAACGCGGGAGGTTCCATGTGTTCCGCGCCAAGGCGGTCGTGCTGGCGACTGGCGGAATTGGCCGCGCCTACAAAATCACCAGCAACAGTTGGGAATACACCGGCGACGGGCACTCTCTCGCGTATCACGCGGGAGCTGCGCTTATGGATATGGAGTTCGTGCAGTTTCATCCAACAGGAATGATCTGGCCGCCAAGCGTCCGGGGAATTCTAGTCACCGAAGGAGTGCGAGGCGAGGGAGGCGTACTGCGCAATAGGGAGGGCCGCCGATTTATGTTTGAGGACATTCCGGCGGCGTACGCGAATCAGACTGCCGACTCGGAAGAAGAAGGCTGGCGTTATACACAGGGAGATAAGAACGCGCGCCGCCCACCGGAGCTGCTTACGCGCGACCATGTTGCCCGCTGCATCCGGCGAGAAGTGAAAGAAGGGCGGGGCAGCCCCCACGGAGGCGTGTTCCTGGACATCGCCTGGATTAAGGAACGGATTCCCAATGCCTCTGAGCACATCAAGAGGAAACTTCCCAGCATGTACCACCAGTTCAAGCAACTGGCGGACATTGATATTACGCAGGAACCGATGGAAGTTGGGCCGACCACACACTACATGATGGGCGGCGTCCGCGTCGATGCAGACTCGCAGATGTCCGACGTCCCAGGCTTGTTTGCTGCGGGGGAGTGCGGTGCCGGACTGCATGGAGCGAACCGGCTCGGGGGGAATTCGCTGTCTGATCTGCTGGTCTTTGGTAAACGCGCCGGTGAATATGCCGCGCGGTATGCGAAAGAGATCTCCCTGGGCGCGATCAATCCTGGTGAAGTTGCACTGGCGGAAAAACAAGCGCTGGCCCCATTCTCACGCGATGGCGCAGAAGGACCTTATGCGGTTCAGTACGCGTTGCAAGACATGATGCAAGACCTGGTGGGCATCGTACGCCAGGAAAAAGAAATGTTGCAGGCGCTCGAGCGCATTGAACAGTTGAAGGCACGCGCGCAACGGGTTGGCGTGAGCGGGAATCGCGAATACAACCCCGGCTGGCACACGGCCATCGACCTTAACAACTTGCTGACGGTGTCCGAAACGGTGACCAGGGCAGCGCTAGAGCGAGAAGAAAGTCGTGGCGCGCATTTCCGCGACGACTATCCCGCCAAGGACAACAAGTTCGGCTCATTCAACATTGTCATCCGAAAGGGCGCTGACGGTGAACCTCAGATAATGCGTGAGCCGATTCCGGAGATGCCGGTGGAGTTGAAGCAAATCATCGAGGAGATGAAGTAATGGCGACGGCAACGTTCCGAATCTGGCGCGGGGAAAAAGGCTCCGGAAAGTTTCAGGATTATACGACCGAAGTCGCTCCCGGAATGGTGGTGCTTGATAGCGTTCATCATATCCAGGCTGAGCAGGCCAATGATCTTGCTGTACGGTGGAACTGTAAGGCCGGCAAATGCGGCTCGTGCTCCGCTGAAATCAACGGCATGCCAAAGCTAATGTGCATGACGCGTCTGAATTCGCTTCCACTTGAACAACCCGTGACCATCGAGCCCATGAAGGCCTTTCCGCATGTTAAAGACCTGGTCACCGAACTGTCGTGGAACTATGATGTGAAAAAGCGCATAGCGAAATTCAAGCCGCGCCGTCCAGACGCCCCGGACGGGACGTGGCGCATGGCGCAAGGAGATGTCGATCGCGTCCAGGAGTTTCGCAAATGCATTGAGTGTTACCTTTGCCAGGACGTGTGCCACGTTCTTCGTGAACACCACATGCACGATGAATTCATCGGGCCGCGTTTTTTAGTTTATGTGGCGGCGCTCGAAATGCATCCACTTGACGAGGCAGATCGCACCGCCGAGCTGAGAACGCAGGACGGCATCGGGTTGTGCAACATTACAAAATGCTGCACCAAGGTGTGTCCGGAGAACATCACCATTACCGACAACGCCATCATTCCCTTGAAGGAGCGTGTTGTGGATCGTTTCTTCGACCCTTTGACGAAGCTGTTCCGAATGTTTAAAGCCGATGGCGGCTAGGAGGTCTTCATGCATTTCAATCTGAAGTCCATCTCGACCGAGGGCGTTCCCAAAGCGCTGGAGAAAGCCGAGCGTTATCGGCTCCTGAACGAACCGAGCCTCGCTGAAAGCATTTGCCTGGACATCCTGGCTATTTTGCCTAAACACCAAGAGGCACTGGTTTCGCTCCTTCTTGCGCGAACCGATCAGTTCGACAGCGGCGTTACTTTGAAATCGGCTCAAGAGGTGCTGGTGCGCATCGAGGGTGGGTACGAGCGCGCCTACTACGCCGGCATTATCTGGGAACGCCAAGGACACGCCCACCTGCGGCAAGGCGGCCCTGGCAGCAGCGCAAACACCTATCACGCACTGCGCGAGGCGATGGAACACTACGAGCGAGCAGAAGCTCTCCGCCCTCCTGCCAATGACGACGCGATTCTGAGGTGGAACGCCTGCGCGCGAGTGATTATGCGCAGCCCGGAGATTCGCCCGCCGGCAGAGGCGGAAGTTCAACCCATCACGAGTGAGTAGCCACATATTTTCCGAATGTTTGCGGCTGAGCAATGCGAGGCGGCTGCCAGTGAGATCAGCGATGCGGGTCATCGAAAGGCTCACCGCTGAGGAAACCCAACTTCGTTCTCCGCCCGCCAGACACACCGTCGCCGCATGACATCCCAACAAACATCCAGAATCGGTTGGCTCTCGCGGCAGACGCGTCCCGTTGTGCCCGCTTGTCCATAAAATCTCTTTTTCCCTCTTCCAGAGGTCATCATCTCACAGCACTTTTGACCTGCCATCATCTCTGGCACTCTCACCGTTGGCAGCCATGCTCGCCCGCATATCCTAGCTGCGGCGCCAAACCAATCCTTCGCTCAATTGAATTTGCATAACACCCGCGTCCGCCGCAAACCGCGCGGTCACCTTCAAACGGCTTTACCGAACGCGCGCAGAGCTCCTCGCCGCACTTTGGCCGTTCCTGAAAACGCGCCTCCGGTGAAGCACTGACGTTTCTGGCCAACTTCCGAATGCGCCTGCAATTGCGGAAACGGTCTGATACCGCGGCGAATCCTGCTGCTGCCTCAGTATCGCAATCACGAGGGAAATTGCGCAGTCCCAGAAACGTTGGCAGGTGCAGTCAGATATTTGATAAAGATAACCTCGTTCTGTGCCTCGTTGTAGAGCAGCTCATCGGCCATCGCGCGGGTCATGGCAATGCCGAATCCACCCGGGCGGATTCCGAGTTGATCGCGGATGGCCACATGTGCGATGGGTTCCTCCGCAGGTTGACCAACGGCAGCGTGGGTCAAGCTCTTGAAGCTGAAGCCTGGACCAGGATCTGCAACGCGATACAACAATATGCGCGATGAGCGCAGGTGAGCAATTCGCACTTTGCGATTTGGATCCAATTTTCCTCCCCATTCCACTGCGTTGAGCACCAACTCCCTGAATGCCATGCCGATCGTGTTGCGCAGGTCATCCGGAAGGTCGGTTTCCAGCTTCATGAGAAAGGATTGAATGCGCTCGGCGGCCTCCTGCGTGCATGGGATGAGCAATTCCACCCAATGCGGGCTAGCGGAAATGACTTCGATCGGAGGAGAAGCGTTTTGTTTGAGTGCTCGCTCGGCCAATTCCACCGCCATTTTCGGCGGAAAAGGCTTACTTAGGTATTCATAGGCCTGCTCTCGTATCGCGCGCAACAGAGTGTCCGGCGTGGCGTCGGACGTCATGATGATGATTTTCGGTTGGGATTTACCTGCGCGAACCCGGGCAAGCACTTCAAGGCCGGTCAGCTTTGGCATCCAGATGTCCAGAAATGCCAGAGCAAAACTTGTTCGCTGGATGTTGCGTAACGCTTGCGAGCCATCCTTGACGGCAGTAACCGCATAGCCGGCCTTCTTTAGCATGCTGCAAACGGCAAAGCGCGTGGCGCGGTCGTCATCGGCAACAAGGATCTTCTCTGCCAGGACCGAAGTTCGGCTCATAGATGCCACCTCATGCCCAAGATTCGACGAACCCGGTATTTCGCCACAGATGCTACATCCTCGAGAAACGCTGAGCAACTGCGGGCGATCCCTGTGACCGTCTAGAACGCACCAAGTTGCAGGATTCCCAGCTTTGTACCAAAATGAGCGCCTCGTCCGGATTTTTGAATGTTCCCGATCGGAAGAGCAATGAGCGCATCTGTACGTTTTAATCCGCCAACTGAAGACGACCTGCGCGAGTTCATCGACCTGTCCTTAAACTTCTTGTGTATCGTCGGCACGGATGGCTACTTCAAATATGTTAATCCTGCCTGGGAAACGACATTCGGCTACACCCGGGAAGAGCTACTCTCGCGCCCCTATCTTGAGTTCGTGCATCCCGAGGACCGCAGGACCACGACCGCTGAAGCCGCGAGCATTGCATCTGGCCGCAGTACTCTTTCTTTTGAGAATCGCTACCGCTGTAATGACGGATCCTACAAATGGCTACTATGGTCTGCCGTTGTTCACGCGGAAAGAGGACTGATTTACGCTGTCGCCGCGGATGTCACGGAACGAAAACGTGAAGAGGTGCGTTTGAGTGCGCAGTACGCGGTCACACGTGTGCTTGCGGAAGCACCAACCCTGGCTAGTGCCACGCCGCGGATCCTGCAAGCTGTTTGTCAGAGTCTTGATTGGCCCGTAGGCGCCATTTGGCGCGTAGACCAAAACGAGAATCTGCTGCGCTGCGTGGAAACCTGGCACATTCCATCGGCGCAGCTTAAAGAGTTCGACCAGAGCACGCACACCCAGACTTTTCCGCGGGGCATAGGCCTGCCGGGCCGAGTCTGGTCACAAACCCAGCCCGCATGGATAGAAGATGTCACCCATGATGCAAACTTTCCTCGTGCATCGATCGCGGCTAAGGGAGGACTGCATGCAGCTTTCGGATTTCCTGTCCTCCTTGGGACCGAGGTCGTGGGCGTACTCGAATTCTTCAGTGACCAGATCCACAAGCCTGACGGTCGGCTGCTGGACATGATGAGCGCTATCGGCAGTCAGATTGGCCAGTTCATGGAACGGAAGGAGGCGGAGGATGCCCTGCGGGTGTACGCGCGCGACCTGGAAATAGCCAGAAAGCGAGCTGAAGAAGCGACCCGCGCCAAGAGCGAGTTTCTGGCCAACATCAGTCACGAGATCCGTACGCCGATGAATGCAATGATCGGTATGACTGAGTTGGCGCTGGCGACCCGGATCACTCGCGAACAGCGGGAGTACCTTAATGCGATTCAAGGCTCAGCCGACGCCCTGCTCACCCTGGTCAACGATCTTCTGGACTTTTCCAAAATCGAAGCGCGCAAGTTGCAACTCGACCACGTAGCATTCAACCTCCGCGATGCGCTTGAAGACACGATGCGCGTGCTGGCTCCACGCGCTCACCAGAAAGGCCTGGAGCTGGCGTGCCATGTCCATCCGGATTTGCCGCCCACGCTGGTGGGAGATCCTTTGCGCCTCCGTCAGATCGTAGTGAACCTTGTAGGCAATGCCATCAAATTCACGGAACAAGGCGAAGTCGTGCTACGCGTGCAAGCCGAGACGAACCATAATGGTGACATCCAATTACATTTCTCTGTCGCCGATACGGGAATTGGCATTCCACCGGACAAACAGGCGGTCATTTTTGAGGCATTCTCACAGGCCGACAGCTCCACCACGCGGCGTTACGGCGGAACCGGGCTGGGGCTGGCGATATCGGCGCAGTTGGTGGAACTCATGGGCGGCAGCATCTGGGTGGAAAGCCAACCCGGCCGGGGCAGCACGTTCCACTTTACGGCACGGTTTGATGTGCAACAGCCTGGGATGGAGAATCTGCCTTCTCGTTGGCGCACTCTCACCGACCTGCCTGTGCTAATCGTGGACGACAACGCGACCAACCGCCGCATCCTCGAAGATGTGTTTACCAACTGGTACATGCGTCCGATTGCTGTCGACGGCGGCGTGGCTGCCCTTGCAACCTTGGAAAAATCTATGCGCACGG
>Ga0210392_10001209_pt1 | contig 13922 bp, 13 predicted proteins | sample IncBWC30OmetaG_FD_161057 | JGI IMG/M metagenome (GOLD analysis project Ga0210392, IMG submission 161057) | Forest soil microbial communities from Barre Woods Harvard Forest LTER site, Petersham, Massachusetts, United States - Inc-BW-C-30-O ...
TGCTCGAATCCAACGAGATCCTTTTCCGCGGCGACCTGCGCTTGAAGATTCCTTTGGTCTCCATCAAGAAAACGGAAGCTGGGGAAGGGAAGTTGAGCGTCCGCACCAAAGACGCCCTTTACGTCTTCGATCTTGGCCCCAAAGCCGAAGAGTGGCGCGACCGCATCAGGAATCCAAAATCGCTTCTCGACAAACTCGGCGTCAAACCCGGCGATTCGGTCTCTCTCCAAGGTCCTTTCTCCGCCGATTTCCTCGCCGATCTAAGGCAGCGCGGTGCCGTAATCACTCACGGAAAATCCCCCGCGCCTTCCTGGATCTTTCTCGCTGCCGATTCTCTCGCCGACCTTGCCGGCGTCAAATTCGCCGCCAACTCCCTCAAAAATTCCGCCGCCCTCTGGATCGTCTATCCCAAAGGACAAAAGTCCATCACCGAACACGACGTCCGCGGCGCCGGACTCCGTTGCGGCCTTACCGACATCAAAGTCGCCGGCTTCAGCCCAACCCACACCGCCCTGAAATTCGTAATCCCAATAGCCCATCGCTAGCCAAAATCTCGAGGCGAGGCCATTGTCAGACACTGTCATCCTGGGCGGCGCGCCTTTTGCGCCGCGAAGGATCTCAACCAAACCGCAGCCTCAGCTCGAACATCATCACACCTACCGAGAAAATCTCATTGTCATTCCGAACGGGGTCTGCGGAGTGAGGAATCTCTCTTCTTCGACTTGTCTCTCTGCCTTTTCCTACCGCCCTTCTTTCTGCCCCTCCCCGCCCCTCTTCTCCTCTCTCGCCTTCTTCAACTCTGCCATCACCGATTGCACCAACTCTTTCGCGTGCGTCAACTCCTGCGCGATCACTCGTATGTCCATCGCCGGTAGCGTTGGATTCCTCTGGCTCGTGCAATACACCCCGTGCTGTCCCACCAGCACCAGCGCATTCGTCATTCGGTCCAGCGAGACGGCCAGCCTCCCGCGTTCTTTCCCGAACATCTGTTCGTATTGTTCCAGCTCTTCCCGGTATTCCTTGAATGCCGACATTTCGCAGCCCTCTTTCCGCAGTTCTATGTGTCCCACCCGGGTGGTAGCACATCGGGCACAAACCCGTCCCGCAATTCTTTACCCTACTCCAACACGACTCCATAATCCATTTAGCCCAGAAGAGAGCTGCAGGACGACCATGAGCTATTCCGTTCATTCCATGAGTGCCTATGTTCCCTTCGGGGAAGTCCCCAAGGGCGATTGGGAGCATCCGAACATGCGACGTTCAGACCTTGTGCAACACAAAGAAAAGGAAAATGGCCGTATTGGCCGCACCTCCCAAATTGTTTTCGGCGAACGCCAACACCTTCTCCGCGTCCTCGATTCCCTCGAAGGCACGCAACTGCCCATCGCACGCATGCAGCAGGAACGCCGCACTCTCGAGGAATTAATCCACGCGCGTACCCGGGAACTGAATCAGATCAATACCGCCTGGGACGAAAAAATTGGTCTGGTGCTCAGCGCCGAAGCCAAGCCGGAAATGCTCGAGAAACTTACCAAGCAAGCTCCCGCAGAAGATTTCTACCTTTTGCGCCTGATCAGCGAGCATCCTCGCGCCAACGCCAAGACTCTTTCGCGCCTCGCCAAGCATCCCTACGGCGCCATCCGCGAAAACGTAGCACGGCATCCTAACGCCGACGCCCATACCCTCACCTATCTCAGTAGGGACAAAACGCAACCCCTCTGGTACCTGGTAGCATTCAACCCGAATACGCCCTCGCCCTTGCAACGCAAACTCCGCGACCGTCTGAAGCGCCTAGGCGACAATCAGCCCAGCAACTAATTTTGGAGTGCGGCAACTCCCTGTCGCTTTTCCCGTGTAGTGGCCGGTCTTTAGACCGCTTCTTTTGCGCCTTTTTTTGTCATTCTCCAATCTGTCATCCCGGGCGAAGCGAGGGATGTGCTTTTCCTTTGCATGGCCCGCGCTAGTCTCTTCACTGGCCACTGGTCGTTGGTTACCGGCCACTCTCCTCCTCCCATCCGCGCTATACTGTCCTCGTCGCAATGACACTCATCTCCCGCCGCTCCATTTTTCTCATCGCGCTCGTCTCCATCCTTCTCCTCATCCCTTGCTTCTGGCACTCCCACATCCAAGCCGGCGATCTCGGCAGCCACACCTACAACGCCTGGCTCGCCGAACTCATCCACCAAGGCAAAGCCCCCGGCCTCTATCTCGCCTGGCAATGGGATAACATCCTCTTCGATCTCGTCCTCTACGATTTCTCCAAAATCGTTGGCTTCACCCTTGCCGAAAAATTCGCTGTCGCCCTCTGCATTCTCGCGTTCTTCTGGGGAGTCTTCGCCTTCGTCCACGCCACCACGCGCCGTCCTCCGTGGCTCCTCACTCCGCTCATCGCCATGCTTTCCTACGGCTACGTTTTCAACATGGGCTACATGAACTATTACCTCTCCATCGGCCTGGGCTGTTTCGCACTCGCCTTCCTGTGGCCGGCAAAAAATCGCGGCATTATCGCCGCCGCGCTGCTCCTTCCGGTCATCTACCTCGCGCACCCACTCGGCGTCCTTCTTGTTCTCGGCGTTGGCGCCTATCGCCTCATTTGGCCTTTCCTGAAAGGTTGGACGAGCCTCATCCTTCCCGCCATTTCTCTCGTCGCCTTCTATGCGGTTCATTGGATCACCGTTCATCATCCGGAATTCGAGGGCGACTGGCCCGACCCGCCTTTCTACCAATGGAACGGCGCCGATCAATTCACCATTTACGGCCAGCGCTATGTCTATCTTTCTTGGGCCATCATTCTCGTCGCTCTCCTCGCTGTTCTCTTCGAACTCTGGCGTTCTCCCAAGACTTCCGCCGAGCCATCGTCCGCCAACGAGCCCTCCGCAGCTGGGAAAGACCGCTGGCTCCTTGTCGAGTTCTACCTCGTCTCACTCTGCGCCATGACGCTCCTTCCTGAAAATATCCGCCCCGTCCCCGAAGGGAGCTGGATCGGCGGCATCGTCACTCGTCTCACGCTCGTCAGTGCCATCTTCGCTCTCGCCGTACTCGGCTCGCTTCGCCCGCACCCTTGGCACCTCGCTGCATTCTCACTCAGCGCTGCTTTTTTCTTCGTCCTTCTTCACCAGGACACCGGCTTTCTCGATCGCCTCGAGAAAAATTCCGACGCCATCACTCACCAATTGCCCTTTGGCACTCGCGTGGCCAGCAGCGTTTACGCGCCTACCGGCTATCGCACCCTCTACATGCACCTCATCGATCGTTCCTGCATAGCCCACTGTTTCCTCGTCTCCAACTACGAGCCCTCCACTCTGAAATTCCGCGTTCGTGTCGGTCCGGACGGCAGCCCTCTCGTCGCCTCCACCGTTGACGACAGCGAAGCCCTCCAGTTCGGCAATTACCAGGTCCAGGAAGACGATCTTCCGTTGAAGCAGCTCTATCAGTGCGACGCTTCCGACCTCACCAAACTGTGCATCCGTGACCTCGTCGCCGGCGAACTCAACGGCCGCCTAGGCTACAAGCCCCATTTCCCCTGGGACAAGGACTAGTCTCCCGCCAAAGCGCCGGAGGGCGCGCAAGAATCTAACCCCAACCGTCTGGCCCGGGAACAGGAGTGCACACACCGCGAGCGCCCGTAGGCGCGACACTGCGCTTCCACGTTTCCTGATCGCTGATTGCTGATTTCTGATACCTAATATCTCTCCGCTGGGACTCACGCTCTCGCCGTCTCCCAACCAAAAAACATTCCGCGCGCTCCCCTCCTCCAAAAGACAATTTGGCTCTTGCACCAGTCCAATTCCTGCTAAAATACCCTCAGGGTGAGAGACAATGCTGCCAATACACCTTCAGCCCGAAAGCCACGTTCCCCTGTATGTCCAGCTTCGCGATCAACTTCGCTCCCTTGTTCACGCCGGTGACCTTCACCCCGGCGACCGCATTCCCGCCAGCCGCGAACTCGCGCAAATGCTCGGTGTCCATCGCACCACTGTGGCCAACGCCTACGCCGAACTCGAGTCCGAAGGCCTTATCCAGGGACACGTCGGCCGCGGCACCTTCATCCGCGGCAATGGCAACGGCTTGAAAATCACGCCGCCACCTCCGCCTTCCCTGAATGGCCATGATGGCCTCCGCTGGGAGCTTCTTTTTGCCGACGAACGCAGCGAAGAAATTCTCACCCGCCTCACCGCCGATGCTCCTGATGACGCTCTTGATTTTGTGATGGCCCGCCCCGACCCGGAGCTTTTTCCTGTCGAGGAGCTGCAGACCTGCGCGCACGCCGCGCTCCGCCGCGACGGCCAGGACATTCTCAACCTCGGTGCCTCCGACGGTTTCCCCACGCTCAAAGAAGCTGTGCTTGAGCTTCTGTGCCAGGACGGCATCCCGGCCAAGGACGACACGCTGCTGATCACCGACGGCTGCCAGCAAGCGCTCGACCTTATCGCCAAAGCCTTCGTGCGCACCGGCGACACTGTCATCCTTGAAAACCCCACTTATCCCGGCGCTTCCGCTGTCTTCAACGGCGTTCGTGCCCGTTGCCTCGGCGTTCCTGTTCGCACTCATGCCGAACCCGGCAGCGCTCTCGGCATCGACCTCGAAGCCCTCGAAGCCACGCTCGCCGCCAATCGCGTCAAGCTTCTCGTCCTCACTCCCGATTTTCACAATCCGACGGGCATGTCCATGCCGCTGGCCTCGCGCCGCCGCGTTCTGGAACTCGCTGCGCGCTATCAGGTTCCCATCGTTGAGGACCACATTTACGCCCGCCTGCACGCCCGCGACGAGCGCGTTCCTTCGCTCAAGCAACTCGACCGCTCCAATCTCGTCATTCACATTGACAGCTTCGCCAAAGTCGCTTTCCCCGGTCTGCGCGTTGGCTGGATCGTTGCTCCTCCCGCCGCCATCGAACGCCTCCGCCTCGTCAAGCAGATGACCGACCTGCACACCGATCAACTAGCACAAGCCACTCTTGCTGAATTCCTGAAGCGCGGCCTGTTTCAAAAGCATCTAACTCGCATGCGTAAAACGTACGCTCTGCGCTTACTCGCTCTCGATGAAGCCCTCCGCAAGCACATGCCCGAGGGCACTCGCTGGACCCGCCCCGAAGGCGGTATGTGTCTCTGGCTCGAACTTCCTCCCGGCTTCGACGCCAGCGAGTTGATGATTCATGCGCGGGAACGTGGCGTGCTCTTCGCTCCCGGCCGCTACTTCTACGTGCAATCGCCATTGCCCAACACGCTCCGCCTGGGCTTTGCCAGTCTCGACGAAAAACAGCTTGCTCGCGGCGTCGCCACGCTTGCCGATCTTCTTCGCATTGAAATGCGCAAGCGCCAGCGCGGCACTCGTCGCGCCGAACGCTCCCGCGTGGCACTGGTCTGAACATGGGTCGCACTCTCAAACTCGATCCGAATCCTAGCAACCACTGCTTCGGCTGCGGCGCCGCCAATCCGGCGGGCATGAAGCTGCCATTCGAACTCGATCTCGACGATCGCCGAACCCGGGGCAAATTTTCTCTGGGTCCAAACTATGCGGGCGGTGCTGGCTTCGCTCATGGTGGCATCATCGCGGTTGTTCTCGATGAAGCGATGGGCAAACTCTCCAAGCTGACCGGTGAACGTGCTGTCACCGCGGAGATGTCCATCGCCTATTGCAAGCCCGTTCCTGTCGATCAGGAAATTCTTGTCGAGGGCTGGCAAGAAGAAGAGAAGGGAAGAAACCGCTTTCGCACAGCGGAAATTCGCGATGCGCGCGGCACCGTGCTCGCCCGTGGCAAAGGAAGATTTGTGGTCGTCGGCGAGACTCATTTCGCCAACGCCCCTGCGGTCAAACAGGTTTCTTGAATTTCGTCTGGGAGGCGCACTCTTGGCGTTTGGGAGAAAATTCTGACTCTGTCATTCCGAACGGAGTCTGCGGAGTGAGAACCTCTCTTGGGTTTGCGCGGCGCCGGTTGGCGGATGTCACGCGGGAGGGCACAGCTTCAGCCGTGCCGTAAGCGCGCGCAGACACGCAGGGGTTTTTACCCCTGCGGTCGAGAGAAGAACTTTTGGGGATTGGTTCAAGGGAATTTCAAAATTTGATAGGAGAAGTATCATGGATTCAAAAAAAGCAAACGGTAGCGGTCAGCACGCCAAAGGTTCCAACGAATGGCGCGTTAAGGTCGGTCTCGCCGAAATGCTTAAGGGTGGAGTCATCATGGACGTCACCAACGCCGAGCAAGCCAAAATCGCTGAAGACGCCGGCGCCTGCGCCGTCATGGCTCTCGAGCGCGTGCCCTCCGACATTCGCAAGGAAGGCGGCGTCGCTCGCATGGCATCCATCAAAATCATCCGCGAGATCATGAAGACCGTCACGATCCCGGTCATGGCTAAGGTCCGCATCGGCCACTTTACCGAAGCGGAAGTTCTGCAGGCGCTGGAAGTCGATTTCATCGACGAGAGCGAAGTCCTAACTCCCGCCGACGAAGAAAATCACATTTGGAAGCACGACTACCGTGTCCCGTTTGTCTGCGGCGCGCGCAATCTCGGCGAAGCCCTTCGCCGCATCGCGGAAGGCGCAGCCATGATCCGCACCAAGGGTGAAGCGGGATCCGGCAACGTTGTCGAAGCTGTTCGTCACATGCGTACCATCGTCAGCGAAATGCGCGCCCTCACCACCATGCGCGAAGACGAACTCATGCGCAAAGCCAAGGAACACGGCGCTCCGCTCGATCTCATTCGCTCCGTCGCCAAAACCGGCAGGCTTCCGGTTCCCAATTTCTCCGCTGGCGGCATTGCTAGTCCCGCCGACGCGGCTCTTGTACGCAAACTCGGCGCTGAAGCCGTCTTCGTCGGCTCGGGCATCTTCAAGAGCAGCGATCCCGAAGCGCGCGCCAAGGCCATCGTCAAGGCCAACACGCATTTCGAAGACGCCAAAGCCGTCCTCGAAGCTCATGAAGAACTAGGCGAAGCCATGCCCGGCCTGGACGTCCGCCAAATGGAAGCGAAGGATCTTCTCTCCACCCGCGGCTGGTAGGTAGCGCAGACTTCCGTCTGTGCTCCTGGGTTCCGCCGAATTTCGTGTGTCGGCTTTCGATTTTCTCTTTAGGAGGTCGGACCTTTAGGTCCGACATTGAGCTCTTAGCGATAAATGTGCTTTAGCCCGTGAGGACTCCCGCTTTTTGTACTGGCCGGTCTTAGACCGGTTCCGTTTTTGTAGCGGCCGCCTCCTCAGGCGGGCGCCGTTCGGTTTTACGAATTTCGCTTTTCTTTTTTTTTGAGGTTCCAGGCACCGTGAAAATCGGCATCCTCGCTGTCCAAGGTGACTTCGCCGCCCACGCCGTCACTCTGCAATCCCTCGGCGCAGACACCGTCGAGGTCCGCACCGTCCACGATCTCGAATCCTGCGACGGCCTCATCCTTCCCGGTGGCGAATCCACCACGCAGCTGCAATTTCTCCGCGAAGAGGGGCTGTACGAGGCCATCCGCAAATTCGCCAACTCCGGTCACGCCGTCTTCGGCACCTGTGCCGGCGCAATCCTTCTCGCTACTCGTGTCAACAATCCTCCGCAACCCTCGCTCGGCCTTCTCGACATGACCATCCTCCGCAACGGCTATGGCCGCCAGCTCGCCAGCGATGTTTTCTTCGGCCCTTGCACCCTGAAAAAAGATCCTCTCGAAATGGTTTTCATCCGTGGCCCGATCATCGAAAGCGTTGGCCCCGGCATCGATGTGCTCGCGCGTCATTCCGGCCAGCCCACACTCGTCCAAAAAGATAATCTTCTGGCCGCTACCTTTCATCCCGAACTCACCGACGATCCCACCGTCCACCAACACTTCCTCTCCGTGGCCGCATCTAATTCCAAGACTGCTCATGCCCACTAAAAAACTTCGTGTCCTCTTCGTCTGCATTGGAAACGCCTGCCGCAGCCCCATGGCCGAAGCCATTGCCAAGCGCGAAGCCGCCGATGTCCTCGAAGCCTCCAGCGCCGGCCTCTATCCGCTCGGCGAAATCCCCGACGAAACCCAGGAGACACTCTCGCGCAATGGCTATTCCGCCGTCGGTCTTTCCTCCAAGCCCATTACCAACCGTATTTGGAACGAAGCCGATCTGGTTATCAATCTCAGCGGCCGCATTCGCGACATCGCCTTCGACGATCCCTCCAAGGTCGAGGATTGGGACGTCGCGGATCCTTACGGCGCCAACCCCGCCTTCTACGAAACAATTCTCGAGCAACTCCGACAGCGCATCCGTCTCCTCGCCGATCGCTTGCGTCAGAAACGCAAATCACAGTAACCTCATCTTGTCGGGAGGGCACGATCTCCGTCGCGCCGGAAACGGTGCCGGTTTCACTCGACGGTGCCCCCACGCAGTTTTACGTGTGGGTTCTTTGATTTTCTTGATGGGCTTTAGCCCCTGAAGACTCCGAATTTCTTCCGAAAAGGTTTGGCACACAGCACCATCAGGAGAAACCTTGCAACGCAATAAAACCAGCGTTTCGCGCGAAGACTACCTCAAAGCCATTTGGGAAATGCTGGAAGAAAACCAGGTGCCCATCAGCGCTCGCCTCGCCGAAGAGCTCGACGTCACCCCGCCTGCCGTCACCGCCGCCATCAAGCGCATGGCTCGCGATGGCCACGTCAAAGTTCAGCGGGGTGGACGTATTCTTCTCACCGCCAAGGGCCGCAAAGTTGCCCAGCATCTCTCGCTACGCCACCAACTCGCCGAAATGCTTCTCACCGAAGTCATCGGCCTATCTTGGGCCAAAGCGCATGCCGAAGCCGAACGCATGGAACACGCCATCTCCCCCGAAGTCGAAGCGCTCCTCATGAGGCGCTTCGCGGGACACAAAACCTGTCCTCATGGCGTTCCCCTTCGCGGAGGATTCGCCCAGCTTCGCAAGGAAGGCGCGGTCCTTCTTTCCGAACTGCAACTTCACGATTCCGCCGAAATTGTTTGTGTCTACGAAAAGGAAGAAGGCTTCCTCGAATTTCTCGAGAACCTTCGTCTTCGCCCTTCCACAAAAGTCGAAGTCCTAAAGCGCGAGTACGACGAGACCATGACTCTTCGCGCCGCCGGCCGCACCATGCACCTGGGCAAACCTGCTACCAGCCGCATCTGGGTCCGCCGCTTAGCCGCCTAGCGCAGTTTTGTTCTTGCCTCAATTCTTAACTTTCAACTTTTAACTTTGAACGCGCAACTCTCGCCACTCTTGCCGCCCCTCGCAAAATCAACTACCATGACCCCCTCGACGCACAGCCAGGGGTGCGTTTTCGAGAATTGCTCTACCCATAGCTCAAACCATTCTTTCTTGCGGGCTCACCGGTCACGCCCTGTCCAGCGGCACCAGTGCAACCGCCCATTCGAGAGGAGACCCAGTGACCACGTCGAACGATAACGCTTTCAATCGTCGCGAATTCATCGCTGGCGCGCTTGCGGGAGTTACCATCAACTCCTTGCCAATCCCCGCCTTCGCTGCTGCAGACAATTCCGATCTCCAGTCCGTCCTGAGCCAAATCCCCAAGCTCCACGACGAAAACGTGAAGCGTCTCCAGGACTGGATCGCTCTGCCATCCATCGCCGCCGAAAACCGCAATTTTCCCCAAGGCCCCGAGTACATGGCGCAACTCGCTCGTGACGCCGGATTCTCCAACGTCGAAATTATTCCCACCTCCGGCAAGCCGGGTGTCTTTGGTGTACTCGACTCCGGCGCGCCCACATGGGTGGGCATCTACTTCATGTACGACGTGAAACAATTCGACCCTTCCGAGTGGTCTTCGCCTCCGCTCGAAGCTCGCCTCGTCGAGAAGGAAGGCCTGGGCAAGACTTGCGTTGGCCGCGGTGCCGTCAACCAGAAAGGTCCGGAAACCGCATTTCTCGGCGCGCTGCACGCGTTCAAGGCAGCAGGGAAGAAACCTCCCGTCAACCTCGCGCTTGTCTGTGAAGGCGAAGAAGAGATCGGCTCTCCCCACTTTCCCGAGGTTGTCCACCAACCCAAAGTCACCGCCGCGCTGAAAAAATGTGTGGGCGTTTTTATTCCGGAAGCTGGCCAGGATGCTAACGGAGGCGTCGAAATTTCACTCGGCGCGAAAGGTGTCGTCGAACTCGAACTAGTCTCAACCGGCGAGCGCTGGGGACGCGGCCCCAAGCACGACGTCCATTCCAGTCTCGAAGCGCAAGTCGATAGCCCCACCTGGCATCTCGTGCAAGCTCTCAACACCCTCATCGAACCCGACGGCCACACTCCCGCCGTTGCCGGCTTTTTCGATAAAGCCACGCCGCTCACTCCCGCGCAAATTAAAATGATTCAGGATGTTTCCGCCGTTCGCAGCGAAGCCACGGTGAAAAAACAACTCGGTGTCGAACACTGGGTGCAAGACACCAAATGGCTGGACTCCCTGATTCTTCTCGAGTCCAAGCCCACCATCAACATTGAAGGACTGGTCGCGGGCTATACCGGTCCCGGTGGCAAGACTGTTCTCCCTCACCGCGCCGTCGCCAAAATCGATATGCGCCTGGTTCCTGACATGACCGCCGCCGGCACTCTCGCGCTTCTCAAAGACCATCTTGCCAAACACGGCTTCGGCGATATCGAAGTCAACATGACCGGCGGCTACGATCCCACGCAAACTTCCCCGGACTCCAAGCTCATTCAGGCCCAAATCACCACGTACCGCAAACTCGGCCTCAATCCCGTGCTTTGGCCCAGATCCGCTGGCTCTTGGCCGGGATACATCTTCACTTCCGAACCGCTCAATCTCCCCGCCGGACATTTCGGCCTAGGTCACGGCACCGGCGCCCACGCTCCCAACGAGTACTACCTAATCGATTCCACCAATCCAAAGGTCTCCGGAATCGATGGAGCCGTCGGCTCATTCGTCGAATATCTCTACGCCCTAGCCTGACCCGCGTATTGTGTCGATTGCCTGTGTAGCGGCCGCCTTCTGAGGCGGGCGCTTTTGGAGTGCTGCGGCTCGCCGCTGCACTCCCTTTTAGCTCTCAACTTTCAACTCCCGTCCACGAGTCTTCCTTCTTCGATGTAGCGCTGGCTTTTATGCCAGCCCTGATTGTGTCCGACTGTCGCACGCCGCTAATCCTTCTCCCCCATCACCTTCCTCAACCTCTCATACCCCGCCCGGCTCACCGGCAATTTCACTCCGTTCCTCAGCACCGCCACTTTGCTTTCCTTCCCGTACGGCTCAATCCGGCTCACCCGCTCAAAATTCACCACAAACGATCGATGTATCCGCACAAACACCGCCGGATCCAGCGCCGCCTCCAAGCTCGAAATTGTCTGCTGTTTCAATAATTTTTTCCCCTCCGTCGCCAACGAGACATAATCATCCAGCGCTTCCACATAGTCCAAGTTCGCCGTCGGCACCAATGTCACCTTGGTCCCATCCTTCACCACGATCCGTTCCAGAAATTGCCCCGCGGGACGCGCCGTTGCCGCCAGCGCCGCTGGGTCCGGCGCTTTCTCTGCTTTCTGGCTCTTCGCTCGTTCCAGCGCCGCCTCGAATCGCTCCTTGCTGTACGGCTTCAGCAAATAATCCACCGCGTGCACATCGAACGCCTTCATCGCATATTGATCGAACGCCGTCACGAAAATCACCGCCAGCCCCGCGGGATCCACCAGCTCCAGCACATCAAAACCGCTCAACTTCGGCATCTGTACATCCAGAAACAGTAACTCCGGTTTGTGCTCCGCCACCGCCTTCACCGCTTCCATCCCGTTCCCGCACTCCGCTACAATCTCAATCTCCGGATGACCGGCCAGCATCTCCAGCAACAATTTCCGCGCCAGCTCTTCGTCATCCACGATCAGCGCTTTCCACTTCCGATTCGCACTCACGCCTTGCCCTCCGCCTCTGCCGGAAACGACAAGCTCACCCGGAACACTTCCTCCTCCGCGTTCGCTTCCAGGCGTGCTTCCGTCCCGTACCGCGCTTCCAGCCGCCGCTGCACGTTCTTCAATCCCACGCCATTCTTCCGCGACGGCCCGGCTTCCGGATCCCACGAATTTTCCACTGTCACGCCGATTCTCCCCGCGTCTCGCGTCGTTTTCAGCCGGATCCATCCGCCCTCCGGCAATTGTGCAATTCCATGCACCACCGCATTCTCCACCAGCGGCTGCAGCAGCAACGGGGGCACCGTGCACTCCTTCGTTTCCTCCTGAATCTCCTCTTGCACCGTCAAGCGTTCCCCGAATCGCACCTTCTCGATCGCGCAGTACTTCTCCAGCAGCACCAACTCCTCGCGCAACGGGATCAGCGCCTTCTCTCCCATTCCCAGCGTCATCCGCAAAAAATCCGCCAGCAGCACGCACATTTCCCGCGCCCGCGCCGGATCGATGCTCGTCAGCGCGCTGATCGAATTTAGGCTGTTGTACAAAAAATGTGGATTGATCTGCGCCTTCAAAGCAGTCAGTTCCGCTTCGCGTGCCCTCATGCTCGATTCCAGTGCCCGTGCCTGCGCATCGCTCGAGGCTTTTTGCGCAATCGCCGCGTAGTTAAACGCCACGCTCAGCAGGTAGTAGAAAACTCCCGCCCCGTACAGCAGTCCCGTCTTTCCCGCGTATTCGTTGTACAGTCCTGCCCATCCCTGCATGGAATCAAACCCGCGTGCGACAAAGTCCCCGATACTCACCCAGAAGTAAGTAAGCACCACGGCTGCGGTCACATGCGTCAGCAGCAGCCGCCACAGCGATGTCTTTGTCAGCGGTGTGGTCTTGCAGGAGAAGCCCGCCGACATCGCACTGACTTGCGCCATTCCCGAAAGAGGCGCCGCCAGTGCCAGTGCGTGCTTCCAACTGATAGCCCCTGTTGACCGCAACAGTGCCGCCAAAACCAGCCCAAAAAACACCCAACCAACCCAGAACACCACGTGATGCGTTTTGCTTAGCGGGATTATTTTCATCGCCCGGCTCAGTTCTTCACGTTGATTCCGCCGAAGACCGCTTTGCCTCGCAGGATCAGGGCCTTCCTCGGCGCGCTTCCAGGCGTGTCAGCCAGTGGCGGCCTCGTTTCATCGCTGTAGCCCCCGAAGATGCTCTGGCCCTGGAACACCACCTTCCACCGCTCCGGCACTCGCAATTCAATTCCGCCGAAAATCGCTTCCACATAAATCACCGCTTCCTGGCCCTCGATGTCCGCCGACAGGAAGTCCACTTCCACTCCTCCGAACACCGACACGACGCTTCCTCCTCGGAAACTGTTGGTGTGCATCCGCCGCTCCATTCCGCCAAACAACGCATACTCGTTCAACGTCTCGTAACCGCTGGTTCCGCTTACGGTCCCCATGCCTGCGACGCCAGCGTCGACCGGGGGTGTCGGAAACTTCGGCATTTCAAACCGGCTCCAGATCATCGCAATCCCCGCCGCAATTAAAATCAGCGGCCACATCGACCCCCAGCTCAGCTGCAAATATCCCAACTGGCTCAACTGCAGCATTACGCCAACCACGATCGTGATTGCGCCGCCGACTTGGCTTCGCTCTTTGAAGAATTTCACCAGCCCTACCACCACGATGATCAGCGGCCAGAACTTCCACAATCTCGCCGTGTCTACGAACCCCATGTGACCCAACAGAAACAGTGTCCCCAGCGCAATCAGAATCAGCCCCGCCGCCATCCCAGGCGGCCGCGTGCGCCGCTGCAAGGCTTCCTGCGCGCCTTGGTGAATATCCCGATGAATCCTCTGATGGATCTCGCCCTCGAGACCGCGTTTGAATTTGTCTTTGTATTGGTCGTCCATCTCAGCCTTTGTCGTGGCCAGCCTCAGGCTGGTCTCACTCCCTCTCGTCAACCATTACCGCGTCGTGCGCTTTCCCAATGCCAACCCCACTCCCACCAGCACGAACGGCAGCGTCACCAGCGGCATTACCCGCAGCGTGCCCTCCACGCTCCCGCAACTCCAGAACGCCTTCTGCGCAACGCTCAGCACCATCACTCCCATCGCCGGGAC
>Ga0210392_10001211_pt1 | contig 13892 bp, 15 predicted proteins | sample IncBWC30OmetaG_FD_161057 | JGI IMG/M metagenome (GOLD analysis project Ga0210392, IMG submission 161057) | Forest soil microbial communities from Barre Woods Harvard Forest LTER site, Petersham, Massachusetts, United States - Inc-BW-C-30-O ...
TATCCAATTCATGGTCGGCACATAGATCTGCCCGGCGACCGACGCGGATGAATGCTCCACGCGCAGTCGTGGCAGCAGTCCCAAACTGACCGCTTGCGTGGTCACGGAGAAGACGCCGGAGATGACTGCCTGGGAGGCGATGACGGTGGCGGCGGTGGCCAGGACGACCAAGGGCCATAACGACCAGGCAGGCGCCATCAAATAGAACGGATTGCTGATGGCCGCCGGGTTCTCGATGAGCATCGCACCTTGACCGAAATAATTGGTGACCAAGGCCGGCATGACGATGCACATCCAGCCCAAGCGGATTGGCGCCTTGCCGAAATGACCCATGTCCGCATACAAGGCCTCACCGCCGGTCACGCACAAAAATACGCCGGCCAGAACCGCGAGCGAGCCGATCTGGTGTTGGGTCAACAGGCCGATCGCACGGGATGGATCGATCGCCAACAGCACCACCGGCTCGCGCAAGATCCAGTGCAGGCCCATGACCGCCAGGATCGCAAACCAAAACAACATCACCGGGCCGAAGACCTTTCCGACGGAACCTGTGCCCTTTTTCTGGATGATGAAAAGTCCGACCAAAACGATCAGCGTAATCGGCAACACCGGAATCTGCGCGTCCGGTGCGGCAACATGCAGGCCTTCGACGGCGCTCAACACCGATATCGCCGGTGTGATCGCGCCGTCCGCGAAAAACAAAGACGCGCCGAGAATGCCGACGGTCCCATAGATTTTCCGCCGCGGGCTGGCGCGCGCGGTGTTGATCACCAGCGCCGTCAGTGCCAATACGCCGCCCTCGCCCTTGTTATCCGCGTTGAGCACGACCGTGACGTACTTGAGCAGGATGACCAGAACCAGGGACCAGAAGATCAGGGACAGCACGCCGAGCACATGTTCCTGTGTCACCGCGATTCCCGGACCCACGAAACAGGCCGACATGGCATAGAGGGGGCTGGTGCCGATGTCGCCGAACACCACCCCAAGCGCAGCGAGCGCCAGAGGTGCGAGGCGTTGACTCGATTTGCCTTCGACCGACATCAGACAGGCCCCCTGCCGTCCGCCATTGAATCGTTCGTCATCAGTCGCCCGCCAATAGGAAAAGGGCCCACAAAAGTGAGCCCTGTTTGGCTGGGGGACTAGGATTCGAACCTAGGTAAACGGTGTCAGAGACCGTTGTCCTACCACTAGACGATCCCCCAAAACCGATCGATCGTAAGTCCTGGAGGCGAAAAGGCGCTCTCGTGACTAGCGTTTCGAGAACTGGGTGCCGCGGCGAGCTTTGCGACGGCCGACTTTCTTGCGTTCGACTTCTCGCGCATCGCGGGTCACAAAACCTGCCTTGCGCAACGGCGACCTCAAGGTTTCATCATAGGCCATCAACGCGCGGGTTATCCCGTGGCGAATCGCGCCGGCTTGTCCGGTGATGCCGCCGCCTTCGACATGCGCTTCGACATCGAACTTGCCATCGAGCTGTACCGCGCCGAAGGGCTGCTGCACGATCATCCGGCCGGTTTCGCGGCCGAAGAATTCATCGAGCGTGCGGCCGTTGATCGACACCTTGCCCGTTCCCTGACGCAGGTAAACCCGCGCACTGGATGTTTTGCGACGGCCGGTGCCGTAAAAGGAATTCGCGGCTGTATTTGCCATTGATTGTCCTAGAACTTTTAGATTTCCAGCGCTTTGGGCTGCTGTGCTTGATGGGGATGATCCTTGCCGCCGAAGACATGGAGCTTCTTATACATGCGACGGCCCAGAGGGCCCTTCGGCAACATACCCTTTACGGCGAATTCAATCGCGCGCTCCGGGTGCTCCTCCAGCAGCTTGCCCAATGAGATGCTCTTGAGATTGCCGACATAGCCGGTGTGCTGGTGATAAAACTTATCCGTGAGCTTCGCGCCTGTGACGCGCACTTCGCCGGCATTGACCACCACAATGTGATCGCCGAGGTCTTGATGGGGCGCATAATTGGGCTTGTGCTTGCCCTTCAGGCGATGCGCGATCTCAGAGGCCAACCGGCCGAGGGTTTTGCCTGCTGCGTCGACCAAGTACCAGTCGCCACGAGTTTCTTCAGGCTTTGAAAATACGGTATACATGGAAATACTCAATGATTCGGGTCTTAACGAAAGGCGCGAAAGTGTACAGAACAGCGGGCACAGATGCCAGTCCGGCGCTAAAGCGGCAGCCCCTATAATATAATGTATCGATGAACGCCCGCAGATTCGATCATTTGGACCGCGTCATAGGCGAAATAGATAAGATAATCAAGACCTTAACCGTGCCGTCACGGGCTTCCCGGACCATCCCCGACGCCCCCGCCGAGGGCGAGCTGGCGGAGGCCGAGCGCCTGAACTCGGCGCGCCTCATGCGGGTCAACCATTCCGGGGAGGTCGCAGCCCAGGCGCTGTACCAGGGTCAGGCCCTCACCGCACGCGACCCCCTCGTCAGGGCGGCCATGCACCAGGCCGCCGCCGAGGAGATCGATCACCTGGCCTGGTGCGAGCAGAGATTGAAAGAATTGAAGGGCCAAACCAGCCTTTTGAACCCCCTTTGGTATTTTGGCTCGTTTAGCATAGGCGCCCTTGCCGGCGCCTTTGGTGATCGCGCCAGTCTCGGGTTCATCGCGGAAACAGAAAAGCAGGTCGAATCGCATTTGCGCGATCACGTGGGGCGCTTGAGTGCGAAGGATCTACGTAGCCGCGCCATACTCGAACAGATGACGCACGATGAGGTGCGGCACGGCGCGAAAGCCGCCTCGATGGGCGGTAAAGCGCTGCCGTTTCCAATAACATGGGCGATGCGCGCGACATCCAAGTTGATGACCCGCGGCTCGTATTGGATCTAACTCAAGGTGGCAGAGAAACCGTGCCGGAACCATATAGGGCTTGCGATTCCGGGACTTATGTAATAATACGTTGCGCCAGCATAGGCGTTTAACCGATCAAGAATCAGCGGGAGTGAACATGGAAGAAGGGGCAAAAGCCTTAAGCGATATCCCAGCGATCAATCGTTTCTTGAGCTACTGCCGTATCCGGACAGTCCCTTCCAAGACCGTGATCATTCACGCCGGCGATCTACCGGACATTCTGTACTACATCATTTCCGGCTCCGTCGAAGTCATGATCGAGGACGAGGACGGCAACGAAATGGTTCTGGCGTATTTGAACAAGGGCCAATTCTTCGGCGAGATGGGCTTGTTTTATGAACAGCCGACGCGCAGCGCCTGGGTACGCACACGCCAGCAGTCGGAACTTGCCGAAATGACCTATCCGCGCTTTCGCCAAATCGCCGCCGAAAGCCCCGGTTTGATTTTCGAATTGGCGACGCAATTGGCGACGCGCCTGGATCGCACCAATCGCAAGCTCGGTGATCTCGCCTTCGTCGACGTCACCGGCCGGGTCGCTCACGCCATCATGGATTTGTGCGGCGAGCCTGATGCGATGACGCATCCGGAAGGCATGCAGATCAAGGTGAGCCGGCAAGAACTGTCGCGCTTGGTGGGATGTTCGCGCGAAATGGCCGGACGCGTTCTCAAGGTGCTGGAGGAGCAGGGGCTGCTGCGCGCCACGGGGAAAACCATCGTGGTGTTCAATGCCAGGCCGAAGGTCAAAACACGTCCTCTGATCGTGCCGGTGAAGGCGGGCGCAAACGCGGGGCCTGCCAAGAACACGCGCACCGAACAACATGAAGATGACGACGATGAGGATGACGAGGACGACGAATAAGCCTGCAGGCTCCCGCCGCGGCCCGTTAGGCTGATTTAACGCCTATTTCCATCTGCGCCCGCATTGCCTTGATCGTGCGGGCGTAATCCGTGCTGCCGAAGATCGCCGAGCCTGAGACGAAGGTGTCGGCGCCCGCTTTGGCAATGCCGGCGCAATTCTCGACCTTGACCCCGCCGTCGATTTCCAGCCGGATATCGCGCTGCGCGGCTTTGATTCGAGCACGCGCCTCGGTCAGCTTCGGCAGCACCTCAGGAATGAATTCCTGTCCGCCGAATCCCGGATTGACCGACATCAATAAGATGACATCGATCTTGTCGATCACGTAGTCCAACCAATTCAAGGATGTCGCCGGGTTGAACACCAAGCCCGGTTTGCAACCCGAATGGCGGATGAGTTGGATGGTGCGATCCACATGTTGGGTCGCCTCCGGATGAAAGCTGATGTTGGTGGCGCCGGCTTTGGCAAAATCGACCACCAAGGAATCGACGGGCGAGACCATCAAGTGCACATCGATGGGCGCCTTGACTCCCGCCTTGCGCAGTGCCTGACACACCAGCGGACCGACCGTGAGATTCGGCACGTAGTGATTGTCCATGACGTCGAAGTGAATCCAATCGGCGCCCGCGGCGAGCACCGCATTGACCTCTTCCCCCAAGCGTGCGAAATCAGCGGACAGAATCGAAGGCGCGATGATCATGCCCATGAGCGTTAACGCATTCCCCGTGCCGCGCGTATGCCTTCGTAAGCTTCTTGGATGCGCTGAGTTTTCTCTTTCGCCATTTGTGCCATCGACTCCGGCAGACCGTTGGCGACGAGTTTATCAGGATGATGCCGGCTCATCTGGCGCCGATATGCCTTGATGAGTTCCTGATCGCTGATACCGGCGTCGACTTCCAGTTCCGCATAACATTCTGCCAGGCCGTCGGATTTTCCGCGCGTCTGTCTGCCGCGCAGCGATGCCTCCATATTCTCAAACTCGAGCGCCGACAAACCCAAGCGCTCGGCGATGCCGGCCAATACCCTGCGAGCCGGCGACGAGAGGCCGTTGCCGGCGAGCGCCGCGCGCAGCTGCAGATCCACGAAGGTGCGCAGCAGGTCGTAGCGCAAGCCGCAGGACTCACGCAGCCGCTCGATGCTGAGTTCGGCATCGTAGCCCGCGGCCTTACCCGTTCTGAAGCAGGCGATCGCCGCGCTGATGTCCGCTGCGCCCAAATTCAACTCCTGCATGAGCCGGCGCGCCGCGTCGATTTCCGCCTCCGACACGCGGCCGTCGGATTTGGCGACATAGCCCATGATCTCGAAGGTGGTGCGGAAGAACTCGCTGGAGATGGACGTGGAACCGTTGGGTGTCGCCACCCTGCCCGCGGCCCTCGGATCGAGCATGTAGCCGATGATGGCGCCGACCACGGCCCCCCAGGCGCTGCGGGTGAGCAGCAAGCCCATCAATGCCCCGAAAAAAACGCCTGTCCAACTCATTCGCGTTGACCTATACGCCCCGTCCCGCCACAATCGCCGACCTTCAATGGTAGCAGTCGCGAGCGCTTACGCATGGAACAGTATTCGCAATCGGCACCGCTTTTCGAGACCCGTATACGGAGTCTCAAAAAAATTCACCAGGGCAAGGTGCGCGATATTTACGACGTGGACGACGAGCATCTGCTGATCGTCGCTACCGACCGGCTGTCCGCGTTCGACGTGGTGCTGCCGGATCCTATTCCATTCAAAGGCCAGGTACTCACGCAGATCTCGCTGTTCTGGTTTGCGAAAACGACCCAGATCACGCCGAACCATCTTTCAGGCCTGAAAGTCGAGGATGTGGTCAGCGACGCCTCGGAACGAGCGCAACTGGCCGGGCGCGCCATGGTGGTAAAAAAACTCACGCCGCTGCCGCTTGAAGCAGTGGTGCGCGGCTATCTCATCGGCTCAGGGTTCAAGGACTACAAGCAGCATGGCGCGGTCTGCGGCATTGCGCTGCCGCCCGGCTTGTCGATGGCCGAGCGGCTGCCGGAACCCATATTCACGCCTGCATCGAAGGCGCCCGCCGGTTCTCACGACGAAAATATCGACTTCGACGCCATCGTCAAGCTGGTCGGAAAAGAATGCGCCGGCAATGTGCGCCGCATTGCGCTCGAGGTCTATCGGTTTGCGGCCGAACACGCACGCGCGCGCAACATCATCATCGCCGATACGAAATTCGAGTTCGGCGTCGATAAATCCGGGCGCTTGTTTCTCATCGACGAGGCGCTGACGCCGGACTCCTCGCGTTTCTGGCCGATGGCATCGTACAAACCCGGGATCAGCCCGCCGAGTTTCGATAAACAATTCGTACGGGATTATTTGGAATCCCTGCATTGGAACAAGAAACCACCCGCTCCGCATCTGCCGCCGGAGATTTTGGCCCGCACCAGCGATAACTATCGCGAGGCTCTGAAGCTGTTGACGGCCTAAGAAGCCTGTCTCAAGTATTCTTGCCATACCCTATGCGCCGTGTAAGGCTCGAACCATGTTCAAGTGGTTCGAAGACCTCGAAGACGGACTGTTCACGGGTTCGCGTACCATGCAACCCCCGTGGGGCCCGATCTTGCGCGTCGTGCGCTATCCGGTGGCGCTGATTCGCGATTGGCTGCGCGGCGAAATCAGCGTGCGGGCGATGAGTCTGGCATACACGACCTTGCTGTCGGTCGTGCCGTTGCTGGTGTTCAGCTTTTCGATTCTGAAAGGCCTGGGCGCGCGCGGCGACTTGAAATTCATCCTCGATCAATTCTTTGCGCCGCTGGGCGCCGCATCGGGACAATTGACGGCGAGCGTGATGCAATTCGTCAAGAATATGCGCGGCGATCTTTTGGGAACGATCGGCCTGGCTTTTCTCGTCTACACCGTCGTCACGACCATTCAAAAAGTCGAAACCAGCTTCAATTTTCTGTGGCGTGTCGATCGGCCGAGAAGCTTTGTGCGCCGCTTCACCGAGTATCTGAGCGTCATGATCCTGGGTCCAATCCTGCTCGCGGTTGCATTGGGTTTGTTGGCAAGTGCCGAACGCAGCCCGTTCGCCCAATGGGTGAATACCATCGAGCCGCTGGCCTGGATCTTGGGCGGAACCGGAAAAGTGCTGCCCTACCTGATCGTGACGATCATTTTCACGTTCATGTACGTGTTCATTCCGAATACCAAAGTGGAACTGCGGGCCGCACTCATCGGCGGCATCACCTCCGGCATCGTGTGGGCGCTCGTCGGCAAGGTATTCACCGCATTCATCGTGTATTCCTCGTCCTTGGTGGCGATCTATACGGGATTTGCAATCGTTCTCACGACCCTCGTTTGGGTCTACTTGAGTTGGCTGATATTGCTGATCGGCGCGCAGCTGGCGTTTTACCTGCAGTTCCCGCAGTACCTGCGTCACGGCCAGGAATCGTTTGAGCTCACGGGAAGGGATCGCGAACAAGTCGCGCTGTCCGTCATGTACCTCATCGGCCGCGACCACGCCGCCGGCAAGACTGTTTGGACGGGGCGTGCGCTGGCTCAAGAACTCGACATGCCCAGCATCGCGCTCGCGCCGGTGCTGCATAGTTTGGAAGAGAAAGGCCTGATCTTGGCAACCGAAGGCGAACTTTTCGTTCCGGGCAAGGACATTGCCTCGATTCAGCTCACCGAGATTTTCGAGGTCGTTCGCACGCTGCACAGCGGCCGGCTGGCCATAAAAATACACAGCGTCGGCGCCGCGGTGGAGCTGCTCCGCGAGGTTGAGAGTGCGATGGAAAAGCCCTTGAAAGACCGGTCACTGAAGGATTTCATCGCCGCCAAGGCTTGAAATCATTCCCCTGCGATGGTCATCTCCTGGACCAATACCGAGCCCACCCGCACGCCGCCGCGGGCATCGATGTCATCGCCGACCGCGGCCACCCCCAGGAACATCGAGCGCAGATTGCCGGCGATGGTGACTTCCGCGACGGGGAATTGAATCTCGCCATTCTCGACCCAGAATCCCGCCGCTCCGCGAGAGTAGTCGCCCGTCACCGTGTTCACGCCCTGCCCCATCAGCTCGGTCAGCAACAGGCCCGTACCGAGGCGCGAGAGCATGGCGGGGACGCCGCCCGTCACGGTCGGCGCCACGATGAGATTGTGCGAGCCGCCGGCGTTGCCCGTGGACTGAAGCCCGAGTTTGCGTGCCGAGTAGCTGGACAGGATATAACCGGTCAGTACGCCGGCTGCGACCAGCTCACGATCGCGGGTCGCCACTCCCTCGTCGTCGAACGGCGCGCTGGCCATGGCCTTGGGCAAGTGCGGCCGCTCGGCAATGGAGAAATTCGCAGGGAACACTTGTTGCCCTGCGGAATTGAGCAGAAACGACGCCTGCCGGTATTGGCTGCTGCCGCGAATGGCCGCGACGAAATGACCGATGAGGCCGCGCGCCAGCTCCGGCACGAACAGCACCGGTGCGCGCCGCGTGCTGATTTTTCGGGGTCCGAGCCGCGCAATCGTACGCCGCGCGCTTTCCCGGCCGACGGCTATTGGGTCCTGCAGTTCCTGCCAGTCGCGCGAACTGGTGTACCAATAGTCGCGCTGCATGTCTTCGCCCGTTCCGGCGAGGACCACACAGCTGAGCGTATGCGATGTGGTCGGATAGCCGCCGACAAAACCATGCGTGTTGCCGTAGACATGCAGCCCCTGATGAGTGCCGACCGATGCACCCTCGGAATTGTTGATGCGCGAGTCGAATCCGAGCGCGGCCGCCTCGCAGGATTTGGCGATCTCGATGGCGCGGTCCGCCGTCACATTCCAGGGATGGGAAAGGTCCAAGTCCTGGGGTGCGCGTGCCATCAGCGCCGCGTCCGCCAGACCGGAGCTGGCGTCTTCGGCGGTAAATCGGGCAATGCTGCAGGCCTTGGCGACGGTCGCGCCCACTGCCTCTGCTGAGAAATCCGCGGTGCTGGCGGAGCCCTTGCGCTGCCCGAAGTACACGGTTATACCCATGCTGCGGTCCCGCTGGTGCTCCAGAGTCTCGACCTCGCCCAGTCGCACCCCCACGGACAGACCCGTATCCTGGCTGACGGCCGCCTCGGCCTGGGAAGCGCCGCGCGCGCGGGCATCCTGCAATGCACGCTCAATAATCGACTCAAGGTCCGTTTGAGTAAGGCGAACGGGGCTCATTGTCACGGCCATCGACATCTCCTACCCTTAAGGGTTGGGGGGAATCCGGGCGATGATTCTACCGGCCCGAGTGATAGCATGGGGAATATGACCATCGAGAATGAAACCCAGGATTCCGGCGAATCCGAGGAGCAGCGGCTCAGTAAGAGCGCGCGCAAGCGCGAGGCGGCGTCTTTACAGGAACTGGGCGTCAAACTATCCGCCCTTCCCGACCAGGAGATCAAGGCGCTGGATCTACCGGAGAATCTCTTTGTCGCGCTGCGCGACCTGCGCCGATTGCCGTCGCACGGTGCGCAGATCCGGCAACGCCAGTACATCGGCAAGTTGATGCGCACCATCGATCCGGAGCCCGTCCTCGCGAAGCTGGCCGAGCGCAAACAGCGCCACGATGTGGAAATTCGCCAATTTCAGCAAATCGAGCGATGGCGCGATCGGTTGTTGTCCGAGCCCGCGGCAGCCCTGGATGAATTGATCGAGGAGTATCCGAGTGTCGATCGCGCGGCCTTGGCGAAACTGCTGGAAAAGGCTGCAAAAGAGCGCTTGGAACAGCGCTCGCCCGTCGGCGCCCGCGAGCTTTTTGCGTTTCTGCGCCAGTTGCTCGAATAGATTGGTAAACTAGGCGCAGATGAAAGCCTTGGTCGGAGTCATTATGGGGTCGTCTTCCGACTGGGAAACGATGCAGGCTGCGGCCGATACGCTGACCCACTTGGGGATTGCGCACGAGGTTCGCGTGATCTCGGCGCACCGCACGCCTGACCTGTTGTTCGAATATGCAGCTTCTGCCCGCGAACGCGGCCTCAAGGCCATCATTGCCGGCGCCGGCGGCGCGGCACATCTGCCGGGAATGACCGCGGCGAAGACTTCGCTCCCCGTGCTCGGTGTTCCGATTCAATCCAAGGTGTTGAACGGCATCGATTCACTGCTTTCGATTGCGCAAATGCCCAGCGGCGTGCCCGTCGCCACTTTCGCGATCGGCGCCGCCGGCGCAAAGAATGCCGCGCTATTTGCCGCTGCGATGCTCGCCAACGAGCATGCGGATGTACGCACAGCCCTGGATGCCTTTCGCCGGGCGCAGACCGAGGCAGTGCTCGCCAAGCCGGATCCCCGCGCCTCTTGAGATTGCTGCGCGTCGGTATCGTCGGAGCGGGCCAATTGGGGCGAATGCTCGCGCTGGCCGGCTATCCTCTCGGGATACGCAGCCTGTTTCTGGATCGCAGCGCCGACACGCCCGGGGCACAGGTAGCGCCCAGCCTCGTCGGAGATCTCGAGGATCCTGCGCGGCTTGCCGAGCTGGCATCGCGCAGCGATGTCGTCACCTTCGACTGGGAAAACATTTCCGGCAGCGCACTCGAACCGCTCGAAAAAATCACGCAGGTGCGGCCGCCTCGAGCGGCGTTGCAAGTATCGCAAGATCGTCTCGCGGAAAAGGCTTTGTTTGCGAAGCTTAAAATTCCGGTCGCGGCGCACGCCGCCATTGACGCCAAGCGCGACTTGGTTGCAGCCACCCAAAAAATCGGGCTTCCCGGCATTCTGAAAACGCGCCGTTTGGGCTACGACGGCAAGGGACAATTCGTGCTGCGGGAACCGGCCGACATTGACCGGGCGTGGCATGCGATCGGCGGCCCAGGGTTGATCTACGAGAAGTTCCAAGCATTCTCCCGCGAAGTCTCGCTGGTGGGCGCACGCTCGGCAGCGGGGGATACCGTGTTCTATCCCTTGTCCGCCAACACGCACGGCGGCGGCATCCTGCGATACAGCACGGCACCATTCATAAGCGCGCCGCTCGAACATAGCGCGAGGCTTTACCTGAAGAGAGTCATGAACAACCTCGACTACGTCGGGGTGCTGACCATTGAATTTTTTGTCGTGAAGGGCCGATTGGTCGCCAACGAAATGGCGCCCCGGGTTCACAACTCCGGGCACTGGACTATCGAGGGGTGCGTCACCAGCCAGTTCGAGAATCATCTACGGGCGATATGCGATATGCCGCTGGGCAGCTGCCGCGCTTTGGGACACACGGCGATGATCAATTTTCTTGGGAAAATGCCCGACCCAGAACGTTTACTGGCGATCGAGGGATTGGCTTTTCACGATTACGGCAAGGAACCGCGTCCGGGGCGCAAATTGGGCCATTGCACCATCCTCAAGCGACAACCAAAGGACCGCAACCGGGCTTTGGCCGCCGCACTGAAACTGATCGAATGGGCTTGAGGCTCTTCGACTAAGCCGATTTTCGCTTCAGCCATCAATACCTTAGACTGACCAGAGGATGTACCTAGAACTATTCAAACTGCACGAATTGCCGTTCCGATTGAGCCCGGACCCGCAATTCCTGTACCTCAGCAAGCAGCATGCGCGCGCCAAAGCGTACATGGAATCGACCATCTGGTTTACCGACGGTTTCGTCGTGATTACAGGCGAAATCGGTGCCGGCAAGACGACGTTGATCGAGACATTTCTGCGCGAGCTGCAAAGCGATGTGATCGTGGCGCAGATCAATCAAACACAACTGTCGCCGACGGCATTTTTGCAGACCGTATTGGTCCAGTTCGGGTTCTCGCCGTTCACCATGAAGAAACCGGAAGTGCTGGCGACGTTGAATCAGTTTTTGATGGAACAACACAGCAGTGGGCGCAAGGTTCTGCTGATCGTCGATGAAGCTCAGAACCTGACCAATCGCGTGCTCGAGGAAGTACGCATGCTGTCGGGCGTGGAAACCACGAAGGAAAAGGCCCTGCGCATCATTCTCGCCGGCCAGCCGGAATTGAATGAAAAACTCAACTCCCAGGAACTGATCCAGCTCGCGCAGCGCGTTCGCCTGCGATTTCATCTGACCGCGCTCAGCAAAACGGAGACCAATGCCTACATCGACCATCGTCTCGAGGTCGCCGGGTCGCAGGGGCGGCGAATATTCGCGGAGGACACCTACGCGACGATCTACAAATATACGGGTGGCGTGCCGCGCCTGATCAACACGCTTTGCGACACCTGTCTGATGGCGGCGTATGGTAAAGACCACGATGCGGTGACGACAGTGGAGCTCGACGCCGCGATTCGCGAACTACAGTGGGTCGAATTCACGTCCGGCACCAACCGCATGAAGATTCCCAACATGGAGCACGCTGCGCCGCCGAGCAATGAATCGCACCCCGTGGTCGGCCGGATCCTGCTCGCCAGCGAAGGCAAAACCGTCGTGGAGCGCGAATTGAAGCCCGGGCGTCTGGTGATCGGCCGCACGCCGGACAATGATTTACAAATCGACAGCAAGTTCATCAGCCGGCATCACTGCCAGATCGTGACGCAGCCGGACTCTTGCCTCATCGAAGATCTCAACAGCACCAATGGTATTTTTGTACAGTCCAAGCGGGTGCGGCGGCACAACTTGAATGACGGCGACGTGGTGCAAGTGGGCCAGCACGAGATCATGTATATCGACGAGCGATCGCCGCGAGTGAGAAATTCATTGGATCCGGTCGACACCGGCGTCGTCGCGGGTATGGTCGCGGACGCCGTCGACAATCCCAAGACCGGCTAGCCGTTTAGATTGGAAGGCAGCTCGATGGTCTCGCCGGTGTACTCGCGGCTCAATTCGCGAAAGTCCCGACGCCGCAAAAATAGCGTCAGAGCCGCGGTCTCGGCGAGCACGCCGATGAGGAAGGCGGTCTTGCCGGCAAATCCCAGCGGATTGATATAAAACAGAAGGATCGCCAAGCCGCCGATCAGCATATAAACAAGCGGCAAGCTCTCATAAACAGGTCGTGCCAGGCGCATGGATGTAACCCTCCGTGCGCCATACTATGCCGATGCCACGGGGGCAACCAGCCAATTTGACTTAAAATCGGACTTTTGGCGTACGGCCTACCGCAGCCGTAAACTTTTTCCTACGCCGATCCTCAGTCCTTTCCGACTAGCATCTCGGCAATGCGCGACAACCAGGAGTTGCGCCACCCCTCGACGTGCAATCGCTCGCTTTTCGGCTTCGAAGCGCGCTTGGCTTCGGACAACAGATCCTGTGGGATCTGAAACGTGCCCGTCATTGAATGGTCTGCCATGGAAACTCCGTCGTGTGTGAACGAAGCGCAGACTACCGGCTCATGCGTACCCTCGAATGCGACGTGGTGCACGCTCCGCCGGACTCGCGGAGCTTCACGCACAGCCTCGTCGCCGCGAAGCGACGCTATCGTCGATTCCCGGCTTATGACAGCGCGTTATGTCGCAGGGTGCTCACACCGATCAACATCGGCCATCCGAGACCCGTCACATCATCGTGCTGAGGGCTAGTGCGCGGTTCCGTGCAGCCGCGTCGCCTCGAACTCATCGCCCGGCAGCCAGTTCACGGTGCCCTTCGCCAGCATCGCCTGCCAACCCAAGGCGAAGCCGAATTTCGCGACCGCCGCGTCACTGGTGAAATCCATATCCGGCGTAAATTCGTCGCTGGGACGGTGGTAGCGCTTCGCGGTGTATTCTTCGTGCTGCGCTTTTCCCCATTCCGGCGGATGACCCGCAAATTTCACGCCGGTATTGATGGAGAACGCCGGAACACCGGCCCGCGCCATGCTGAAGTGATCGGAGCGGTAGTAGTGGCCGGCACCGGGCTCGGCATCGGCTTGAATCTCAAATCCAAAGACGGCAGCCGTCTTTTCAACCGTGGGGTAGAACGAAGTCCGCTCGGCGCCGGTGACGTTGACGGATTGCGGTATGCCGATCGGCAGAATGGCGTCGTAGTTCAGATCCAACGCGATCTTCGCCGCGGGAATCGGCAAATGCTTGCCGAGATAATTGGATCCCAGCAGTCCCTTTTCTTCCGCGGTAACCGCGGCAAACAGCACCGGCGACGGCGGCCGCGCCGCGGATGTGGTGAAGGCATGCGCCATTTCCAACAGAATGCCGCAGCCCGTGCCGTTGTCGACCGCGCCATTGTAGATATTGTCGCCGCTCATCGCCGGATCGATGCCGAGATGATCGTAGTGAGCCGAGTACGCGACGGCCTGACTCCCGCCGCTGTCCTTGCCCGGCAAG
>Ga0210392_10001212_pt1 | contig 13889 bp, 16 predicted proteins | sample IncBWC30OmetaG_FD_161057 | JGI IMG/M metagenome (GOLD analysis project Ga0210392, IMG submission 161057) | Forest soil microbial communities from Barre Woods Harvard Forest LTER site, Petersham, Massachusetts, United States - Inc-BW-C-30-O ...
CAGTAGGTACCTACTGTTGATCAGAAAACCAGAATCTTCCATGGTCACATTGCGCGCCATCTGTTCCATCCACTCTTGATTCGGATGACGTGTGATTCCCGCCAAGCATATCCTCCGGCTCTCCAAATGAATAAAAAACAGTACGTAGTACGTAATCAGCCCTCTGAGCGTAAGCACTTCCACCGTGAAGAAGTCGGTCGCCACCAATACCGCCATGTGAGCACGGATAAAGTCTTTCCAACTCGTCACCTGCTTCCGCTTCGGAGCCGGTGGAATATCATGGCGGCGGAGAATATTGCCCACCGTCTGATCTGAGAGCCGGTGACCTAGGTTGGCCATGGCGCCCACGATCCGGTCATAGCCCCACCCGGGATTTTCCTTCGCCATCCGCACCACCAACCGCTCGGTTTCCTCGTCGACTCTGGGACGACCCCAGGATTTGCGAAACTTCGATCCGTCGAACTTGTTGGCGATGAGCTTTCGATACCAGGCTAGCAGCGTATCCGGCTTCGCGACCGCCGCCAATTCTTCCAAGGCTTTCCGTCCGAGCCGTTGAGCGATCTCAGCCAACGTACCTTTTTCGGCATCGGATAACAACAACCTGCCTTTGATTTGGGCTCTCAGGATCCTATTCTCTGCGGCCAAATATTCGTTCCTCAGTAGAAGTTCCTCGTCTACGGTTCCGGTGATGTAAGCAAGCATGCGAGCCCAAATCATTCCAGACCCTCCCTAAACTAGATCGTCGAACCCAGATTGTACATGCTCTTGAGGTTTCAGAAAGTAGCGCGAGGAATTTGCGGGACCGGAAACCAAGCCTTTTCAATGCATTTGAGATTTTTGACCATACGGGGACAGGCACTTGACGATTCTCGCCAAAGTGCTTTGGTGGATAGCAATGGCTCCGTAAGAGATTCGAGCATGCGCGCGCCACAGACTACGCGCAAAGCTTCTCTACGGTGCGAACTAGTTCGGTAATGAGTTTGCTTTTGTCTAAGAGTAACGATGCGCCGTAACTGTTTGAAAGTCCCACGGCCTCATCATCATCATTACGATATGACATTGCTAAAACGTGCTCTGCGGAAGCTTGCAGTTCGGATCTGACGAACTCAGGTTTGAATTTGTATTGGTCGCGCATATGCAAGTCCATTAATACAATTCTTGGTTTCAGTGCAAGGGCCTTCTCTAGCAATTCTGTGAAGTCTTTCGCTTCTCCGACGATTTCTATAAGAGGTTCGCCCTCGAGAAAAACGAACAGCACACGTCGAATCGCGTCCGAGTCGTCTGCAAGCAGCATCCGAATAGGGGTGATTTTAGATCTGCCAATGAGGGATTGCTCGTGCACACTCATTATTGAATCCTCTACCAGAACTGAGTAGCTGTTGGCGTTAGAGTAGTTCTGAGCAAATCGACTGTCAAGGCGAATAGTGAGTAAACGCCTGATTCAGAATCAGGCGTTTCACGCAACATTTGCATCTATACGACAATCGCCATATTTTCGTATAGAAGAGCACGGGGTAGCCGCCCATCCCGGGCCTTTGCGATCCCCAAAATAAGAATGGCTCCTCCCTCTTCGAATGGCGCAGCGTTCTGGCCAGCTTTTTACGCGTCCAGACAGAGTTCAACCAGGCCACAATTGGCTAGCTTGCTTTCGGTCACGCGGTCCGATCTGGTACACCTGTAAGTCTTGGTACTGGTTTGCGCTTACAAAGCGCGGGATTTCCCTTGTCAGGGGCGGAGAAAGGTAGGTTATTTGCGGTTGCCGAATCTCGGCCGCTTGTGTTTTAATACAAGCTATCAGTTTGAGCTAGTTCGGAGCGTTAGCATCCGTGATTGCGCCCTTCGACATTTTCAAGGTCGAGGCCCCCGGTAGAGTCTTGTGGCTGGAAGCCGCACAAGAATTCGAGGTCGCAAAAGCGCGTGTAAGGAATTTGATGGTGACCTCGCCAGCCGAATACGTAATCTATAGTCAGAGGACCGGCAACAAAGTATCAATCAAACCAAACGACCGCTATTTATTGGGCAACCGGTAAGCATCGATGACCTCAGACAAAGCTTTCCCCCAGCCACTAAGGAACGGCTATGGCTGCAAAAACCTTTGAACGCATGATACTGCACCTTCATGAAGACCGTAAAATTCCCCTTTTTGCGCCGCGGCCAAAAGGTTCTCTGACCTCTGAGAATTGGCACAAGCCTTACGCCGAGGCCTTAATCGGGGTTGAACCTCAGAGACTTTCCCGCATGGTTGTCGAAGCTGAGCGGGCGATTTTTGGACGTTATTTGGAACTCTGCATGAATCCGAGGCCAATCGAAATTAGTCAGGACCTCCAGAATGCTGTATACGTGCTGATCGATCTGAGAAAATCGATTGGAAACCCTGTTGTCATATGCGAGGAATCAGCCTTAACTCCTGGGTAACGCTAGTGATCAATCGGACGCGCGTTTCACTGAAGCGTAAAACTGGGCAGGACGTCCCACGAGCGTTTGATTAATCCGTTTGAAGGTGGCCGCAGGGGCGTCAAGTGCTCACATGGATCCGTTCTGCGGCTGCGGTGGCTTTTGCCAGGACTGCAATGAATGTATACACAGTAACGGAAAGTGGTATAGATCAACAGACGACTTTTGAGAGTATTGTCTCTCTAGAGTTCGGCCCTCCCTAGAACAGGGAGAAACACACAATGAGCGACAAAACTAACGATAGGGATGAAGACCGCCCAGACGCGAAGGCGGCGGTAACTCTCCCCGGCACCGTTGAGAAAATTATCCCACCAATTACTCCCAGCCAGCCGGAGAAAGCCCAAATCTCCGTGGAAGGCGCGGAAGACCTGTACAAGGAAATCCGGGTCGAGAATACTCTTCAAGATGAATCGGGAAATGAAGTCGCCCTGAAAAAAGGCGCAAAGGTCGACGTTACGATTGAGGCTGACCCCGACGCAACTAAGCCAAAGAAATAAAGAATTAAAGAATAACCGTCAACAACAGAATCCGCTCAACTAACTCGCACGAAAAGGGTACACGAAACTGTGTATTCTCACGGCCTTTACTGGTCGCCACAATCTTGCGATGGCCTGGTTGGGTCGAGGGCAAGCGCCATGCTCCTTAGGTTCCGCCTATCCGTTGCTCCCCGTTTCCTTTGGGAGTGCCTCAGTAGCCGAACCGTAAGCTGGGTTCCAGCCCCCGCCTCTTCAAACCCATCGTGCCGATTTCCAGCAATGGGCTTACCTGCTAGCTTCCAATCAAGGGTTATGGGACCAACTCGATTGGCTGGACTTTCGGTAGCGCCCATGGTCGGCGAAGCCGGTAATCTTTGTAGAGTCCCAGCTTCCCATAGAGCCACTTCCTTGTGCTCCGCAAAAAATCCGTACGCCGCGAATTTATAGTCACAAATTCGCATGAAACACACAGTTGCTGCTCCCGGCACACTCGTGGCATGCTCCCAGCTCCATGAGAACAGCTCATTCCCTGCTTCACTTGGTTTCTATACTTCTCGATCTGGCCCAGGACGCTCTGCAGTTCCTGCTGTTGGGGACGCGTTCGAGCGCTGCCCTCAAAGCGGAAAATATTTTCCTCCGAAAACAGCTGGCCCTCTACTTGGAGCGCGAGGCTAAGCCGCGACGGGCGACCGACGCTACTCGACTATCTATGGTTCTGCTCTCGCGGCTTTTTGCATGGCAGAATGCCTTGATCAACGTCAAGCCCGAGACCTTCCTCGGCTGGCATCGGAAGGGTTTTCAGTTGCTCTGGCGATGGAAGTCGAGACCGCGAGGGAGGCCCCGCGTGCCCAGGCAACTTCGGGGACTGATCTGCAAGATGGCCCACCAGAACCAAACGTGGGGAGAGGAGCGCATCGCTGCCAAGTTGCTTCTCAAACTAGGAATTCGAGTATCCCCGCGAACGGTGAGGCGCTATATGCCCACTGACGTTGGCCCTGGAAAACGAGTTCCATCTCAACGTTGGATGACCTTCGTACGAAATCATGCTCAGGCCATTGTGGCTTGCGACTTTTTCATCGTGGTGACGGCTTCCTTTCGAGTTCTCTACGTGTTCGTTCTTCTGGAAGTCGGAACTCGCCGGATCGCTCACTTCAACGTCACCGCCCACCCCACAGCAACCTGGACGCTGCAACAGTTTCGAGAAGTCATGATGCATGAGCAATCCTATAGGTTCGTGCTCCACGACCGGGACCGTATCTACTCATCCGAGCTTGATTCTGCTTTGCAGGCGATGGATCTGAAGATATTGAAGACACCCTTCCAAGCTCCCCAGGCGAACGCGTTCTGTGAGCGATTGATCGGCACGGTTCGCCGCGAATGCCTCGATTTTCTGATCCCGCTCAACGACGGACACCTGCGGAGCCTTCTCAAGGAGTGGGTCACACACTACAATCGGGGCCGGCCACATGCGAGTCTCGGACCAGGCATCCCCGACTTACGGGCTGGCCAGCAGCGGGCTAAACTGTGCGGACACCACCTTCAGATTGATCAACAAGTTGTGACCAAGGCCATCCTGGGTGGACTCCATCACGAATACAGTTTGGAAAGACGTGCTGCTTGACCTCCCTGAGGGGAAATGCCGTTGAGAAAATACCCTGGCACGGTGTGTTGACTTCCGTGCAGCCGCGGATTCGATTGGGCCGCTCGTTCGATCAGCGCAGCCACACGTATCTCGGTTACGCGCTCAGGGTGCGCGGCAACATGGGCAGTGAGGCCCGAGAATTTCTCGTTGGCGTGGGGGAAAGCGCGCAGGCCAAACACCAGTTCCAGGTGGGTGCTACCGTCTCCGGCGAAGCACTGCCGGTTGCCGATCCGCGTCTCGAGACCGTTGAGTTCTACAAGGTCAGCAATTTGAAAGTTGCTATACGGAAGGTTGCGGAAGAGACACCGCCACCACCGTGGCGTGGTGTGGCACCGCCGCTTTCGGTCTACCGCGAACGCGGTCACCGCCGACTGGCGGCACGAACCTACGAGGAGAAGTGCACCACCTGCCTGTGGGGATGCCAAATGGCGGTGGAGATGATCATCGATCAGTGGAATCCGAGCAAGCGCCGCTACCGCACCGAGACATTCTGCTACGGCCCTCGTTCCTGTCCTCTCTATCGATCCGGCCCGGCGCGCAAGGTCCCCGGCCGTCATGGAATGAGTTACACAGAGGAAGACTGGGTGGATGACGAGGCAACTTCACGCCGCGGTTCCGACGAGTGAAACTCCAGAGAGCAGACTGCAAAAGGCAGAACATTCAAATGAGGGATCTATGTCATCCATTGAATTCTTGCGGAGCACAGGCCTGTTTACGCTTGGCTGGCGTACTATTGCTGGGCGGCGCGCAGGACGAAGCTACCTGTAGTTCCGCAGGAGTTGTAAAATTCACCCATTCCGATGAAGGCAAACATCAATCTCGATGCTGGGAGCAAGACGTTTTCGTCTGGCTTGTTGCCGGAGTTGATTGCCGCACTGCGCCACAGTCGCCCAGGCGATTTAGTCGCGGTCCTCAGCGGCCAAGAAAGCGTTGGCTCTGAGTTGGAAACATGGTGCCGGTTCACCGGCAATCCATTGCTAGAGTCAAGCGTCGAAAAAGGCCGCGCGCGGTGGGTGTTTCGGTGCGGCGCAGTTCCCGTATCTGGCGAACAGCATCGGCCGGTGGGCTCGCGGCTTTGGCTCTACACGAATTTCGACTGTAACTTGCGTTGCGACTACTGCTGCGTGCGTTCCTCGCCCGCCGCGCCGCGCCGGGAATTGGGGCTCGCACGCGTACAGCGGATCGCTCGTGAAGCGGTGGAGCTTGGCGTCAAAGAGATCTTCGTGACGGGAGGCGAGCCGTTTCTGCTGGAAGATATTGGCGAGATTCTCGCTGTTTGCGCTGCTGCAGCGCCGACCACAGTACTGACCAACGGAATGCTTTTTACCGGACGACGCGTGGAAACGCTGAGAGCGTTGCCCCGCGATCGAATTGTCCTGCAAATCAGCTTGGACAGCGCCACGCCAGAGCTGCACGACCTGCATCGCGGGCCCGGCACATGGGCGCGCACACGCAACGGTATCGAGCGGGCTCGCGCGCAAGGTTTTCGAGTGCGACTGGCGGCCACGGTTTCGACCGATGCGGAGGCTGAGCAGTTCCGTCAATTCCTCGATGAGGAGAAGGTTGGTGCGGAAGACCGGGTGATCCGCCGCATCGCGTTGCGTGGCTCTGCAACCGAAGGTGTTGCTCTCGCTCGGGCCGATTTGGTGCCCGAAGTCACGATTACGGCCGAGGGCGTCTACTGGCATCCCGTCGGAGCAGAGGATGCCGATCTGCTTGTTACACGCGACATTTTTCCTCTCGCCGCGTCGTTCGCTGCGGTTCGCCGCGCCTTCGACCGCGAAAGCGAGCACGCGACCAGGCTGGCAAGAATCTTCAACTGCGCGTGAGGCATTGCTCGGCTTCCCGGCGAAATTCGGGTTGGCGATTAGGCTCCGGGAAGCTCATCGCGCAGCCGATTTGGCAAGTGGCTGCTTGAAAAATCCCTGTTGAGTTGCCCCCTGGCGCAACGCATCGTAGCCATCAAGGTGAGGCGGCAGCCAACGTTGAAGCCCTTCCTCATCGAGTATGGCACGATGAACCGGGTTGTCATAGCTCATTGCGGAAAGTGCGTCGGCGAAGCGACGTTCCATGTCCAAGTCGAGATCAGGCCGCGCCGTGAACATACAGTGATTGTAGGCAGGCGAGGACCATACCTCGCTAAGCGCACCTTCCGGCACCAAGCGTTCGCTTCGCACAGTGTTCCAGAAAGGGCTGCCTATTGCTCCGGCGTCGGCTCGCCCGTCAAGAACAGCGCGCACCACTTCGACTTCGCTGGTCCCTGTATCACCGTGCTTGCCAATGTCGCTATCGAAGCGCAGCGTGCGGTAGTCCCTGCCCTCGCGCATGCCTTGCTGCTCCAAAAAGTGAACCGGCAGAATAGCTGCGTGTCCGCTGTCCCGGCTGCCAAGCGCAAGCGTTCGATTTTTCAAATCGGCGAGCACGGAAATTTTACCTCCTGTGACGACGACGATCTTCGTCATCCAGCCGAGATCGGTATCGCGCATGGCGACCGCGCGGCAGGCATGGCCGCTCCACTCATCAGCTTGTAGGTAAGCGAGGTTCGTATTCCATGCGATGTCTATGCGCGGTACGGGATCGACCGGCTGGGCCAACAGTGCGCTGACTTGCGCTTCATAGCTCTGAAATAGCACGACCTCAACGGGCAAATGTGCTTCGTCGTGGAAATAGGTCCTCATGCCCTCCCAAATTGTGACCACTTTGGGATTGTACGCAACGGCTCCCACCCAGATTGTTTTGCTCATATTTCCGCGCAGCTCTTTGTCAGACATGTTTTACAAGACACTTTCCACTTTTACGGCGCTTCGTCCTAGAAGAGCGGCATTCCCAAAAGCGACTTCGCAATGAATTCACGTAATACGTCGCCCGTTGGCGCCATAACCGCGCCCGCGTGCGCATCGCGGAAAAGCCGTTCGACGCTCATATGCTTCGAGAACGCCGCTCCCCCGCAAATGCGCATCGCAGCCGAGGTGACGCTAATGGCGACGTCACCAGCAGCCGCTTTGGTTTCAAGCACGCGTAACATTGTCGTCTCACGGGGCTTCTCAAGGTGTTCAACCAAATCTTCAATGCGTGCCGAGAGGCCGTCGGTATCAATCTGCATCGCCGCGAGCTGCGCTCTCAAGGTGGGCAAGCTCTCGCCGAGGCTCTGGCCGAGATGCTCGAATCTCGCGCTTTTGAGATGCGACACAGTACCAGCGACTGCCGCCCGGCATAACCCCAGTGCCACAGCTGCCGTTCCTAAATTGAACAGCGGCAGCACCACGTTCAGCATAGCCTGAAAGCCCGCGCCGTCATCCGTGAGCTGAAAATTGGACGGAACTTCGCACTCGTCCAGCGTAATCGGCGCGGAGGCATTGGCCCGAAGTCCCAAACCGTCCCAGGGGCCCGCAACTGATAGGCCGCGCGTTTCCGCGGGAACGAGATATAGGGTCGAATCAGAAGGCCCCACTCCCTCGGGGGCGAGCGAGGAAACCACATAGCTTTGCGCATAACCCGCGCTGGTCACCCACGATTTCTTGGCGCTGATGCGCACGCCGTCACTATTCCGATGCGCGCGTGACATAGGCGTCCAGAAATGGCTGCGCGAGCCGGCTTCACTGAAGGCCAGTGTCGACAAATGGCGGCCGGCGGCGATCTCCCGCAGTATGGGCGTGACTGTCGGCGCTGCGCTTGGACGCGCTGTTGAGATAGTCGCGGTTCCGAGGACGTGCATAAGATAGACCATGGCAACCGACGCGTCCGCCTCGGCGAGCGTCGCCGTAACCGTCGCAAACGTGCACGGGCCCAGCCCTGAACCGCCAACCTCCACCGGTAGCATCAGCCCAAGCAGACCAGATTCCCCAAGCGACTCGACAGCCTCAGGCGAGTATCGTCCCGCCTTGTCGTTTTGCCGCGCGGATGGAGCGAGGACCCGGTTGGCGATGTCTCTGGCTCTCGACACGGCCACGTCATTAGTCAGTAGTTTCGGTTTGAGGAATTCCGGGCTAGCCATAATGTCACCCACGCGTCTTTTCTTCCGTTTGAGGATTGTCCTCGAGAAGGCGCGGATGGGTCAAACAGTTTCTGGCGATTGTCCGGCCTCAAACACCTGATAGCCAGAGGTGTAAATATAAGCGTGATGTTGGTGTTCGCGACGCAAGGCCTGCGTGGTGGCTGGCCAGTTTAATGGGATCAGGTTTTAAAGGAGAAGAGTATGGATTTCGTTAGTGTCGGGAAAGTGGCTATGGAACTCGGCGTGATTCCAGCGGTTGCTCTTTTTCTTGTGGTGCCGATGCATATACAGAATCGGAGATTGACGTCGACGCTCGAGCAGCGCGAGCAGAATAGTTTCGATGTCTTAAAGATCCTAATTGCGCAAATCGCAGAATCCAAGAAGCACCCTGGAGGAAGCTGATGGCAGTGAAGATCAGGCAAGAGGGGAAAATAGCCGTATTGGATTTGGCGGGACCGATAGTAATTGGAGAGTCGGCTAAGGCTTTCCGAGAAGTCACCGATGAGCAGCTTCGAAGTGGTTACAAGAAAATAATCGTCATAATGACAAATGTTAGCTTCATCGACTCTATTGGCACGGCTGAACTGATCTCGGCGTACAACAGAATCATTCATGCGGGTGGAGATCTTGTTCTCGTGCCCCCCCGCAAGACGTCAAAGCCCTGTTTCTCGACATTGGTTTGGACAAGCTCGTGCAATTCTGTGACACCGTCGAGGATGCGCTGAGGAAACTCAAGAAAGAAGGCTGAGCTAATCTTGAGCAGATTCATTCTTCCGTGAGAGCTGAATAACAGTAGCCGGTTTTGAAGAGAAAAAAGGGAACCCGCCCCCTAACTTGGTGGGCTTTCGCATATGCAATTTTTTTCGCGTTCCAGCTATCAGGTACCTGTGGTGCGCAAAAATTCCATCCGGCCCCCATCTGACAGAATTATTGGCAATTTCTTCGACTTCCCTGCCCTACGAAGCCCAAGAAATCAGGCCGGCTGACAGAAAACACTTGTCAACCCGACTGTTCGACTGTTCCTGTGTCGCTGTGCGATCCTGACAGCCGCTGGTCAGGCCCGACTGTCATAAAAATGTCATACTAATTGTGACAAATCGCAGCAAAACGCCTGCTAAAAGATGAAGAAAACGGAGTAAGTAGTTTGTCGCCGCGGGAGTCGCCGCTAATCACAAGTTGCTGATTTTCTCCTGCTTTACGGTCGCTCCGGCAAGTTCTGGGTAAAGTGAACAACTGACCTACAAGCAGGAGGGCGCAGGTTCGAGTCCTGCACTGCCCACACAAATCATCAATAAAACAAAGGCGATTTCGCGTTTCTGAAAATTAGTGTGTTTGAAGCCTTCTCCGAGTTTACCTGACTCGCCGTGTCCGAGAATGACTTCGGGTGGGCTGTCATCCGGGAAGAATCGGGAGCCGATTCTGTGATCTAGGACTGACTACTCCTATGCGCACTTCTCGTTACCTATCTTGATTGCCTTGTTTTGAGCTCGTTTTATCGCGTTTGATTCGAATCCGAACTGGTTATTCCTGGCGCAATGCGCTCATGGGATCCTCTCGCGTTGCTCGACGCGCGGGGATGTAGGTGGCTAAAAGAGCGATCAGGAATATGGCGCCCGGCACAACGAGGTAAATTCGCGCTCGTCCGAGGTGTAACGACGTTGAAACTTTGTCCAAGGTGAAGCGAAAGAGGAGTAGAATGACCACTGGCTTACCTATGAAACCATTGCAAGCACAAATGCTAGGGATCCCCCGTAAGATCATAGATTATCATTTGGATGAAGCCTTCGATTGGATTGCCGATCTTGAATGCGGACATCAACAGCATGTACGGCACAATCCACCTTGGACGAATCGCCATTGGGTAACAACGCCTCAAGGACGGTGGGAGCATATAGGCCATGCATTGCTGTGCTCTGTCTGTGTACCCTAGCCGCGCACGTCCTCGTCATCTGATTACGAACCGTTCTCGCCACCAATTGGAGTGGCGTGGTTCGGCCGCAAATTCCACGACCCTCGTTAACGCGCCAACATAGTGCAACGAACTAACAACGTAGTTCGTCGCTCGCGACTTGTTAGCGACCAGGCACCAGTGTACCCGGCGCCGCGTGCTGGTCTGCAGATTGTTCGGAGGGATTTTTATTGCGGGGATTTTCCGGGGAGCTGTTGAGGCAAGAGTCCACGGGCGAGCAGCCCATAAAAGACTTGACAGCGGAGGCGCTAGAGAAAGAGAAGAAAAAGAAGTAGTCGTCCTGGCGATAACTCGCGTTGAGCTTATTTGACAGCAGAAGAGTGTTTGAGACTGTGCTTCCGCTGCGCCGATTATTCCCATCAACCCGCGTACGCCACGTAAGTCACTTTACGACCCCGTCAAAAAAGCTAAGTGATTGTTGTGCCGCATCTTAGCTTAGATTTTTCCTCGTTCGCAATGAGGAGGTCGTGGGTTCGAATCCCATCTCGTCGACCAAAATTCAAGAAATAGGGGGCAATTAACCCAACGGCTGTGACCCTTGCTGGATCGCACCAGTCCCACCCTGAACCCCGACCGTTGAGAGTTCGCAAAGATCCCGCCCCAGTCGCGAAGTGTGTAATCGCTTCTACATCCACTGGGCAACTTTCCGCCGAAGTCGAGGTGCTCGTCAACAATCCGGTGATATTCTGATTTCATCGGGCTGTTGCGAGGTCTGCTCACTCACAACTACTCTTCCATTATAATGATAGATAACCCGATGTTTGTTACCCCCCTGCGGCGGCGCCCGCTTGCGGTGACGAAGCCGCTCTCAATACCGGCCTGTGTTCAAAATTCAAGAATTGTTTGGGGTCTATCCCTACGGAAAGACCAATCAATCTAGCCACGAGGCCTGTCCAGCCGGTTTGATGGCTTGCCCCGATACCGGCACCATTGTCGCCATGGAAGTATTCGTAGAAGAGGATGAGGTCCCGCCAATGCGGATCGGATTGGCATTTTCCTTCGCTGCCGCATACGGGACGTCGTCCGTTATTGGCGGGATCCTTCAGGAATATGGAATAAAGCCGTCGGCTCAGTTCAGTAGCGACCTCGTAGAGGGTCAGCATTTTGCCCGAACCGGTGGGACATTCGACTTTGAAATCATCCCCCGTAATAGAGATAAAAGTGCAGGAAGGCCCGAAGGATCAGGAAATTCATAGGAAACCAAACAGGCCCTCGCCAGTTGAAATTTCCGCCGAAGAGAGCTAAACGCGCTCTGGCGAGGCACACCGGTCAGCGATGAATCCAGAGCTAGCTAGAGCGTGTTGCAAAACACAGGGCCCAACCCCTTGATTGACGCGGGTTGCTGACGAAACGGCGTGGCAGATCCGCTGGTCCGCGCATTTATGCTCGCAAATTTCGTCGAAAAAGTGTGGTGATTTCATCTTTTCTCTTGACAATGCATATATTACTCGATATAATCGGGTAGGTTGTGATCAACTCTACTTCCCACCAACCCTGGCTCTTCTACTCCCCCTTGGCCCTGCAAGCGGCGCTGCTCAAAGACGATTTGCTCGACCCCGTCGATGAGCTCCTGGACGATCCCGCTTTGCTCGAGTTGGTCCAGCAATGTCTGGCGGCACGTTCTCCCGCCTCAGCGCGCACCGGGCGACCCGGCATCACTCCCGATCGCGTGCTGCGCTGTTGTGTCATGAAGCACCTGAAGGGCTGGAGCTTCCGCAATCTGGAACGGGAACTCCGTAACAACCTGGTGTACCGGCGGTTCACCCGCTTCGATGCCGAAGTCACACCCGATTTCTCTACCTTCAGTCGAACCTTCGCGTTGTTGAGTCCGCAGGTCACCGAACAAATTCATCAGCGGGTGGTGAGCCTGGCGCGTGAGCATGGCGTAGCGCACGGACGTAAACTTCGCACGGACACCAGTGTCGTGGAAAGCAACGTTCACTATCCTACTGACAGCTCGCTTCTGGGCGACGGTATCCGAGTGCTCAGCCGCAGTCTCGAACGGATCGCCGCCGAGTGTAAGGACGGAGCCTTGGACGTGGTGCATCACGGGCGCGCAGTGAAATATCGGCTGCTGGAGATCGGCCGTGCTGCCAAGTCACTTACGGACGCCAACAAACAGCGGATGCGGGATAGTTACAAAAAGTTAGTGGGGCTGACCCGGGGCGTAATGCGACAGGCCAGCGAAGTGGTGCAAAGATGGAGGAAGGGACGGCTGAAAGTAGTGGGCAAGCTCCTGCGCGTCGAAGCACAGATCGGGCAGCTGCGTCACTTCCTACCTTTGGTCGAGAAGGTGATCACGCAAACCAAGGAACGAGTATGGGGTGGGAACTGCCACGTGGAAGGCAAAGTGTTGAGCCTGTTCGAACCTCACACCGAAGTGATTCGCAAAGGGAAAGCGCACAAGCCCAACGAGTTTGGTAGGCTGGTGCGCATTGACGAGGTGGAAAACGGCATCGTGAGCGGTTACCAAGTTCTCGAGGGCAATCCGGACGATACCACGGCCTGGATGCCGGCCCTCCAACAACATCAAGCTTGCTTCGGGCGAGCGCCAAAGATGGCCACCGCCGACCGAGGTTTTTTCTCCGCCAAAAACGAACGTGAGGCGCAAGAGCTAGGGGTAAAGAAAGTAGCGCTGCCGGGGCGTGGACGTCTCTCAGTCAAGCGGGCCAAGAAGCAGAAGGAGCGCTGGTTCCGGCGAGCGCTGCGCTGGCGAGCCGGCTGTGAAGCTACGATCAGCACCCTGAAGCATCCCTTCTCGATGTTGCGAGCCACGTACAAAACCGACCCTGGATTTCAGCGCTACGTGGGCTGGTGTGTGATTACCAAGAATCTGTTTTCCATCGCTCGCTATCAAGAGCGCAGGAGGAGCAATGGCAAGCTCGGTTGATTCCGCTGCGCAACGACGCAAGCTGCTGGGCGAGATTACACGTCTGGCAGAAATCGCTGTTTTCGGAACCCTATCGGAAACTTACCGCACCTGCGGACAAGCGGGCTGCCACTGCCAAGGAGACGGACCCAAGCATGGTCCGCATCTGAACGTGAGCTACCGTGGGGAGAAGGGTAAGACTACCGGCTACTATGTACCGAAGGCAGCGCAAGAGGCCACGCGCCAAGGAGTCGCCGCTTGGCAAGAAATGCAGGAATGTTTACGAGAACTGGCGGAGTTAAATAAGGAACGGAATTTGCGACGTGCCCGCGAGGCCGATTCACGATGAAGCCAAATTTCTGGTTAACCGTGGTCTGCTGGGCATTGGTGGGTCTGCTGCTCAGCCTCAGTCAGCAAGCCGGCCTGTACCACTCGTTGCAGGTTTCGGGCTCAAGCCAATGGTTGGATCAATGTAGAGAACCCGC
>Ga0210392_10001214_pt1 | contig 13886 bp, 16 predicted proteins | sample IncBWC30OmetaG_FD_161057 | JGI IMG/M metagenome (GOLD analysis project Ga0210392, IMG submission 161057) | Forest soil microbial communities from Barre Woods Harvard Forest LTER site, Petersham, Massachusetts, United States - Inc-BW-C-30-O ...
CCAGCAAGCGTTGATCGCCGGAATTCACCCGCCGACCGGAGCGCGTTACCTGACCTGCCGCAAGCTCATTCGGATCGAAGACATTCCCGAAGTCCCGGCGAGCGCCTTCAGCGACGCTTTTCAATGGATCGTCGATCAGGCGCTGAAGGCCGGGCTGCAAGTCGTCGCTGGGATGCCCGGCTCGGGGAGTTTAGTTTACGCTGTCCCTCGTGCGCTTGGCCTGCCGCACCAGAAGCAGCAGACACAGACGCAGACGCAGACAGGGTCGAACCCGAGCCTGGCGCGCGATCTCTTGGACCCCGCTGAAATTTCCCAGCTCTTGGGGTGGCTCCCCAACGACCCCACAAAATGGTCGAAAGCCTTGGGCGATTTTCTCTCGGTCTATCAGAATTGGGTCATGGTCTGTTTCGCCATCATCGGCGCGACCGGAGGTTCGAGCGAGGGCCGTGCGCTTTGGATTTGGTGGAGCGATCAGCAGGCGCAACCAAAGCAGGGTTCGAGCGATCAGTGGGACGCGTGTATGCACTCGGCGCAGACAGACGGCGTGCGCGTCGGCGGCACTTTTCTCATTGAGTTGGCGCAGCGGTTCGCGTGGGACGCCTACCACAAGGCCGCGCTTCAACCGTTCGCCGATCATCCGATCGACATTCCTGACGATCCGCGCCCTTTGTGGAGCGCGTTTCGTGATCAATGGATCGTATGGTCGAACGCTTCACGCTACATCAATCTGGCGACCGGCGGCATCCACGACACGCGTGGCTTCAACATGGCGTGCAACTCCCAGCTTCGTCGATTGTTGATCGAACGCTACGGGCAAATGCCGAAAGGGGCTCCCAAGAACATGCACATCTACATGGACGTGCAGCCGGACGTTTTGCAGGTCAAAGGCATTGTGTATCACCCTGGCAGGCCCAAGCTGTTTCGCGATGCGGCGGGGTGCGATGTCTTCAATGAGTGGACCCCACCGAGCTTTGAGCGGTTCCCTATCTTGGTGTTGGACGTGAAACCGTGGCTCGATCATCTTCTCTACGTGCTCAAAGACCCGAACACGGTCGCGCTGTTTGTGCGTTGGTGCGCTTTTCTCGTGCAACATCCTGACGACAAGCCCAACTGGGCGTGGCTCATTCCGGGGCGGCCTGGCATCGGCAAAGACACGATGATCGATCAGCCGATGCGCGTGGCGCTAGGTCCGCACAACGTGCAGCCGTTTGATTTCACGATGCTGACCAATGCGCACAACTATTACGTCAAGACTAAGCTCCTGATCGCCAGCGAAATCGCCCAGCACGACAATCTGCGCGAGGCCAAGAAAAACTTTGATCGCTTCAAGGTGTTCACCGCCCGGCCTCCCGAAACCCTTATGGTCAACCCCAAGGGCCTACCCCCCTACCAAATCCCGAACCGATGCGGCGCGATCATGTTCTCGAACGAGCACAACGCGGTGGCGTTCGATGTCTCCGATCGCCGCGTGCATGTGGTGTCGTGTCTGGATGTCAAGCCGCAGACGCCTGCGTACTACCAAGCGCTGCACGACTGGCTCGATAACCAGTATGGCGCGGTTCGGGTCGCCAACTACCTCGAACAACTGACGTTGACGCAGGCCGACATCGACGAGCTGAAAGGCCCCGCGCCGATGACAAACGTTAAGCGCACGTTGATGGCGCTCAACTCGAACCGGGTCATCGACGAGCTTTTGGAGATCGTCAAGGAAGCGCGCGACGGCGGACTTTTCAACACTCTGGTCGTGACGGTTGCGGGGTTGAGGCGGCCCCTGTCTGCGGCGATCGGCTACGAATGTTCGACGCGCGACGTGAACGGCGCGCTGTACGAGTTGGCGGCGCGTGGCGAAGTGTTCCCTGCGCTACCATCGCCGAGCGAGCCCGATCGTCCTGGCAAAGTGTCTAGCAAGAACGGCGAGAATGGACGCTTCTGGTTGCTGGCCGACGTTCATCCGCAGACAGGCGTCAAGCTGCGCGAACTCAAGGGCCACGAACTGTTCGACGCGCTCAACCTCGATGTCTCGCAGACTTCACAGTTTCCGCCTAATGTCGTGCCGATCCGCGCCAAGAAACCCGCGTCTAAAAAAGGCTTCTCGACCACGGTCCCGGACGATCCCGTTTGACCCCCTTGCCTGTTACGTCACTTGACAAAAGAGACAAAACAAACCAAATATTCGTGATGATCCCGAACCCCTCGACCGCCGCCCCGGAAGCCTATTTGTCGGTGGGCAAGCTCGCCCAAGACCTGGGCGTCGCCCGCCAGCGCATCCACCGCATGGTGCAAAGTGGTCAGATCCACGCAGTTCAGGTTGGCCCTCACCGGCTCATCCCGCGCGAGGAAGCCGAGCGCCTGATCGCGTCCAGCAAGCGGGTCGCGCGTCCCGATGGGCGCTCGATGGTCGTGTTCAATCCCCCGGCAACGCAGACAGCAAGGGCGAAACGCAAGATGCGCGTCTGACGGTCTAGCCGTCACTGATGAGCCCTTTAACCACGAGGACGACGCCCATGCCCCTTGCATACATCCGCTTCATTGACGAGCGCACTGGCCGCCCCGTTGACCCCGATTATGGCGTCGATGAGGGCTACCCCGGCGCTCCCGGCCATCCCGATCAGGGGCTTCCTGGGCATCCTGGGCGTCCTCCGCGCCCGCCAGGCGGTCGTCCGATCGATCCCGGCTTCGGCTGGGGCGGCGGGGAGCATCCTGGCAATCGGCCTCCGGGTTCTTTCCCTGGTCGCCCTGTCGATCCGGGCTTTGGTCGTCCCGGCGCGGGCGGTCGCCCGGTCGATCCCGGCTATGGCGTAGACATCGAAGGTGGCGGCGGAAGCGCCGGTCAGCTCCCGGTTTGGCCGGTCGATCCTGATCACCCGGTTGCGCCGCCGATCGCCGGTCATCCGCTGCCGCCGGTCAATCCGCCGCCGGGCGCTGTCTGGCCGCCGCTGCCTCCGAGCGTCCCGGAAGGCAAGGTGATCGCGCTCGTGGCGATTTCAGGTGTTGGGTATCGCTACGTCGTGCTCACCGTGCCGCCGCCGAAGCCCGATCACGGTCTGCCGCCGTCGCCGGGGGCTCCCGATCAGGGCTTGCCGCAGCCGCCAGTCGCAACCCCGAAGCGCTAAATCGAAAGGGCGGCGCGCGCTGCGCTGGCGCGCGCCGTTTTGCTGACCGCGAGGTGAACGTCATGGTTCAACTTGGCGATCCACCGTCCCAGACCCACAGAGCTGATTTGATGTCTGAACATCAATGGCGCAGAAAACAGGTGCGAACTTTTATAGGCGGCTGGCTTGGAATTGGAACAATGCCGGAAGGGATGACGCGCGACGAGCACCTGGCTTGGTGCAAAACCCGAGCACTCGAATACGCGGATCGCGGCGAGCTGGTTGACGCTGTCGCCAGTATGGGAAGCGATCTCGGCAAGCACCCCGAGACACAGCCCAACGACGGCTTGCTGTTCCTGGGAATGTTCGCCGCCGCCGATCACGATCAGGCTGGCGTGCGGCGCTGGATCGAGGGGTTCAGATGAGCGACTTTGTGCGGACAAAGCGCGGTGTATGCCTGAACTGCGGCAAGAAACTCACTGCGGTTGGAGTGGTCGAAGGCGACACCCCGCCGCCATCAGACGGCGACCTCGCTGTCTGCATATATTGCTACCACATCCACATATTCGACGGCGGTAAGATGCGGAACCCAACCGTCGCCGAGATTGGCGAGTTCAGGGACGATCCCGACTTGCTGAAAGTGATGAAATTCAACGAGCTTTATAACGCGATGTTTGGGGGTCGAGATGCGGACATACGTGCTGGACGGAAAGACACCCGTTCCTGAACCCGATCCAACGTGGGCGCAATGGCTCGCGCACGCCGATCGTTGCGTCGCGCTTACCGAGCAAGGCGACGTGAGCGTCAGCACCGTCTTTCTCGGCATCGATCACAACCATTTCGGGCCAACCCCGTTGCTGTTCGAGACGATGGTTTTTCGCGCCGATAAGAGCAACGAAACGGTCCATTATTCGACCTGGGAGGAAGCGGAGAAAGGCCACGCCGAAATGGTCAAACGCGTGCTGAGCAAGCGCTATGTTGTCTCTTGATGTCGGTTTTTCATCGCATGATTTAGGCCCGTTTTGACGCCTAAAACGAGACATCGCATGATAGTCTACGACAGGATATGTCGGCCTATAACAGCATACAAAATAAGACAAATCGGCGTAGTTCACGATAAATCAAGGACTTGGCGTTGTTGGTTCGTGTAGGTCGATCCAGACAAAATCGCACCTTCTTGCCTTTGTAGGGCAAATACTCCACGCGTAACCCTTGATAATGTTTGATAAATTTGAAACTCAAATCATGCGTCACATGATTTTGCGTGTTTTGATGTCAGTTGGTGGTGTTCGTCTGCGGCTATGGAAGGCAAAAACAGACAACGAATAAAAGGGGTTGCATGGCGGTTTTGATGTGTCCTAGATCGGTCCCAACAAAACATGGAGCGACAGACAATGTCACAGAACCGTGATCGAGACGCCATTTCCGGCATCCTTTGGGCGCAGATCGAAACCTCTCAGCGCGGCAAACTTTCGATGTGGACTGTCTACGATCGCCCGCGTGATTACCCTGGGGGTTTTATCGCCCGGCGGTTCGAGACTGGCGACGGCGTGACGCCGACCGAAGACGTGCTGACTGGTGAACTCGAACACCTTCGCGAGACATTCGAGTATGCGGGCCTCGTCAAAATGCCGCGCTCGGAAAACGACGAGCCGCAGATCGTGGAAAGCTGGTTCTAAAAAGGAAGGCGTGAATGACAAAAGGGTTCACTTACAAGAGCTATAATTTTACCGATAAAGACCCGATGATCGATGAGATCAGGACCGTCTGGGAACAGAGCGGCGCGACCTACAAATGGGTGCATGAGAACTCGAATGTCGCCACTGGCACCTTAGCCGGTTGGTTTGACGGCAAGACACGCAAGCCGCAAGCGGCAACCATGAACGCAGTCTTAAGGGCGCTCGGTTACAAGCTCGGCGTGGTCGAGTACGAAAAAGTCGTCGTGCCCGACGAGGGCCGCAGACCGACTGCCCCATCGATGCGCCACGTCGTGACAATGGCTAGATACAAGCGGGGGCGGCGGTGATGCCAGTAAAGTTCAAGATCGGTTTCACCATCGATGCCGAGACATTGTTCGGGCTCATGGCTAAGTTTCTGCCGCTAGAGGATTTGGCGGTCGAGGAAGTCGTCGAGCACGCAGAGCGGCACGCTGCGCCAAAGAGACTGGCGCACGTCAACGGCGCAGACATACCCAAAATAAAACGAACTCGCCACACCTTGGGCGCAAACGGCGGCCAGCTCAAAGTTCTCGTTGATCATGCCCGCAAGTATGGGGTCGTCGGCTACGGCGGCCTCGGCGAGGCGTTGAAGGCGGCGGGCTTCGCCAGGGCTGGCACGGGAAGCGCGATAAAGCGAGCGCTCGACAAAGGCATCTTAGTCAGACACGAAAACGGCGGCTACATGGTGCGCGAGTGATGAGAACCGACGAAATCCTTCTGTGCGCGGTGCTCGTCATGCTGATCGGATCGACATACATGGGCTTTGCCGTGAAGCGTTCGCTCTACCGCTTGAGAAAGACATCAACCCTTAATCTCGATGAGGAAGTGGAGCGGCTTAAGTACCGCGTCGCGGCGTTGGAGGGACGTTCGAGCGACGCGGCGCAAACACAGTCTCAGCCACCCCTCTTGAATTGACCGGATTGCCCGCCAGCGGCTGCGGCCCCCACGGCTGGCGCGCGATGCCGCTCGGCGGTCGATAGCCTGAACCCAGGCCGATCACCCCGTTTGCAGACAGCATAGGCGCGCCGGGAGCGAGGGGAGGTATCGCCGCCCCCGGCGCTGGGGTTCCAACCGGGCCGGGAAAACCCCGGAAATATCCCGGTATGGTCCCTGGTTTCGGACCCGCCATCCCGGCGAGGGTCTTGCCGATCGTAGCCCCCTTGGCGACGCCCGCGTTGTTCGGGACCATCACCCCGCCGTTGGGCGACAACGGGTCGGTGCGGCCCGCGTGCGTGCCGGTGATCCCCATGAGCGACAGGGGCAAGCCGGTGATCGAGGGCGCTGAGCCTGCCATTTAACTTCCCTGCGCGCCGATGTCTGCGTAGCCGCCCGCGATCTGGCTCGGCATCGATTGGCCGGGTCCGGTCGAGCCGCCGACGAAAGTCTGGTTGCCGATCTTGACCCGGTTCTGCGCGGCGAGCGGAGCCGCCCATTTCGGCGGGGTTTTCATGAACCCGTAATAATGGGTCGCGCCGCCGGTCGGGTCGGGGATCAATCCGGCGTAGACCTTGTCTACGATGTCGCCGATGTTGCGATAAGCGTTCGCCAAGAGTGGGTTGGGGTTGTTGGGCGAAAGGTGCTGCGCGACGGGATTGCTCTCCGGCACGCCGGGCGCGTTCCACGGCGAGAACTCCTTGAAGCCGCGCGCCGGGTTAACCCCCGCCGCCGGAGCCGTGACGACATTCGCGATGGTGTTGGGCGCGGCCGCGCTGTAGCCGCCAGCGGCGACGCGGTTGAGGATGGCGTGGACGATACCAGCCTGGCCGAGCGGCGGTTCGCTGCTCGCTTCGCCGTAGACAGTCTTGATCAGCATGTCTCGATCGTTGGGGTCCAGCGGCGGCCCGCCCGCCGTCGAGGGCGTGGGTTCAGGCGCACTCGCCGCGCCCAGCATCGAGGCGATCGACGGGTCGGGCGAGGTCGGGTCTACGGTAGGGTCGGCCACGTCACGTCAACCGGGTGACGGCTGGGCGGCGGACGCCGAGCCCCGCGCCGCCGCCGTAGAGAAGCCCCGACATGCCCACCATCGGCATATCGGTCGGCTCTTGGATCGGGGTTTGCGCGTTCGGGTCGGCCATGAGCCCCAGAAGGCCCGTCATGCCCGCCGCGCCGGTTCCGGGCTGTCCAGGCGCGCCCGCGCCGGAAGGGCCGCCAGCGGTCAAATTTGAGGCTTGGGCGGCGTCGTCGGCGGCGGCCCTGAACGCCATCTGCGGGCCGGGCGCTGGCGGCGCGGCCTGCGCCAGCATCGCGTTGTTCATGCCCCCACCCCCGCCGCCTGACGGAGTGCTTATTCCGGCGAGCGCCTGGCCGAGCATCGAGCCCATGCTGGGCGGCGCGGCTGTCTGCACTGTCTGCACGGGCGCGCCAGGGGCTGCGGCGGCGCTGCCCGTACTGACGTTGCCGCCAGCCGGAAAATTGCCGCTGGCGACAGCCTGGGCGTTGGCGAGGCGCATTCCCTCGGTGGGGCTCCCATAACGGATGTATTGATGCAGCGCGTGGTTGGCGCTCGCCACGTCGGTCGCCGCCAGAAAGGCTCGCGAATTGGCGGCTTCCGAACCGCCCATCTCGTGCTTGATGAAATCAAGCTGAACACCGAGATCGTTGGAAGGCTTGCCCTGCGAGGCGGCGAAGGCGTTCAGGTTGGCGCGCCGCTCGTTCTCCCATTGAATGAGCCCGATAGCCCCTTCGCCAGCATTGTATGCGTTGGGGCTGAAGCCGCTTTCGACCTGCATGTTGCCGACAAGCGCGGCGGCCTGGGCAGGATTGAAGCCGCGCGCGATCAGACCCTGATAGATTTGCGCCGCTGCGCCGCCGGGGCGGTTGAAATTCTGTCCAGGCTGGTCAACCAACGAGGGTTCTCCCCTGGTAGCGCGAGGCTTGCTGGACCGGGGTCGGCATCCTCAACGCCGCTGTCTGCGACGGCGCTGCCTGAACCGGGTTGCGGATCAGGCCGCTCATGCCTTGGGGCTGGCCTTGGGCGTTGTAGCCGAGAAGATGGCTTAGCGCCTGGCCGAGCGCGGCGAACAGGTTCCAGCCTTGCGGCGTCGCTGGCTGGGGGGCTTGCGCTGTCTGCGCCGCGTTCCTGGCTCCGTCGAAAGTGTTGTCAGGGAGGCTGTTGAAAATGCCGCCGACATCGGCCCCTCCCGGCCCGGTGTTCGAGGGCCGCACGACGGCTGGGCGCGCGGCGACTGCCGGTCGCGGCGCAAACACGCCGCGTGGGTCCACCTGACCGGGAAAAGGCATGTTGCGCGCCGCTGGCGGACCCGGCTGCGTCGGCGGCGTGAGCGGCGACGGGCTGTAGTTTCCAGTAAAGGGGGTCGGGTTGGCGGACGGCGCTAACTGTTGCTGACTTTGCGGTGCCGCCGCCCGCGCCAGCATCGTGGCGATCCCAGGGTCCATCGGAACCGGAAAATTGTCCTGTTGCGCGCTCGGGGCGTCAACCTGGTCCGTGTTGGGCATCATCGAGTTTTGCTGCGGCGCTTGCTGCTGTTGCTGCGCGACGCGAGTTGGCAGGTTTGGGTCGTAGACTGTGCCCGAACCGCCAAGATTGATGACTGCCATGTCTACTGTCCTTGGTTTTGCGCTTGCCGTTGCGCTTGCATGTTGGCGAGCTGGATGATCGCAGGAAGATTAAGCTGCTGCCGCCACGCCTGCGGAAGTCCGGCGATGGCGCGAACCGAGCCGGGGCGCTCCATGCCGAGCCCCGCCGCCAGGCCCCCGCCCAGGGTTTTCCAAAATCCGCCTCTCTCTGCGGCCCCTTCCGCCAGCGCTGTCGTCGCCAACGCGCCCGAGAGGCCCGCAGGCCCAGGCTTGAGGTCGTAGGCGTCTCCGGCAGTTCTGACATCGTTGAGAAGCGGAACGGTCGAGGACGGCCCCGCTGGACCTGCCGACTGTTGCGTCAACAGGCTCTGACCCTGCGGGGTGATCTTGCCGATTTCTGTGGCGGCTTCCGTTGGGTCGAACCTGTTGTTTTTCTGACCAATCCCATGCACGACGGCAGCGAGCACATTCCTGAACCCTGGGGTGTTCAGGTAGGGTTGGGCGTTCTGGGGATTTCTGAGCAAATTGTCCGCCGCGTTGGCGAGGTCCGTGTCTCCGGGATTGTTTGTGTATTCGCCGGGGCTGGTGGTCCTGCCGACCGCATTGGTCTTCGCCGTGGTGAAGCTCCGCTTGAGGTTCATCGCGTCGTTGTAGCCCTGCACGGCGTTGGCGTAGCGCTGGCCGAGCCCGTTCGGATCGACGGCGTTCAGGTGAGCGCCGAGCGTGTCTCGGAGCGCGTCCGCGACTTCGCCCGCGACCCAATCGCCTTGCTGCGCGGCGTTTCCCATCTGGCTCTTGTACTGGCGCAAGGTGTCGAACGAGACGCCCTGATTGGCGGCGATGTCCTGATTGACCTGGTCGAGTTGCTGTTGAAGGCCAGCCTTCGCTGCGTCGGGCGTGTTCGGATCGCTCAAGTCGCTCTGAATTTGCTGCCGGTCGGAGCGCATCCTCATGCCCTCGATCGGGTCTTGATCCTGAAGCTTGCTGGCGATGTCGTTGAGCACGCCCTTGACCGTGGCGTCGCCGCCGCTGCTCAAGGTCGAGATGGTGCGGCCCTGATTGTCGAAGCCCATGACCCCGTTCAGTTTCGTTCGCAGCCCGTCAAGAATAGCGCCGGTAACGAGCTGCGGGTTGCCGTTGGCGTCGGTAAGATTGCGCGACGAAGCATCGTTCTCAACCTGTCTGGTGTTGTTCTGCGCTGTCTGCCAGGCTTGGGTGAGCTGGTCTTGCGCCGCGCCACGCCATTCAGCGCCAGCGCCTCCTGGTGACGTGTTGATGGGCGTTCCAGGCTGTTGGAGCTGTTCGGCGGCGGTGTCTACGCCCTGCTTCAAGCCTGCGCCAACTTTGCCCCGCGCGTTGAGCACCGGGATGTTGACGCCGGGAAAAGACTGCGCGGTCTTTTCGAGCCCCTTGATGACTGGCCCGCCGACCATGCCTGCGGTCGGTGTGAGGTCCGGGTTGCCGATAGCGGCTCCGAGCCTTTTAACGGCGGCCCAGACATCGCTCGCGTTCGGGTTGCGAATGGTGTCGCGCACGCCTTGGGGCAGAGCGTCGATCCCCTTGCTCGCGACCGTCTCAAGCGGGATCGAACCCGGAACGAGGCCGCCGACAAATCCTCCCGCTTCGCCGCCAACTGCCTGACCGACTGTCGAGCCCGCCAATTGCAAGCCAGCCTGAACCGGGGCTTTCGCCAACGACCAGAGCGTGCCAGCCCCGGCGAGCTTATTGGCCGACGCCAGCGACAAAAGCGCTTCCGTCACCTTTCCCGCCGTGGTGGTTTCGGGTGTGATCCCCAGCGCAGCCGGGATCGATTGCGACGGGATCGGAAGATCGGGGCTCGGCGCAGCCCCTGCGTATTTTGTCGCAAGGTGTGAAAGCACGTTGCCCCCGCCAGCGAGCGCGCTCGGGATGCCGAGCGCGAGATCAGAAGTGACGAGAGCCGCCATCTTGCCGGTCGCCGAGGGCCAGTTGTCGAGATAGTTGTCGGCGGCGCTCGCTTTGGAAGCCGCCGTAGACAGAGCGCCGCCGGTCGCCGTGTCTGCGGATTGAACGGTAGGAAGGTAAGCGCCCACCGCGTTTGCCTTGTCGCCGAGGTACTTGATCGCCGCATCGAATGGCGAAGTCGTCTGCACCGGGGCGTTGAAGTCGATCGTGCCGGGCGCGCCTGACGACGGCGGCGCGCTTTGAGGCGGCGCGCCTGGTGGCGGCGGCAATTCCGAACCACTGGCGAGCGCAGCGTTCGCGCGCGCACTCCAATTGGTCAGCACGTCATCCGGGAGACCGTCAGGGACTTTAACGTAAGAGCCGTCGCTGAGCTTGACTGAGGTGGTCATTCCCAAATCCACCTATTCGTCGTGCTGTCCCAGACACGGGTTTTTCCAGGGGGCGTTGGCGTTGGCGCGTTGCCGCCCGTCAACGGAGTTTCCGGGTGCGCCTGGCGAACTTGGTTCAGGAAATCCTGCGGCTGGAGCGCTTCGCGTTGCTGAACGAAACTGTTGAACGCCTGCGGCGTGACGCCGCCGAGGCCGCCAAGCGAGCGCGCCTGCCCCGCAAGCTGGGCGACACGCTTGTTGAATTGCGCGTTAGCGTCGAGCGCGTTGACGATCCGGGTGAGCGAGGCGTTGTCCAGACTGCCCATCGGCATCCCGCCTTGCGCCAGCGTGATTTCTGGTGCGGCGACGCGCTGGAAGCCGTAGTCGTCCTTCAACTCGGGCAGGAGTTGGTTGACCATCGTATTCCAGACATTGCGCGCCGTTTGCCCCGGCCCGATCGTGATCCCGAACTCCTGCTGGATGTCGTTGGCGAGTTTGCCCCCGAACTGTTGGAACGGGTTTTGATTGTTGAGGTAGGGCATCACTTCGCGCAGACGCTGAACCTTCGCGTCGAGTAACTGCGCGCGAAGGCCGCCCGCCTGGGCCTCGTTGACCACCGTGTTGTTGTTCTTGGCGGTCGCTTCGGCCCCTTCTTTGCCACCGGCTTCGGCGGCGGCGACACTTTGGACCGTGGCCGGGTCGATCAGGCGCGGCGGGATAGCGACATCGCCCGCTTGCGGCGTGGGCATCGCCTGGCCCGGCTGAATGATCTGAACAGGGTTGGCGACGTTGCTCGGGTTGATGACGGCTCCCGCGCTTTCCTCGTTGGCGGGCTTCGCCCTGAACGCGGAGCCTGTCGCTTCGATGATCGCTCTGCTTGCGGTGTCTTGGGCGCGCACGTTGGCGACATCGCCCTGATTGACCGGCGTGCCAACAGCCATCGGCTGACCGCTGAAAATCTCGCTGTTGGCGCGCGTGGTGGCGAGGTCGGCGGGGGTCGTCGCGCTCGCCCCGGAAAGGACATTGCCGCCAGCGGCTGTAATGAGCGCTTCCTTGGGGCTAGTGAAAGCCTGCGATTTGGCGAGCGCGTTGGCCACGGCGGGCAACGTTGCGGGCGTCTGATTGCCGACAGCGTTGGCCGCGTTGAGCGTGGCGGCGGTCTTGGCGATGTCGGTCGTCGCGCCCGCGACCTGCGACTGATAAGTGGGAAGCGAAGCGCCCGACAGAACTTGGGCGCGCGCGTCTGCGATCTGGGCTGGCGTCATACCCGCCGTGTCTGGGCCGCCTGGGGTCAGCGCGTCTGCCGCCGCTTGGTTGGCTCTGAGCTTGGTGAGCCCGGTCGTGGCGTTGACCCATTGCTCGGGATTGTAGGTGCCCGAACGGATCGCGGCGGCGGTCGCGGCGAGGCTGGCGCTGTCTTCGCCAAGCGGATTGGCGTTCAGGTAGACTTGAGCGGCGTTCGCGTTCATCGCGTCGATGGCTTTGTTTTTCCCCAGCTCGAACTGGCTGGTCTGCATCTGCTGACCCATCTGGGCCGCGCGCGCCCGAGCCAACGGGTCGTAGGCTTGGCCCCAACTCTCGGCCATCGAGCCCAAAGTCGAGCCTAGCGTGTCATCACCCGGCATCCGTAGGACAGGCATCAGACGATCCCCAAGATTTGCGCGCCAAGATCGGCGTCACTCATGCTGTTGATCGCAGCCCCGCCCGCGCCAGCGGCTGCGCCAGCGCCGCCCAGAGTGGCCTGCGCCCCGGCGTAGCCGAGCCCCTTGCCCGCGACCGAGGCGAGCGAGCTGGCGACGCTCCCGGCGAGGCCAGCGTTCGGCCCCATGATGTAGTGCAGCGGCTGGATTTGCTGCTCGACCCCGTACGTTTGAGCGATGTTGCCGCGCTCAGCCGAAGCCAAGCCGATTTGCTGGGCTCCCGATTGCAGCGCGAGCGGAACCTGAGTGCCGAACCCGAACTGGCTTCCGCCGTAGGATTGCGCGGTCGCCAGCGCAGAAATTCGGGACCGAGCTGCGGCGGTCGCCTGGTTGACCTGCGACGCGAGATCGCTCTTGGTCGTCGTGTCTGCGGCCCCGCCCGAGATTGCAGCGCCTGAAGCGGTGACGGGCGAATACCCCGCAGGCTGGCCGCCGCCCCCGGTGAATTGCGTGTCTAGGCGTTGCTGCTCGGTCGCCTGGTTTGCTTTGACCTGGGTCGGGGAAATCTGGTTGAGCGTGTTCTCGCGCGCCGTGTTGGCCTGGTTGCGAAGCTGGGCGTCCTGATCGAGGAATTGCTTGCGGAACGCCTGTTGCTCGGAGACCCACTGGTTGTTGGCGTTCGTCTGCTCGCTTTGCACCTGCTGGGCTTCGTTGGCCGAATAGGCCGCGGTGCCCAGCGAGGCCGCGCCTGCAATCAAACCGCCGACTAGGGGGTCGCACAAGGCTTAGCCTCCCTGAATGACGTTGCTGGACCCGCCGCCGCCCGATGGCGTGGACGCGACGCCGCCGCCCGTCGAAGGCAGATACGAAGCCGGGTTCGTGTACCCTGCAAGCGCGTTGCCGGTGCCGACCGCGATCGGGGTGAAGAGCTGGCCGATCGGGTTGAGCTGCGGCGTGGTGAGCTGGACGTTGTTGACGAGGCCCGCTGCGGTCGAGGCTGCGGTCGAGGGGTTCTCGGTCGAATAGAGCTGGTTGATCGCTTGGTTTTTGTCGCTCGCGACCGTGTCTCGAAGCTGCGCCGTCGCCGTGTCTGCGGTCGATTGGATTTGGGCCTTGTTCATCGTGTCTTGGTAAGTGAGGTCCGCAAGCTTCGTGTCTGCGATCGACGAGTTCAGCGTCCCAGCTCGGGCCAGCCCATAGTCGAGGCCCGTCTGGGCCTGCGTGAACTGCCTGTCTTCAGCGGGCATGTAATAGCCAAGCTGGGCGTTGGTGAACTTGTTGTAGAAAGCATCGTCGAAGCCGCCGGTCGTCGAGTTGGGATCGCCGCCGGTATAAATCTTCGACGCCGCAAGATCGCTGAGCGAAGTCGCGTCCGTGACGAGATTGCCGGAAGGGTCATAAATCCCGTAGCTCGCCGGGCCGCCCGTGTCGGGCAGCGCACCCCAGCTATAACCGTCCGCGAGCGAATTTTTCGGCACCATCGCCTGGACTGCGGCGGCTCCCGATGGGTTGCCATGCGCTTCGCCCCAACTTATCGCCGCCTGTTGCTGGGGGGTTGCGCTCGGCGCTGTCCCGTTGGCGATGCTC
>Ga0210392_10001216_pt1 | contig 13885 bp, 12 predicted proteins | sample IncBWC30OmetaG_FD_161057 | JGI IMG/M metagenome (GOLD analysis project Ga0210392, IMG submission 161057) | Forest soil microbial communities from Barre Woods Harvard Forest LTER site, Petersham, Massachusetts, United States - Inc-BW-C-30-O ...
CTCCGGCTATGCCACCGTTAATTTCACCCGCTTCAGCCAGAACCTCGTCAAAAATCTCGATGCCTCCGTCGGCGTCTATAATTTGCTGAACAACGAGTACTCCGTCCCCTCCACCCGCTTCCACGTCCAAAGCGCCATTCAGCAGGATGGCATCAATTTTCGTCTCAAATTGACCTACCGGTTCTAGTTTTGAGGCAGTTTTGGCATAAAAGTCGCTGAAATGTCGCCAGCTATGGTCAGTTTTACGAGGCTAATTCAGCATACGCTCCTTAAAAAGGCGGCGCTGTGCCTTGTATTCATTGGTATTTTGGCGACTCGCACCCTGGCGCAGGGCATTCTTCCTCCGGTTATAACCCCGCCGATTGTCCTGCCAAGTGTCCTATCTTCGGGCGGTGCTGTCACAAATGGAGGCATTGCCATCATAACCACCACAATCACAACTCTTACCACCCTTAAAGGGGCGGCTTGGTATTGCAATGGCAAGCTTGTTCCTTCCGCCAAATCTGCCCTAACCAGTTCCAACTTGGTGATTGTCAGCACCCTCACCATAACAAACGTTGGGTCCAACGATGGCGGCCAGTATACCTTGCGGGCAACAAATCTCAGCGGATCGGCCATCAGCACCCCGGCGATTGTGCTCGTTGCCAACCTGGTCAATACCGTGGGCACCACCGTGAGCAACGTTGTGAGTTTTGTGTCCACGCAAACCGGCATGACCGATAGCGGCTTCCGGCTCCAATTGACCGGCCCGGGTGGCTCCAATGTCGTCGTCCAAGCCTCCACCGACTTGGTTCATTGGACCTCCATCGCCACCAATAACATCCCTGGTGATGGTAATTATTCCTATACGGATGGCACCGCCAAAAACCGGCCCGGCCGGTATTATCGTGTCTACCTCCCCTAAGTCCGCGACCGTCCTACCAGCCCGTCCCTGACACTTTTCACCCTTTCACTGTCAGTTTTCGCATGACCTTTGGCGGACTTCCAACTTTTCGCCCCACGTACCCGGTGTTAGCTTGCTGGGAATGTTTTCCCGTCTGAAATTAATCTGGCTCGGCCTCGGCCTGATGGCGTGCGCGCTGCCGTCCCCGGCGGCGGATGCCTCCAAGATCGATTTCAATTTCCAGATCCGTCCCCTGCTCTCCGACCGCTGCTTCACCTGTCACGGCCCGGATTCCCGCGCCCGCAAAAAGGAACTCCGCCTTGACACCAAAGACGGCTTGTTCAAGAAACTCGATAACGACCTTTTCGTCGTCAAACCGGGTGACACCAACAAGAGCGAACTCGTCCGCCGCATCTTCGCCACCGATGACGACCAGATGCCGCCCGAGAAATCCCATCGCGTCCTCTCCGCCGCCGACAAAGACCTCCTCAAACGCTGGGTGCAACAGGGCGCGGAATATCAGCCGTTCTGGTCTTTCATTCCCGTGGGAAAAACCACGCCGCTGAAGCACACCTCCAGTTGGGCCAAAAATCCCATCGATGATTTCGTGGCCGCCAAACTCGCCACGGAAAACTTGTCCCCCTCGCCCGTCGCGCCGCGCGAAACCCTGTTGCGCCGCCTCTCGCTCGACCTCACCGGTCTGCCACCGACCGCCGAGGACCTGGATTATTTCACCGCCGACCCGTCACCCGACGCCTACGACCGCTTCGTGGATAAATATCTGGCTTCCCCCGCCTACGGCGAACGCATGGCGCTCGACTGGCTCGACCTCGCGCGCTACGCCGACACGTACGGTTACCAGCAGGACGAGGCGCGCGATGTTTCTCCGTGGCGCGACTGGGTCATTCAGGCCTTCAACACCAACCTGCGTTACGATGAGTTTCTCCGCTGGCAGCTCGCCGGCGACCTGCTGCCCAACGCCACGCGCGAGCAAAAACTCGCCACCGCCTTCAACCGCCTGCATCGCCAGACCAACGAAGGCGGCAGCATCGACGAGGAATTCCGCGCCGAATATGCGGCCGACCGCGTGAACACCTTCGGCACCGCCATGCTCGGCCTCACCGTCGGCTGCTGCCGCTGTCACGACCACAAGTTCGACCCCCTCACGCAGCGCGATTACTACTCGCTCTTCGCCTACTTCAACAATCTCGACGAGGCCGGCATGTATTCGCATTTCACCCGCGCCACGCCCACGCCCACGCTTTGGCTCTGGACGCCGGAACAGGAGGCGCAACACATCGCGCTCACCAACCAGATCGCCGCCGCCGAGGCGAACCTCGCCAGTCTCGCCCGCGCAAGTTCCAACGACTTCTCCGCGTGGCTCAAGACCGCTGAAATCAAAACACCCGCCCCCATCGCGCATTTCAAGTTCGATGAGATCACCAGCAACACCACGCCCGACAGCGTTTCCCCCGGCGTCGCCAAATTGGAAGACGACGTCCACCTCGTCCCCGGAGCGCCGAACTCCGATTCGGCGCATTCCAAATCGCCCAACCAACACGCCGGTTCGGAGACCGGCGCTCCAACCAACTTCGCCGTGCAATTCAGTGGTGACAGTGAAGCAGTTTGCAAAGGCGTGAAGGAATTCCATCGCACCGATGAATTTTCCTTCAGCCTCTGGCTCAAGCCCACCGAACCGCAGGACCGCGCCATCATCCTGCACCAATCCAAGGCCCGCGAAGACGCCGGCAGCCGCGGCTTTGAACTCACGCTCGACCACGAAAGGCCGTTCTTCGGCCTCATGCATTTCTGGCCCGGCAACGCCGTCGCCGTCCGCGCCAAAGATGCGCTACCCATCAACGAATGGTCGCACCTCGTCGTGACCTACGACGGTTCCAGCCGCGCCGCCGGCATCAAAATTTTTCTCAACGGCACGCCGCTCGAAACCGAAACCATCCGCGACCAGCTCACCAAGGACATCGTGCACCGCGCCGAGTGGGGCGACCTAGAGCCCGGCAAGATCCATCTCACCCTCGCCGCCCGCTTCCGCGACAGCGGATTTAAAAACGGTATCATGGACGACCTCCAAGTCTTCGATACCGCGCTGACGGAACCAGAAGTCCAATCCCTCGGAGCGCCGGGCACCGCCCCGGCAAGTAGTTCAACAACGCTCTCAACAACCGACATGCATGACTCCACCAAGACGCAGGGAGCGGTTCTCCCTCGCCCCCCCCGGGGGAGAGGGCCGGGGTGAGGGGGTTCAATCAAACCAATTATTGTCTTACTACTTAGCCCGCCAAAGCCCCGCCTACCACACCGCCCTGACCAATCTAAAATCCCTCCGCGACCAGGAAAACACCCTCGCCGATGACGTCCGCGAAATCATGACCATGCAGGAACTGCCCGAGCGCCGCGTCACGCACCTGCTCAAGCGCGGCGCGTACGACGCCCCGGGCGATGTCGTCGAGCCGGACACGCCGTCGTTCATGGCCCAGCAGCCTGCCGACGCCCCGCACAACCGCCTCGGCCTCGCGAACTGGCTCGTGGACCGCAAGAATCCGCTCACCGCGCGCGTCGCCGTCAACCGCATCTGGAAGCTGCACTTCGGCCGCGGCCTCGTCGCCACGCCGGACGATTTCGGCAGCCAGGGCAAACTGCCCACGAACCCCGAGCTGCTCGATTACCTCGCCGGCTGGTTCATGGACAATGCCTGGGACGTGAAAGCGCTGCACCGCCTCATCGTCTCCTCCGCGACCTATCAGCAAACGTCCGTCGCCTCCAAGGAACTGCTCGAACGCGACCCGGACAATGCCCTGCTTGCGCGCGGTCCCAAGACCCGCCTGCTCGCCGAGGAGATCCGCGATGAAGCGCTTGCCGCCAGCGGCCTGCTCGTCACCAACCTCGGCGGCCCCAGCGTGAAGATCTACCAGCCCGAAGGCCTGTGGGAACAATCCGGCACCGGCGCAAAGTACACGCAGGACCACGGCGACAAGCTCTATCGCCGCAGCCTGTACACCTTCTGGAAACGCACCGCGCCGCCCCCAGCCATGCTCACCTTCGATGCCGTCACCCGCGAAGTCTGCACCGCCAAGCGCGAGACCACCGCCACGCCGCTGCAGGCACTCGTGCTCCTGAACGACCCGCAATTCATCGAGGCCGCCCGCGTCCTTGGTGAAAATCTGTTGAAACAATTTCCCAACGACGTGAACGCCCGCTCCAGCACGGCTTTCAAAAAACTGATTGGCCGCGAACCCGACGCCACCGAAACTAAAATCCTCGGCCAACTGTTCAACGAACAAAAAAACCTGTTCACCAACGACGTTGCCAGCGCCAAAAAACTATTGGCCACCGGCGAATCCAAATTCGATGCGACGTTACCGCCCGCCGATTTCGCCGCAACAACGCTGATGGTCAACGCCATCATGAATTTCGACGAATTTATTGTGGAGCGATGATGCGGGATATGAGATACGTGATACGAGATGGTAGGCCTGTCGAAAATCTAACTGAACGCGCGAACATAAAATGAACTATACCGACTTGGAAGTTTGGAAACTGGCCCGCAAGGCCACGACTGAAATCCATAAAATGACGATTCAAAAGCTGCCCAAGCATGAAATGTATGAGACGGGCAGCCAGATTCGTCGCTCGGTTAAGTCCATTCGCTCTAACATCGTGGAGGGTTTTGGCCGTCGGCGTTACAAACAGGAATACATTCGCTATCTGGTTTACTCCCACGCTTCCTGCGACGAGACCATTGACCACCTGTTGACGCTTAAAGATTGTGAATCGCTGACAGATGAAAAACTTTTCAACGAGTTGAACAGCCTGCTTGATGAATTGGGCCGGCGCTTGAACAAATTTATTCAGGCGGTTGAAGAACAACATCAAAGCGTGAAATGAAACTAACGCCCATCCCGTATCTCGAATCGCGCATCCCGTATCTATGAACTCCATTTGCACCGGCCCCCTGCCCGCCGCCGGCCTTTCCCGGCGCGGCTTCCTGAACCGCTTCGGCATGGGCATGGGCGGCATCGCCCTCGCCAACATGATGCATCCGTCCAACGTCCTCGCCGCGCTCGCCAATGGCGGCCCCGACAAGGGCATCCTGAACGGCCAGTTCCATTTCCCGCCCACCGCCAAGCGCGTGATTTTTTTATTCATGGCCGGCGGCCCGTCGCAGATGGAGACGTTCGATTACAAGCCGGTGCTCAACCAGCGCAACGGCGAGCAGTTGCCCGATTCCGTCCGGCAAGGCCAGCGCCTCACCGGCATGTCCGGCAACCAATCGTCGCTCCCGCTCGCCGGCTCGCAGTTCGGCTTTCAGCAATACGGCAAGAACGGCACCTGGGTTTGCGACCTGCTCCCGCACACCGCCAAGGTCGTCGATGACCTTTGCATCGTCCGCTCGGTCTACACCGACGCCATCAATCACGATCCGGCCATCACGTTTTTCCAGACCGGTTCGCAGCTTTCCGGCCGCCCCAGCATCGGTTCGTGGATCCACTATGGCCTCGGCAGTGATAACGAAAACCTGCCGTCCTTCGTCGTCCTCATCACGCCCGGCAAGGTGGACCAACCGCTCTACGCGCGCCTGTGGGGCAGCGGCTTTTTGCCGTCGCAGCATCAAGGCGTGCAATTCCGCAGTGGCAAGGAACCCGTGCTGTATCTGAACAACCCTGACGGCGTTTCGCCGCAAAGCCGCCGCGTCCTGCTCGACCGCCTGAACGAACTGAACGCCCACGCCGCCGAAAAATTGGGCGACTCGGAAGTCGATGCGCGCATCGGCCAATACGAGATGTCCTACCGCATGCAGACCAGCGTGCCCGGCGTCATAGATTTGAGCGATGAAAAGCCCGAGACCTTCGACCTGTACGGCCCCGATTCGCGCAAGCCCGGCACCTTCGCCGCCAACTGCCTGCTCGCCCGCCGCCTTGCGGAAAAGAACGTGAAATTCATCCAGCTCTATCATCAGGGCTGGGACCAGCACAACGACCTGCCCAAGAACATCGCGACCCAATGCCGCGAGACCGACCAGGCCAGCGCCGCGCTCATCACCGACCTGAAACAGCGCGGCCTGCTTGATGACACGCTCGTCATCTGGGGCGGTGAATTCGGCCGCACCGCCTATTCGCAGGGCAAGCTCACCAAGGACAACTACGGACGCGACCATCATCCGCGCTGCTTCTCCATGTGGATGGCCGGCGGCGGTGTGAAGCCCGGCTACGTCCACGGCGAGACCGATGACTTCGGCTACAACATCACCAAGGACGGCGTCCACGTATACGATTTCCAAGCCACGATGCTCCGCCTCCTCGGCATCGACCACGAACGCCTGACGTACCAGTTTCAGGGGCGGCGCTTCCGCCTCACCGACGTCCACGGCGAAATCGTGCAGGCTCTGTTGGCGTAGCCACGGGAGCGCGGCTGTGTCGCAGACCAGCCGCAGCACGTCTCTTATTCCAGCGCGTTTGAACTATCACGCGCTGCGGCTGATCCCGCTGCGCGGGACACAGCCGCGCTCCTGCGCCCCATCCATCCTCCATCTTCCACCTTCCATCCTCGCAAATTCTCTTTTTCCCCCCGCCCCTTTCCCCTAGCCTGCCCTCATGCTGTTCACCGCCGAATACCTGTTTGACCTCAAACACACTGAACACGCCGCCATCTTCGACGGCTGCACCTACGCCTGGGAAGCCCTGAAGAAGATCGAGCCCTACCTCGCGAAGATCACGCGCCAGAATCCGCCCCCGCGCTTTCCCGGCGCGACCATCGGCGACCGCGTCATCATCGGCGCCGGCACCGTCGTGGAACCGGGCGCGATGATCAAGGGCCCCGCCATCATCGGGAAAAATTGCCAGATCCGCCATAACGCCTACATCCGCGAAAACGTCATCATCGGCGACGACTGCGTGGTGGGCAACGCCAGCGAACTCAAGAACGCCCTGCTCTTTAACGGCGCCCAGGTGCCGCATTACAATTACATCGGCGACTCCATCCTCGGCTACAAAGCGCACCTCGGCGCGGGCGTCATCTGCTCCAATCTCAAGTCCTTGCCCGGCAACGTTATTGTCATGCCCAAGGCATCGCCATCAATCGACACAGGTCTTCGTAAATTTGGTGCGCTCATCGGCGACGGCGCGGAAGTGGGCTGCAACAGCGTGCTCAACCCCGGCAGCATCCTCGGTCGCGGGGCCATCATCTACCCCGGCGTCAACTGGCGCGGCGTCCTCCCGGCGAATAAGATTGCCAAGAACAAAGCGCAAATTGAAGTCGCAGACCGGCTGACGGAAAAAGCACACGACATAACTAAAATATGAAAACATGCCGTGTTGACAGACTGCTATGAAGCCGGAGATAAGTCAGAACCCAGTCCGCGAACCCTTTGCTGAGAAGATTCGCAAGGTGGCGCAGCTTATTCAACTCGCCAAAACCTTTCCGCGCCGCATTAACACCACATCAGGGAAAATAAGACTTTGAGACTGCAAATAAACTGATACAAAGCAGTCATGGGTTTTTACATTCGCAAAAGTGTAAGCGTTGGCCCTTTTCGTTTTAATTTAAGCAAATCAGGAATAGGTGTTTCGACTGGCATCAAGGGATTCAGAGTCGGAACAGGGCCGCGCGGAAACTACGTTCAAATGGGACGTGGCGGCATTTATTTCCGTCAAACACTCCCAAGCTTGAATGGCCATGGAACCCTCACGCCAACTCCAGAAGTTGAGTATTCAAGTATTGAAATGAAAGAAATCGAAAGCGGAAATGTTAGCCAAATGGTTGATTCATCATCTGCAGCACTGCTTGAAGAAATAAATTCAAAATCTAAAAAAATGCTGATTTGGCCTTGGATTCTCGCCGCTGGAATTTGCCTGCTTTTCTTGCTGGTCGCCACGAATTCTCCTGTATGGATTTATTGCCTAATCACCCCTCTTTCCATAGCTGGCTTAGTTTGGGCGATATACGCAGACAAATTGCGTAAGACTGTGGTTCTGTTTTACGAACTTGAGCCACATATTGAGGAAGCATTTCAGCACCTACACAACACTTTTGATTCATTGCGAGCTTGTAGTCGCATGTGGCATATCGAGTCGAGGGGCAGCATCACGACGACATATGATTGGAAAGTAAATGCTGGCGCCAGCGCTGTTGTGAAAAGGAAATCAATCGCGCCCTTTGCCGGCTCTCCTTCATATTTTAAGTCAAACATTTCAATTCCAGCCCTACCTGCGGGGCGCCAAACTTTATTTTTTCTTCCGGACAGAATTTTAGTCTGGGATACGAATGGCGTTGGAGCTGTAAACTACGATCAACTCAATGCAGACTATGGAGAACAAAGATTCATCGAAGATGAAGGGGTTCCAGGCGATAGCCGTGTGGTGGATAAGACTTGGCGGTATAAAAACAAAAAAGGTGGGCCAGACCGGCGATTTAACAATAACCGAGAAATCCCGATTGTGATTTACGAAGCGCTAATGCTTACAAGCAAGTCCGGCTTGCGAGAATCGTTTCAGATTTCACGGACAGGTTTGGGCAATACACTCAATTTTTCAGTGAAACAGATGGCTTCTGCCATTGCTGAACGAGGACAGGTCAAATCAGATGATGGTTATATAAAGTGTCCGTGTAATAATTGCGATGTATTCATTGAATTCCCTGCACATGGTTTGGGTCAGGCCGTTGTTTGCCCGCATTGTGGGATGGATACAATTTTGTTTAAACCTGATGTGATTTAATTTATCCGCCATGCCTTCTTGCCTCTTAAAACTCTTCCTTGCCTTCGCCTGCTGCCTTTCCCTTCCCGCCAAGGACATCACTTCCATCTGGTTCGACGATGGCAAGTTTCTGGAAGAATCCGACAGCCAGCGGATGACCAACGGCTTCGGCGGCCGGCTGGATTTCACCATCAAGCGGCCCGATGGCACCGTCTGCAACCACTTCACCAACCTGCCCGCCGTCAAACAGCCGCTCCCCATCATCAAGCATCTGACGGACGACAAACCCACCCTGCGGCTCAGCCCCAAATTCGTCATTTTCCAGATCGATCCGCCGGACCCCGTCGGCACCTACACCGTGGAAGTGGAATTGCGCGACCGGTTGAAGGGAACGAGGGTGAAGCTGAAGAAGCAGCTTTTGGTGAACAAGTAACGCAGGCGCCTTTTGATGTAGCGTCAGGCCTCCGGCCTGACGTAGAGGGCGGCATCCCTGCCGCCCGGACAGAACCGTAAACCTGCCAACGACTCACGAATCTTCCAAAGCGTTTCGTCTTGCGTGAGGTTATATCCGCCGGGCTGGAAGCCCGTGCTCTACGGCAGGCAGGATGCCTGCCGCTACACGGTTGGCCGGCCGCTCGCGCTGCTCCAAGGCCAATCTTCCGGCGAACGGCAAAAACCCGCCTTCACCGGATTATTTTCCACATATCTCACCAATCGCACCTGCTCTTCCGGATTACGGATCAAGTGATCGAACGACTCCGTCTGCCAGAATTGTTCGCCCGCACGATTAAGAATTTTATTCGCCCGGCGACTGATGAATGATTTCCAACTATGCAAAATACTGCTCAATGTATGCCCCGGCATCGGCCAGACAACCGCATGCAAATGATTGGGCATCACCACCCAGGCCCGAAGTTCATAGCGTTCGCTGACAAAATGATTCAACGTCTCCGCCGTCAGCTTTGCGATTTCCGGCTTACCCAGCCAGCACGCACCCCGACCGGCGTCGAGCAAGGCCTCGACCTTGTCGCAATACCACGCCAGTAATTGTTCCTCCTCATGCCACGTCAGCGGGCTTTTGGCGGCGCGCGCCTGGTCTAAAACGGCTTGGCGCTCATGCTTGAGTTTGGCTATTTCATGAGCTGGCAGGGAATCCCCGAGACGCAACGTGACAAAATAAGCCGCTCCTTCTTTTTTCAGGTGCGGCAACTTGCCGCGAAAGTGCAGCCCAGCCACCAGCGAATTCGTTGATGCAATATTTGTGGGCGATTGGCGGGCATCAGGCACGAAAATAAAATGCTGACAACCTCACAAGCAGGCAAGTGCAGAATGCCAACGCTTGTAGCGTCGGGCATCCTGCCTGACGTAGAGGGCGGTATCCCTGCCGCCCGGAAAAAACCGTGGCACCGTCCACGACGCGGAAACATTCCAAAGCGTTTCGCCTTGCGTGAGGTTTTATCCGCCGGGCTGGAAGCCCGTGCTCTACGGCAGGCAGGATGCCTGCCACTACAACACCAGACTGGCCGACCTTCTCCTGTTGCGATAATTTCCCGTCATGCGCATCCGCCCGTTAAAACTTTTCCCCAGCCTCTGTGCGCTCGCATGCTTTTTTGCCACCCATTTACTTGCGGCGGAAACCGATACCATCCGTCACGAATCCATTTCGGTCGAAGCGCCGTTCACAATGCCGGCCATCGGGGTGACGGTGTTTCCAGCGCGCACGTTCGTGGTCACCAATTTCGGCGCGGTGGAAGGCGGCGACATCTCCGCGGCCATCCGCTCGGCCATCGCCGCGTGCCATGATGCGGGTGGCGGCAGCGTGGTCATCCCGCGCGGCCATTGGTCGACCGGCCAGGTCCATCTCCAAAGCAACGTCAACCTCCACCTCGATGACGGCGCGGTGCTGTCCTTCAGCAGCGACCCGGCGGATTACCTGCCGGCGGTGCAATCGAGCTGGGAGGGGTTGGAATGTTTCAATTATTCCCCGCTCATCTACGCTTTCGGCTGCACGAACGTCGCCCTTACCGGCCACGGCACGCTCGAAGCGAAGCTGGATGTCTGGAAGCAATGGATGAACCGTCCGCCGGCGCATCTGGCGGCCTTGAAACAGCTTTACACCATGACGGCCACGAACGCGCCCGTGGAGCAGCGCCAGCTGGCCGTGGGTGAAAATCATCTGCGCCCGCAGTTCATCCAGTTCAACCGCTGCCAGCATGTGTTGATCGAGGATGTGAAGATCCGCAACAGCCCGTTCTGGACCCTCCACCTGCTGCTCGACGCCGATGTCGTGGTCCGGCGCGTGGACATCTCGGCGCGCAACCACAACAACGACGGCATCGACCCCGAGATGACGCGCAACCTGCTCATCGAGGATTGCAAGTTTGACCAGGGCGACGACGCCATCGCCATCAAGGCGGGCACCGACCGCGACGGCCGCCGGCTGAACACGCCCACGGAAAACGTCGTCATCCGCAACTGCACCATGCTGCGCGGCCACCAGCTTGTCGCCATCGGCAGCGAAGTTTCTGGCGGCATCCGCAATGTGTACGTGCATGATTGCAAGTTCATCAACGCCGACGCGGACAAGCCGCAAAACATTTTATTCATCAAGACCAACCGGCGGCGCGGCGGCTTTGTGGAGAATATCTTTGTGGAAAACATCACAGCCCGCAGCACCCAGTTCGGCGTGCTCGGAATCGATACGGACGTGCTCTACGAATGGCGCGACCTGGTGCCGACCTACGAGGAAAAGCTCACCGTCATCCACGGCATCCACGTCAAGAACGTGACGGTGGAAGAAACCGGCGGCACGCCCTTCAAGATCACGGGCGACGCACGCTTGCCGATCAAGGACGTCTATCTCGAAAACATCACCGTCCAGAAGGCGCACGGCCAGGCGAGTTCTTACACGAACGCCGAAAGCATCCACGAATCCGGCCTGCATATCGCGGAACTGGTTGATGACGGGAAAGCGGGGAAATAACCATTTTTGCCGGCCAATTTCAATTGTCATTAACCGCGGTTGGATTATGTTTACGCCGTGGCCGGGGATAAAACATTAGCACGGGTTCTCGCCTTGTTGTGCGGCTTGGGATGTCTGACCGCCGGGCTAGGGCGGTGTGCGGCTGACCCCATCTTGATCTCACTGCCGGGCTTCCTGCCCACCCTGACCGCCGGTGCCGCGACCAACGGCCAAGTACCATTGACTTTGACGGGTGAAGCATCCGTCCAATACATCATCGAGTCGTCGCCAGACCTGCTGAACTGGTCGCCGGTGGCCACAAACACTGACACCAATTCCATCCGGCAGATTGCCCTGCCTGCTGCCACGGACGTGACTTTCTACCGCGCCTCCCGAAAGCCCATCGCGCTTTTTACCTACGCCATGGCGGCGCAAGGGTATATTAATTTGGTAGGCAACGGTCTCACGGCCAGCAGTTGGAACTCGTACGACCCCAACCAAAGTGCCAATGGAACTTATAATGGCTACACGGGAACCAACGCTGATTTTGCCTCGGTCGCGGGAGTCGTTAACTTTGGAAATCATACCGTCGAGGGCAGCTTGTATTTGGGCACACACGCGACTTTTGTAAGCAGCCTCGGCAATCTCACAGGGTTCGTTTACACCAATGCCAACCTTGCTTTCCCGGATGTATCGTTGCCTAACGTTACCTGGCTCCCCGCGCCGTTTACCAACAGCCTCCATGCCTTTATCACCAGCGGTTTTTACAGTGTAACTGATGGCTATCCCGTCAGCGTTGAGCCGGGCATCGTGGTAAACCTTTATGTCACGCCGCCAGTCAATTTCTCGCCCTCATCCATCAACATCAAGGGGGGCACGACCAATGCCGGCACACTCACCGTCTATCAAAGCCAGGGTAGCGCTGGCTTCCCCGGAGGCTCTTCCATGACTGTTGGTCGCCCGCAGAATTTCATTTATCTGGGCCTGCCCGGCGTCACCAGCCTCAGTTTTCCGGGTTCACAAACAGTTATCGGGTTGATCTATGCTCCAGAAGCTATTGTAAGTTTTAACGATGGAGGTTTATCTTTAGGTTTAATCGGTTCTTGTGTCGTGAGTAATGCCACCGTGCTAGGCCACTATAATCTTCACTTCGACGAAAGCGTACGGACCAACGGCCCGGTCCGTTGACACCGTCTTCGCCAACGCATTCCGGTCGGGCACACCCTGCCCCTGCCCCCACTTTTGTCCCGATGGAGTCAGTGGGCTGTCATTCTGTAGTGTGTTTCCCGCATTTCAGAAATTTGGAAGAATATTTAGGTTGGACAGCCTTTGTCCAACCGGGTGTGTCAGAGTGCGGGCATGGCTACTGGAAAAATCAGCCGGTTGCCGCGGGAGATCCGCGAGCAGTTGAACCGACGACTGGACGACGGCGTGCCGGGCAACCGGCTTGTGGCCTGGCTCAATGAACTGCCGGCGGTGCGGGCGCTGCTGGCGGCGGAGTTTGGCGGTGCGGCCATCAATGAACAGAACCTGTCCAACTGGAAACAGGGCGGGTTTCGGGACTGGCGGATGCAGGAAGACGCACGGGCGTTTGTCCAGTCGCCAGCCATGACGCTAGAGCAGTTGGTGAGGGGGGTGGCGGCGCGTTATGCGGCGCTAGTCTGCGCCTGGCGCGAGTCACCGGAGCCGGTGAAGCAGCGCAAGTTGCGGGTGGTCATGCAGGACGCAATGAAGTTGCAGCGGAAGGAACAATTGGCGCAGGCGTCGGAACTGAACCGGGTAAGACCAGATTAGAGTCAATCAAGGTTAATCAAGGTGAAATTAAATTTAAAGAATGAGGAGGTGCCGGCGAGGTTGGTGGGTTACCCGCCCGCATCCCGCCGAGGTCCGAGCCGGACTGGCAGGTGCCCGGCGCTCCCGCCTTCGCCAAGGCTTCCGCCTACGTCAGACTTCAGCGCGCCAGGCCGGCGCGGCAGGCCGAAGGAAAGCCAAACTCGCCGGCCAGAGGCCAGCGCTCCCGGTAGCGGGAGGCGGATGGATGAGAATTTGGCCAGATTAGGGTCAATCAAGGTTAATCAAGGTGAGATTTATTATCCGGAGCGGGAAAGGACCGAGGCGAGCGGGAGGAAGATGACGATCCGCTGTCGCTCCTCCCCCATTCCAGGGCGAGGGAGCCCGGGGCCGGCGAGTTCGGGAGACAGGATGCGCCCATTCTGTTCGCCCGCAAGTTTCATTGCTTGCCAGAATTGCGGAGATAAACCAGAGTTGACCGGCAAATGAAATCCCAGAAGGAGCCTGTTTCTGCCCATGCCGTGGTCATCGGTCTTGTGC
>Ga0210392_10001217_pt1 | contig 13884 bp, 10 predicted proteins | sample IncBWC30OmetaG_FD_161057 | JGI IMG/M metagenome (GOLD analysis project Ga0210392, IMG submission 161057) | Forest soil microbial communities from Barre Woods Harvard Forest LTER site, Petersham, Massachusetts, United States - Inc-BW-C-30-O ...
CAGCGGAAGCTGCACCTTCCAATGCAACTTGCCACACATCCGCTGCGGCAGCGGCTGCGTCGACACCAAGAGCGACACCAAGAACTGCGGCGCGTGCGGTACGGTGTGCCCCGGAATTGCGAACGGGACCGCAACCTGCAGCAGCAGCGGCTGCGGAACCGCGTGCAACGCCGGATATGCTCTTTGTGGCCGGGTTTGCGTGAAGACCGCTACGGACCGGGCAAACTGCGGGGGCTGCAGGATTGCGTGCCGCGTGAAGAACAAATGCATCGCAGGTTCATGCCACTAGAGCCTCGGCGCGGCGCACTCGATACGCGGGCCCGCTTGCGCTGGGCCGGTCTCAAATAGTCCTCTACTATCCGCTGCTTAGCGGCGGCTTGTCCGGGCACCTAACCTGAACCCTGGTTTTGGCCGTTCGGGTGCTCGAGCACCTTGAGCACGCCCCCCCTTCCAATGCGCGCCGGGCAAACGCTCGGCCGCTACGAGCTGCTCGCACCAGTCGCGAAGGGCGGCATGGGGCAAGTCTGGGCTGGTCGCCTGCGAGGTGCACGCGGGTTTCAAAAACTCGTCGCGATTAAGACCTTGCTCGCGGCTCGTGCGGACGACGAACGCTTCGAGCGCATGTTGTTCGAAGAGGCGCGCATTGCCTCCTTGATCCAACACTCGAACGTCGTTCAGACGATGGAGCTCGGCGAGCATCATGGCGCCCTGTACTTGGTCATGGAGTGGGTCGACGGCGATCCGTTGAGCTACCTGTTGACCGCGTCCCAAGGTGCCGGTGGGATTCCGCTCCTCGTCGCAGTGCATCTAGTCGCGCAAACGCTGCGCGGCTTGCAGGCTGCGCACGAGTTGCGCGACGAAGCCGGGGCCTTGCTCGGGGTCGTGCATCGGGACGTGTCGCCTCACAACGTACTGGTAAGCTACGCTGGCGTGGCGAAGCTCGTCGACTTCGGCATCGCCAAGGCGATGAACCAAGCATCGTCGTCGACTACGACCGGCGAGATCAAAGGAAAGTTCGCGTACATTGCACCCGAGCAGATCTTAGGTGCGGAAGTCGATCAGCGAGCAGATCTGTTCGCGGTGGGCATCATGCTGTACTTGCTGACAAGCGGCCGACACCCGTTCAAGAACCACGACTCGGCCGGCGTGCTGCACAGCATTTCAAGCGAGGAACCGGCGGCCAGCCCACGCCTCGTGCAGCCGGACTACTCGCCCGCGCTCGAAGCGGTGGTGATGAAAGCCTTGAACAAGCAGCGCGACCAGCGCTGGTCCTCTGCCGAGGAAATGCGGACCGCTCTCGAGCACGCGATGCCCGAGGCGTTTGCCCTCGGTGCCGACACTCGCGTGCGGGATTTCATCTCGGCAACGCTCGGCGAGCGGGCAGCTCGCAAACGCGAAGCGTTGCGGCGAGCGGAAGCTGCATTTCGAGGTCGTGTCGCGGACAGTGGCGGGCTGGCGGCGGTCCAGGGCAGCGCGCAAAGCGCGAGCTCGCTGCGCGCCGTCTCGGTGGATACCAGTGCCGACAAGGAAATTCCGGCGCCGCGGCTCTCCAAAGCCCCCAACATGCGTCCAGCACCCGAGGTGAGCGCGCCTCGTGGTTACAAAGGCAAGGTGATCCTGCTGGCTGCGTGCGGTGCCGTTGGCTTACTCGCATCACTTGCCTGGCTCCGCCAGCCTTTGCAGCCGACGCTCGCCGGGGCCGGCTCCAGCGCAAAGCTCGTCGACTGGGCGGCTCCCTCTGCGGGCGTGCGACGCGGCCAGGCCGCTAGCGCCGTCCCCGTATCGAGCAACTCGGGCGGCGCCGTGCAGCCACCAGCCGCCATCGCTTCCGACGCCGGGCCCCCCGGATTGAGCAGTGCCGCTTCGAGTCGCGCACCGCACGGAGACGACGCTCGACGCCCGGCGTCGCTTCCCAAGCGCGGAAAGTCAATCCCTTCGCCGCGCCCATCCAGCACGAAGAACGACACCAGCGATCTGATTGCTCCGGACTATGCGCGCTAGACCCGCGGAACTCGAGGCGATATGGCGAGCGGGCCTTCACGTCATGGGACGAAAGACGTTCGAAACCATGGCCAGCGTAAACGGAGCAGCCCGTCAGCTCTTCCGAAGCTCTTTCGCCAGCGCCGTAAATTCATCCAACGCGGCGGGATTCGCCAGCGTGTCGCGACTAGCGACGCTGGCCGCGGCCGCGCCGAGCAGCAGGCGCTTCACGGGTACTTCGAGCTTCTTGCCGTTCAGAGTGCGTGGCACGCTGGGCACGCTCAAGATCTGATCGGGGACGTGGCGCGGGGACAGCTCACGGCGCACTTCGTTCGCGATGCGTTTTTTCAGCGCGCCATCCAACTCCGCGCCGGGCGCCAGCACGACGAACAGGTACAGCGTGCCGGTCGCGTCGGCGAGTGAGCCGGTATCTACGACCAGGCTGTCGACGATTTCCGGGATGCGTTCGACCACTCGGTAAAACTCGCTCGTGCCCATGCGCACGCCGCCACGGTTGAGCGTGGAGTCCGAACGGCCGTAAATCACCGCGCCTCCGCTGCCCGTGATCTTGAGCCAGTCGCCATGCCGCCAAACGCCGGGATACATGGAAAAATAGCTGTCGTTGAAGCGCGTGCCGTGTGCGTCGCCCCAGAAATAAACGGGCATGGCGGGGAACGGCGCGGTCAGCACTAGCTCCCCCACTTCACCGAGCAGGCTTCGGCCCGCGTCGTCGAAGGACTCTATCTTAGCGCCCAAACCGCGACACTGAATCTCCCCCGCGCGCACCGGCAAGAGCGGGCACGACAACAAGAACGCGGTGCACACGTCCGTGCCGCCGCTGACCGAGCCCAAGAGCAAATCCGCAGATACGTGCATATACACCCAAGTGAAGCCATCCGCTGGCAACGGCGCGCCGGTCGTGCCCAGACCGCGAACGCGACTCAAATCGTGCTGTCGACCGGGCGAGAGGCCCGCCTTCTGACACGCGAGCAGGTACGGCGCGCTGACGCCGAAATACGTGATCTGCTCATCCTCCGCGAGCTTCCACAGTGCGTGCAGCCCGGGGTGCGCCGGACTGCCGTCGTAAAGCACGATTCGCGCGCCCACGAGCAGCCCGCCGATGAGCATGTTCCACATCATCCAACCGGTCGTGGAGAACCAGAAGAACACGTCCTTTTCGCCGAGATCCATGTGCAGCGCGAGCGCTTTCAAATGCTCGAGCAGCATGCCGCCGTGGCCGTGAACGATGGCTTTCGGCAAGCCCGTAGTGCCCGATGAATACAGCACCCAGATCGGATGCTCGAAGGGCACCGGCTCGAAGGCGAGCTCCTCGTAGTCAGCAAGCAGCTCCGCAAACGAAAGCGCGCCCGGCAAACTCTGCGCGCCCTCGCCAACGACGACGGTGCCGCTCAAGCTCGGCAAACCTGCCACGACTTGTGCGACTTCGGCGCTGCGCTCGAAGGATTTGCCGCCGTATTCGTAGCGCGTCACGGTGAGCAGCACCTTGGGCTCGATCTGCCGGAAACGGTCGAGCACGCTGCTCACGCCGAACTCCGGCGCGCAGCTCGACCAGATCGCGCCCAAGCTCGCGGTCGCCAAGAACGCAATCAGCGCCTCGCCTCCGTTCGGCAAAAAAGCGGCCACGCGGTCGCCGCGAGCCACGCCCAAACGCACGAGCCCGACTCGCGCGCAAGCCACGTCGCGTGCCAGCTCGGCGCGCGTCCAAACTCGACGCGGCCCGCTCTCGCTGCGCGCGACCAGCGCGATTTCTTCGCCTCGCTCGCGCAGCGCATGCTCTGCATAGTTGAGCGTCGCGCCGTCGAACCAGTGCGCACGCGGCAAGGCGCCGCTTGGCCCCGCCGCGGCGCGCGTCGCAAACTCGACGCCAAAATAGTCGGCTATCGACGTCCAAAACTCGCCCAGCTCGCTCACCGACCACGCGTACAGGCTCGCATAGTCGTCAAAGCGTAGTCCGCGCGTCCGCTCCAGATACCCAATGTAGTCAGCGATACGGCTTTGCGCGCGCTCTCGCTCCGTCGGCTGCCAGAGCACTTGCCCTTCTTGTTCCCGCTCATCGGGCATACTCGAAGCATAGCGCATCACCCGCCTGGCTTGCGTCTGTTGTGCCAAACGCAAAAAGCCACGCAGGCGTCCCGCAAACAGGCTAAATTGCCCCACGCCGATGGAAAACCCGCTACTACAACCGACGTTCCCCGTTCCCTTCGACGCGATCCGCGAACAGTATATGGAGCCCGCAGTGCGCGCCTTGCTCGCCGAGGCCAACGCCGCTGTCGACGCCATCGCTGCGAGCCCGGGACCCTACACGTACGACTCGACGCTGGGCGCGCTCGAGCGCTCGTCGGAAAAGCTCGAATTTACCATGTCGCTGATCGAGCATCTGGAAAGCGTGGCCACCACGCCCACGCTGCGTGAAGCATACAACGCCGTGTTGCCGGACGTGAGCGCGCTGTGGTCGAGCATCCCGCTCAACCCGGGCCTATGGCGAGCGCTGAATGAGTTTTCGAAGACTCCGGAGGCTGCCGCCTTGGAGCCCACGCGCCGGCGCTTCTTGGACAAGAGCCTGGCGGATTTCCGACGCAGCGGCGCCCAGCTCGATCAAGACAAGAAAGAGCGGCTGAAGGCCATCGACCGCGAGCTCAGCCTGATCACCACGCGCTTCTCGCAGAACGTGCTCGACTCGACCAACGACTTCGAGATCCTGATCGAGGACGAAGCCGCGCTCGCCGGTCTGCCTGACTCGGCGAGAGCGGCGGCGCGAGACAGCGCCAAGCAAAAGGGCAAACCGGGCTATCGCTTCAGCCTGCAAGCGCCCAGCCTGATCGCCGTCATCACCTACGCCGCCGACGCCACGCTGCGAGAGAAGATCTGGCGCGCACAAAACACGCGCGCGACCGAGGGCGAGCATGACAACCGCCCGATCATCGCAAAAATCCTGGAACTGCGAAAAGAGAAGGCCAATGTGCTCGGCTTCAAGGACTTCGCGGACTTTCAGCTGGACGACCGCATGGCCAAGAAGGGCGCGGAAGCGCAGAAGTTCATCGACGAGCTGCGCGAGCGCACGCAAGCCGCGTTCGAGCGCGAGAACCGCGAGCTGTACGCCTTCCGGCAAGAGCTCGAAGGCAAAGCGGCGCCCGCGCTCGAGCCTTGGGACGTGACGTACTACGCCGAGAAATTGCGCAAGGCGCGCTTCTCACTCGACGAAGAGGAGCTCCGCAGCTACTTCCCGGCGGAGCTCGCGGTCAAGGGCGCGTTCACGCTAGCCGAGCGGCTGTACGGCGTCCGAATCGAGCCCGTCCTTGGCGTGCCCGTGTGGGACCCGGAAGTCCGCGCCTACCGCATCATCGACGAAGCCAACGCCGAGCTCGGCACGTTCTACGTCGATCTATATCCGCGCGAGAACAAGCGCGGCGGGGCTTGGATGCACGGTTTGATCGCGAGCGTGCCACCGCAGCCTAATTTGGCTGTATTTTGTCTGAATGCGAGCCCCCCCGCGGGCGGCAAGCCCTCCCTGCTGCTGCATCGCGACGTGGAGACGCTGTTCCACGAGTTTGGTCACCTGCTGCACCATTGCTTGAGTCGCGTCGGCGTGCGAAGCCTTGCCGGCACGCGCGTGGCTCAAGATTTCGTCGAGCTGCCTTCGCAGATCATGGAGAATTGGTGCTCCGAACGTGAAGCCTTGGATCTGTTCGCGCGTCACTACGAGAGCAACGCGCCGCTGCCCAGCGTGCTGCTCGAGCGCATGAACGCCGCGCGCACCTTCCGCGCCGCAAACATGCAGATGCGCCAGCTCGGTTTTGCCAGCGTCGATCTCGCATTGCATATCGACTACACGCCGGAGCCGGACGGTGACGTCATGCAGTACGCGAAGGCTATCCTCGCCAAGCATGCCGTCGCGCCGCTTCCGGACGACTACGCGATGCTCGCCGGCTTCTCGCATCTGTTCGGGCACCCGGTGGGTTACGCGGCCGGCTACTACTCGTACAAGTGGGCAGAGGTGCTGGACGCAGACGCGTTCGGCCGTTTCAAAGCCGAAGGCGTGCTCAGTCGCGAGGTCGGTCAGGAGTTCCGCGATCGCTTGCTGTCCAAGGGTGACAGCCAAGATCCGATGGATCTATTCGTAGCGTTTCGCGGTCGCAAACCGAGCGTCGACGCGCTGCTCGAGCGCCAGGGCCTCAGCTGATGGCCGCGCGCGTCGCCAATTGGATCGCGATAGCCGTTGGCGGAACGGGCGGAACGCTCGCCGCGCTGATGGGCTCGGCGAGCGCGCCCCCGCCGGTGTCTGGGCAGAGCCTGCCGCTTCGCCCGGTGAGCGAAATCGCGGCGCAGGCGCAAACGGCCACGCCGGTGCTCAGCGCAACGCTGTCCCCGACCAACAGCGAACCCAGCGCGCCGCCAGCAGCCAGCGTGCTCGCTAGCGCCGCCTCAGCTGCGATCACTCCTGCGCTTTCCGTCGCTCCACCGGCACCCGCGCCCGCGACCAGCGCCGACACCGCGGCCCTCCCCACGACGCCCGAATCGCTACTGCACGCCGAGATGCACTGCGACCAAGGCAAATCCGAATCCTGCATCATCGCCGCGCGCAGCTACGAATCCGGCAGCGCCGGCCCGACCGACCGGGACAAGGCCGAGAAATACCGGAAAATCGCGCTCACGATGTGGATCAGCCACTGCGATCACAACTCGGCCGCCGCATGCGTGACGCTGTCCAAGATGTATCGCGCCGGAGAGGGCGTGCCAGAGAGCGATCGCAACGCGGACGCGCTAGTGGCCCGAGCTCGCGAGCTGTGTCGCTACACCGACGCGCCGGTGTGCCACGAGTCCCCCGTAGCGCCGTAAAGCCTTTTTTCCCTGAATGAGCGTAGGCGCTAGCCCTAAATGATGGTTTGCATGCGAAGTGAGGCTCGCGCGTGAACGCGGGAAGACCGCATCGGTGCCTTCGCGTCGATGCCTTCTATGTAAAATTTTTACATTCGGAGCGAGCGCGAAACGGCGCCGGGCGCAGCGAAGCCATTCGTTCGGGTGTTGGCACCCGTTCACAAACTCAGAGCAGCGCGCCGGTTTGCAGGGTAGGACTCACGCCCCTCTTGGCCGTCGAACTCGCGTCGATAGGCCACATGCCGAGTGTGCGCCCAGGACGCCAGAATGCCCGCGCCAACGAGCATGAACGCAATTCCGCCCAGGCTCGGGACGACCAGGTTGAAGCCGACCCAGGATAAGATCTCGCATAGGTAGTGCGGGCACGACACTCGCTCGAACAGGAAACCGTGCGGGATGCGTTTTTCGCGACCACCCGCCGAGCGCAAGCCGCGCAGTATCCAGTGAGCGCGCGCGTTGCCCGCCTCCGCAGCGACGAACAGCACGAGCCCCGACGCTCGCAGCCACGGCGCAGGCTCGAGCGCACTCGGCGCGCTCAGGGACCAGGCGATCCATGCGCCAAAACCCCAGTAATATAAGTACTCGGTGAGATAGTCCCCGGGACCCACACGCGGCTTCGTGTAGCGATGCACGAACGCCGACTCGAGACTCCGGCGCAGGAAGTGCGCCGACCAGAGCGCGGCGCTCAGCTCCGCGCCGAGTGACCAGCGCGCCGCTCGCTCGCGCCACAGGAGCACCCCCAAAAAAACCAACAGCGTGATGCAATAGCTGACGACGTTGTGCACCCGCGGTCGCACGCGCTCAAGCTCCGGTTCCGTCCGCTGTGTACGTCACGCCGATCGCGCGCCGCCAGCGATCCAGAGTCTGCGCGTTGCCCAGCGAATCAGTCAGGGTCATCTCGCAGGTTTCGCGCGCTTCGATGTTCGCCGCCACGGCGTCGACCTCGTACTCGTAGGGACCTTGGGGTGCCTCGACGCGAATCGTCTCCGGATCGCGCCCTGGGCGCTCGATCACTATCTCGCTGAAGTCCCGACCGCGCGCGGGCAGCCACGGCTCGCGCAGGAGCAACTGCCCTTCGCTGCCGAAGATGCGCACCACGTTGTCCTGCAGAAGGTGCACCGCAGTCGCCAGCGTAGCCAGGATTTCCCCGGGGAATTTGCAAATGGCGACGGTGTATTCGTCGACCCGCGAGCTTTGCCCAACGTGGCCCACGGCGTGCACTTCCAAAGGCTCACTGAACGGCTGACCCAACGCGACGCCCGCGACCAACCGAGCCATGGACACCGGATAGCAGCCTACATCCAAGATCCCACCGCCACCGAGCTCGTTGTTGGTGATGCGGCTCGTGGCAGGAAACACGCCGTTGAACCCGAACGAGGCGTGGATGGCTCTCACCTGTCCCAGCGCGCCCGCGCGCAGCAGCCGGACGAGCTCGCGCGTCTGCGGATGGCAGCGATACATGAATGCTTCCATCAAAAACACGTCGTGCTCGCGTGCGGCTCGTACCACCGCGCTGACCTCGCCGTGGTTCATGGCCAAGGGCTTCTCGCACAGAATATGCTTTTTGGCGCGCGCGGCCGCGATGGCCCACTGTGCGTGCGACGGATGTGGCGTCGCGATGTACACCACGTCGACCTCCGGATCGGCGAGCAGCGCTTCGTAGCTGCCGTGCGCGTGAGGCACGCCGAATTCGCGAGCGAAGCGCGCGGCCGACTCGCTAGTGCGGCTGGCAACGGCTACGAGCTGGCAGGTTTTTGAGTTGCCGAGCGCGCGGGCCAGCGTGCCGGCGATGGCGCCCGTGCTCACGATCCCCCAACGCAACTTAGAAGAGGTCATGCTGCGCCGAACCCCGCCGACTATGGCGCTTTCCGAGACAGAGCCAACTTGCGCTCGGCCTCGGCGATCAAGCGCGAATATGGGTCGAAACGCTCGTCGCTCGGCCCTTCGCGCGAGGAGCGCGGCGCCTGCGAGCTCGGCGCGCTGCGCCCGCCGGGGGTTTGCATCAGCACCGACACCACGCTCGACGAGCGCACGCCGCGATCGACACGCACGCCCGAGCGCACGGACAGCTCGTCGACGAGCGAGTCCAAGTCCGAGGCCGGGCTCTCGCTGGTGGCGCCCAAGGCCGAAAAGTCGAAACTGCGCGCGTCGATGCGAGCCACCCAAAGCACGGTCGCAAAATGTAGATCCGCCGCCGCGAAGGCCTCGAAATTGCTGGACGAGAGCGACTCGCGAAACATCTGAACGTCGCTCGTGCTGGGCACGACGGCGCGAAACGTGGAGCTGCTCGGTGTGACCGAGCGCGCCGGCACCTGCCCCAAATGCACCTCTCCGCGCACGATGCAGGTCAACGCACCGAATGGAATCGACATCTCACGCTCGCGCAGGTGTAGCACCAGCTGGTCGGAGCTGATCTCGAGCGAACGAATCGTGACGATGCGGCGGTTGGAGTCGTGCGCGACCTCGCGTGGAACGACGAACACGGGGAAGCCTTCGGCGTGCAAGCGTTCGGCGAGCTCATTGGCCTGCACTTCGTCGGCGAGCGCTCGGACCACGCCCCACACGCCGGGCTTCACGCGCGACTTCAAGTCGTACGCCACGAGGCCCGTGGCTTTCGCGAGCCGTATATAGGCGTCGCTCGAGCCATCGAAGCTTGGAGCCAGCATCACGAGCATGTGTAAAAAACCCTCGACCCGATCTTGGAGTACGCCCTAAAAATGACGACTTTTAGCGGCTGCTGCCAATAAAGAAAGCGCTTCGATAAGCAGTTCGGCAAGCGCAAGCCAGCAGTTGCTGCGATTTCTCGGGCGTTTTCGAGCACCGGCCGCGGTTACGCTATACGAAGCAAATGAGCCGCCAATTGCCCAGTGAAGGCGCCGAGCCCGCCTACCTGCTGCAGCTCGCCAAAGCCTTCCTCGAATCGGAGCGTGAAGCCTTCGGCCCGACCGACGACAGTGAAGGCGACAGCGATGACGACGACGTGCCGCCGGAGCTCGAGAAGCTACAGCACCTGGCCAGCGCGGCAACCGAGCTCGCGCAAGCCTTGGACGGCGACACGAGACGCTACTTGCAGCTCGACGCACAACTGAGCTCGACCCTCTTCACCGAACGCTTGCTCGACTTACCGTTGCAGCTCTCAGCAGCCGGCGAGATCGACTCCGCGCTGTCACTGGCGCGAGCCCTCGCCTTCATCGCGCCGGACTCACTGCGCGGCGACGAAGCGCTGATTTTGGCGAGAGCCGGGCGGCGCGAGGAAGCTCTGCTGCTCGTGAGCTCGAACCTGGAGCAAGCCAAAGATATTCCCAGTGCCGAAGCCAAAGCCGGCGACGTGTACCGCGCGCTCGGCGAAATGGACTCGGCCGAAGTCTACTATCGGCGTTCGCTCGAAGAGTCGCACACGTCACTCGAGCGCTCTGAGGCCCTCACGCGCTTGGTTGGCCTATTGTGTGAAATCGGCCGCGAACGAGACGCTTCCGATCTACTGCAGCAAGAGGAAGAACGACTGCTAGCCCGCAGACCTGCGCCCGTCGTGCGGGACGCCCCGAAGGTAGGCCGGAACGACCCGTGTCCCTGCGGCAGCGGCAAGAAGTACAAGAAGTGCCACGGCATGGGCGACTGAGCGCAAGGCCGCGCTTGGCATGGGGCACGAGCGTGGTAAGTGTCCGGGCGATGCGCACGTTTGCTCCCCTGTTTTGCCTGGCGCTGGCGAGCGCCGTCGGGCTCGCTGCTCCCGGCTTCGCCGCCACGAACGCAGACTCCGCCAAGCTTCACGGCACGAAGAAGGCGAAGCCCAAGCTCAAGGCCACAGCCAAGCTGTCGCACGCACCCAGCGGGCAGGGCAAAAAGAGCAAAACCAGCAAGGGCAAGCTCAAAGGCACGAGCGGCGCCGCGTCCGCGCCATGGGCGAAGGTCGCGCCAGCCGCGAAGCCAACTGCGCCCGCGGCTCCCGATCCGGCAGTGCTGTCGCTCGAGCGCTTCGGTCTGTCGATTCAGCGCGCCACGCTCGACAACGGCCTCAAGGTGGTGATGAACCCGGACCACGCGGCGCCCACCGTCGCGGTGTCCGTGACCTACGGCGTCGGCTCGAGCAGCGAGGTCCTCGGCAAGACCGGCTTCGCGCATTTGTTCGAGCACATGATGTTCCAAGGCAGTAAGCACGCCCCGAAGGGCGAGCACTTCAAGCTGATCTCGGATCGCGGCGGCAGCCTCAACGGCACGACCAATACCGACCGCACCAACTACTTCGAGGTGCTGCCCGGAAGCGAGCTCGAGCTCGCCTTGTGGCTCGAATCGGATCGCATGCGCTGGCTGTCCGTCACGCCGGAGAATTTCGAGAACCAACGCGCGGTGGTCGAAGAAGAGTTCCGGATGCGCATCCAGAACCAAGCCTACGTGCCCGGCCAGATTCGGCTGGGGGAGATCGTGTTCAAGGGCTACGAGCCGTACGCGCATCCCACTATCGGCTCGATGGCAGATCTCGACGCCGCCAAGTTCGATTGGGTGAAGGATTTTCACGATTTACACTACGCGCCCGACAACGCCGTGCTGACGATCGCCGGAGATTTCGAGCCCGATCAAGCGATGGCGCTGGTGCAGAAGTACTTTGCGCCCGCCGAGAGGAAGAACCCGCCCGCGCTGGTGTTCGCGCCCGCACCCGAAACGCCCAACACCGGGCGCGCCACGGTCGAGGACACCAATGCCCGCACGCCGGGCTTCATGTTCGGTTTCATGATCCCCGCCTCGCGTACGCCCGAGCACTACGCGCTCGAGCTCGCAGGCTTGATCTTGGCCGACGGCGAGAGCTCGCGCCTGTACAAGACGCTCGTGCACGACCGCGCCGTCGCCGACCACGTCTCGGCCGGCACCGACGACCACCGCGGTCCGGATCAGTTCACGGTCATGGCCGTGCTCACCGACAAGGGCAAGCTGCCCGACGTCGAGGCCGCCGTCGACGCGGAGCTCGCTCAGTTGCGCAAGACTCCGCCCAAGGCCGCCGAGCTGGAGAAGGCCAAGCGCCAGCTGCGCTCGAGCTTCGTGTTCGGTTTGCAAACCAACATGGGCCGCGCGATTCAGCTCGGCGAATTCGAATCTTATTGGGGTGACGCGCGCGGTTTATCGCACGAGCTGTCTCAATACCTGGCCGTCACGCCCGAGGCCGTTCAGCAAGCGGTCGCTCGTTACTTGACTCCGGAGCGGCGCTCGCTGGTCGAAGTCTTGCCGGCACAGAAGGGTGGTAAGCCATGAGCTCATTGTCGCTTTCGTTTCGATCGGTCACGCGTCAGGTCAGCCTGGGTGCGCTTTTTGTTGCGGCAGCCGCTTGCGCTTCGCCGCCGCCGCCCGCCCAAGCACCCGTCGCCAAAGTCGCGCCACCCGTCGCACCCCCTGCGGCGCCGCCTGCCGATCCGCTAGCTACGCCGCCGCCTGCGGGCGTCGCCGCGGACAAGCCCTTTCCCAGCATCAGCCATAGCAAGCTCGACAACGGGCTCGAGCTGCGCGTGGTCACGCGCAAGAACTACCCGATCATCGAGCTGCGCTTGGTGCTGTTTTCGGGCGTGGCCAGCGACGGCGCCGAGCCGGGCGTGGCCTCCATCGCCGGCGAGCTGCTCAAGGCGGGCGGGGCCGGCCAGTGGAACGCCGCAGATCTCGCAGAGCGCGCAGAGTCGCTCGGCGCGAGCCTGAGCGTCAGCACCGAGCGTGATTCCACGCGCATTTCCATCGCCGTCACCACGGCTGATTTGGACGCCGCTCTCGATCTGCTCGGGGCCGTGGCGCAAAAACCGCGCTTCGCTCCCGTCGAGTTCGACAAGCTCAAGCAACGCGAGCTGGAGCGCGTGCGCAACGCTGCCAAGGCGAGCGCAGGCTGGGCAAGCTCGATGGTGCTGTATCGCGAGCTGTTCGATCTGCCGACGGCCGTGCACCCCTACTCGCACTACGACGCCAAACCGTCCGAGCTGGACAAGCTGACTCTGGCCAGCTGCAAACGCTGGTACCAAACGAACGTCACGCCCAAGAACGCCACCCTGGTGATCGCGGGAGACGTCGATCCAGAGACGGCTGAGGCTGCCACAAAGCGCGTATTTTCCGGCTGGAAAGGCGAAAAACCGAACGGTCAGGTGTTCAACGCACCGGTCCCGCCCGAGCAGCGCATCGTGTGGTTGGTCGATCGCCCGCACGCCGCGCAGAGCCAGGTGTACGTAGCCGGTCTCGGCCCGGAACGCGCGAGCCCGGTTTGGCCCGCGCTGGCCGCGACCAACCAAATCTTGGGCGGCGGCGTTGCAGGGCGGCTGTTCCTCGATGTGCGCGAGAAGCGCTCGCTCGCCTACGGCACGAGCTCCAGCCTCGAAGAACCTGCGCATAGCCCGGTGCCGATCGTACTCTCGGCGGGCACACAAACGGCGAAGACCGGCCTCGCCTTGCAGGCGTTGCTCGACAACCTCGACAAGATCTCGAGCGCCCCACCGACCGACGCCGAAGTCGGCATGGCCTCACGCTATTTGTCAGACAGCTTCTTGTTCCGCATCGAAACCCTGGCCGCGGTCGCCGACCTGACCGTGAAGCTCGCCGTGCTCGGCTTACCCGATGACTACTTCGACGACTACCGCCACGCCGTGCGCAAGCTCGACAACGCCGCCGTCTTCGACGCCGCCCAGCGCTACTTCAAGCTCAAGAACCCGATCATGGTCGTAGCCGGCGACGCCGCACGCATCGCGCTGCCACTGTCTCACTTCGCGAAGGTCGTGATCATCGATCCACAGCATGATTTCCAGCCTGGGAAAGAGCTGCCGATGGACGTGAATCAAGCCCTCGAAGCCGCGCCGGAAGCGCCAGCTCCGGCTGCGCCAGCGACTCCCCCGACGACTGCGAAGAAGCCGGCCGCGGGCGCCGCGGTTGCGCCGGCTGCAGCGCCCGCCAAGAAGAAATGACCGCGAGCTAGCGAGCGAGCGCGATGCAGCGTGCGGCGCGCTTTTTCGGCTCGGTCCTAGGGGCAACCCCAAAAGAAAGAGCGTG
>Ga0210392_10001219_pt1 | contig 13860 bp, 12 predicted proteins | sample IncBWC30OmetaG_FD_161057 | JGI IMG/M metagenome (GOLD analysis project Ga0210392, IMG submission 161057) | Forest soil microbial communities from Barre Woods Harvard Forest LTER site, Petersham, Massachusetts, United States - Inc-BW-C-30-O ...
CGCCCCGCAGCCAGGCTAGTGGTGATTCGTAGCTGCCACCGCGCACCACACGTGCGCTCGTGGCGAGCGCGGCGTCCGGGCCTGTGGGATCGCTGACCTCGCCCTCGGGATACTGCGTCGCATAGCGGTCCTGCACCCACTCGGCGACGTTGCCGGCCAAATCCAGAAAGCCGTCGGGTGTGCGCCCCGCGTTGAACGAGCCAACGGGCGCGAGCTCCGCAAAGCCGTCACTGTCATCCGTTACGTCCATGCCCAGGCGCCCGTGGTTGGCGAGGTGTCCATTGGCCAGCTCGCCCCACGGAAAGCGTCGCCCGCGCGCGCCGCGCGCTGCGCGCTCGAACTCGGCCTCGCTGGGCAGTCGTGCGCCGCGGAACGCGCAGAATGCCTGAGCGTCGTCCCAGGACACGAACGTGACCGGAAAGCTCGAGCGTTTGAAGCGGAGCGCTCCGCGCTCGTACGGCGGAGCCTTGCAGCGTCGCAGTCGCACGCACGCTTCATAGTCGCCGAGCGACACCTCAGCGCGGTCCAGAAAAAATCCCGAGAGATGCACTCGGTGTTGCACCAGCTCGTCGGCGAAGCTGCGCTCGTCGCAGGTCGCCGCGAGTGGCTCGCGCTCACAGAGCACGGTCGAATCGACGATCTCGCTCGAGGTCGAGCCCATGAGAAACTCGGACGCGGGCACGCGGACCATGCGTGAGCCTCGACCGCGGAGTATGGCGAGCCCTCCGCTCAGCGCGCTCTCACTCGGGCTCGTTGCGATCGGCCAGGGCACGAGCGCCGCGCTTTCGGCGCTGCTGGCGTGCGTATCGGGCGGCGCTGCTAGTAACAGCGCGCAGCCGAATGCGACGCCAAGCGCGGCCCGTTCGCACAGCGCGAGGCGTCCGCGACGGCTCACGGTGGCGTCACCTGTGCTCTACCTGCGTCACGTGATTCCGATGTGGATTTGCCGCCATCGCTGGACGTCGCGTGGCTGGTCTTGCTCGCCCCTGCGTCGCGCAGCGCGTCGTGATGAGCGGGCTTGCCCTTGCTCTTCGGGCTCTCGGGGGCGATCGCTTCCGGACCCTTGGGCACGCTCTCTTCGGCGACTTGCTCGGCGCGCGCTGGCTGCGCGTGCTCCGGCTCGCGCAGGCCCGTGATCAGCTGAAATCCGGCAATTCCAAGCAGGGCACCCACCGCGGCACCACCCACTACGAGCCGCGTAGTGCGGCTTTCGTGTGCGGAAGGCGCGTGCGTTCGATGCCGTTCGTCGGGCAGCGTGGGCAACTGCTGGCGAGGGCTTTGCCAGAGCGCTTCAGCGAGCGCTCGGCCGAACGAGCGCGCGTCTTCGAAGCGCGCGCTCGGCAGCTTGGCCAGACCGCGCGCGAGCACTTCGTCCACGTGCGGGTCGAGGCCAGCCAGCTCGGCGATGCCCGGCGGCTCATCGGTGGTGATGCGCGTGGCCACGGCGATGGCGTCCTCACCCGGGAACGCGCGTTGCCCGCTGACGGCTTCGTACAAGGTGGCCGCCAACGAAAATTGATCGCTGAGCGGCGAGAATTTGCCGGAGGCAATGCACTCCGGAGCACTATATGCGGGCGTGCCGAGTAGCCCACCGTCGCGCGTCAGCGTTGAATCGGGCACGCGCGCGATGCCGAAGTCCGCCACCTTCGCGCCGGTCGGCGTGAGAATGATGTTCTCCGGCTTGATGTCGCGATGCAAGACGCCCGCCAAATGCGCGGTCGTCAACGCATCGCCCACTTCGCGCGCGAGTTTGGCGGCGGCTTCGGGTCCGAGCGGTCCGCGCAGGATGCGCTCTTTGAGCGTCTGACCTTCGGCGTACTCGAAGACCAAGCACAGGCCGAGCTCGGGATCTTCGCCCATGTCGTGCAGCGCGACGATGTTGGGGTGGCTGACCCGGGCCGAAGCCCGCGCTTCTTGCCTCATGCGATGCAGGAGCGCGTCGTGCTGCTCGGGCGGGATGTTCAGGTCGTCGCGCAGCAACTTGATGGCGACGCTTCGGTCGAGCACCGGGTCGTGCGCCAAGAGCACGCGGCCCATCGCGCCACGCCCCAACAGACGCTCGATCTTGTAGCGTCCGATCTGGGTCGGTAGGCGGAGGTCGGGGGACTCCATAACGGGGGGGCCACATCTATCCCCGGCCCACCGCCGCTTTCAATCGCTCAATCCGCGCCGGCGTCGCCTTCTGGCTTTTTCTCGGGCGGCGGCAGCTTACGTGGGGGCTCGCCGTACTCGTCGTGTAGTTTTCTTACTAGGCCGTCGCGCAGCACCCGCTCGTGGTACTCGGGCATGCTCGGGATCTGGACGAATAATTTGACGTGGCCGTCCGCGTCCACGATCTCTACGGTGCCCGTCGCCGTGGCCTTATTCTGGCCTGGCAGCTGGTAGCGAAAGATCAAATACGCGGCGTCCGGGTCTCGTTCGGTGACCTCGTAGCCGAGGTCGACTCGCAGGTAACGGAGCGCGCCGCTGTAGGTCTGTGCTTTGCTGTATTCGCACTCGCCACCGACGCGCGCGGTGGCGCAGTGCGCCCACAGAATCAGCGCTGCCAGCAGGATCCCAGCCAAGATCTGGGCAAGGGGCTTCGCGCTACGCATCGCGCTTCGGTTAGCATCCGGCGCCGCGTCTGGGCAAATTCTCGACCTGAAGCGTGCGAGCTCTATTCGGGTAAGATGCCGGCCAGCAAGCTCTCGGGACCCTCGCGCAGCATGAAGGTCACTTCATCGTCTCCGTACAGCTCGCGCAGACGCTCGATGCCACGCGCGACCTCCGCGATGTCCGAGGGGCGATGCGCGTCGCTGCAAGCCGCGTGGTACAGGCCGCGCTCGAGCAATTCCTCGGCGCACTTTTGCGGCTGACGCCCGTATTTCCCGACCAGCGCGGCAACGTCGAGCAGAGCGGCCGACCCCGAGTCGACTAAGCGCTCCAGAATGTCCGCCGAGCGCCACAGGCAGTGATAGCGCTCCGGGTGCGCAATCACGGGCAAGAGCCCACGCCCCCGCAGATCGCCCAGGCGATGCTGGACCATGGGCGGAAAGTCGACCTGATAGAACTCGAGCAGCACCGCGCGGCCTCCCGGGTAAGGCAGCCCATCGCCGGCGAGCAGCCGCTGAAACACGACGTCGTCGAAGTAGTGCTCGCTGCTCAGGTCGAGCTCGGGCAACGCTTCGGCCTCGGTCAGCGAGCTCTTGAATTGCTCGAAAGCGTCGCGGATCGTCGCGCGTGTGTTGTCGAACATGCCCGGGCGCGTGTGCGGCGTAGCGAGCACGCGCGCGAAGCCGAGCTCGCCGAGCCCGCGCAGCATCGCCACGCCGTCGGCCGCCGAGCCCGCGCCGTCATCGATACCGGGCACGTAGTGACAGTGCAGATCGACGAAGCCGCTCATATGAGCTCGAGTCTAGTCGCAACGGGCCAAAGCGCTTGCCCGAGCCACTCGGTCAGTGGGCCCGGCGGATCTTTTTCTCGACCAGAATTCGCGCGCAGCCGGCAGCGATTCCGCCCAGCGCGGGGCCCAGGTCTCCGCCGCGTCCCGAAATGAACATCTCGAAACCGTCCACGGCCAAGCGTCGCACGTCCAGGCGAGTTGGAATCGTGTCGTTCGCGGCGACCAGCGGCGCGAACGCAGCCAGCTCGTCGCAGAGCTCAGCAGCGCCCGCGCCGGCCACCAGCAGGCCGACCTCGTCGCCAAGGGCCAGCGCTTCGAGCGCCGACGAGCGCCGAGCAGCCTCCAGCAAACGGGTGAGAGCCACGTGCGTGTTTTCGCTGCGGGCCAGGCGCCGGTCTAGCTTGGGGTCGAACATTGTCTGTTATTTTTGTCGTCTTGGTGAGGAGGGCCAAGTTTTGGCCTAGGGCCGCGCCCCGCCCCGGCCGTGGTACACGCGAGATCGATGTCCGAGGACTCGCTGCTCCCTCTCTTGCAAGGCAAGCGCATCGTCGTCTGTGCGGGTGCGGGCGGCGTAGGGAAGACCACGGTGGCTGCGGCGATTGCGCTGGGATTCGCGAGGCAGGGCCAGCGGGTGCTGTGCATCACCATCGACCCGGCCAAGCGCTTGGCCGACAGCTTGGGGCTCGGCGCGATGAACGTGGAGGAGCAGCTGGTGAGCCCGGAGCTGTTCTCGAAAGCCGGGCTGACCGTCAGCGGTTCTCTCACCGTGCTGATGCTCGACACCAAACGGACCTTCGACGACTTGGTGGCGCGCCACGCCTCGAGCCCGGAGGCGCGCGACCGCATTTTTCAGAATCGCATCTACAACTACGTCTCCACCAGCCTGGCCGGTACGCAGTCGTACATGGCGATGGAGAAGGTGCTGCTGGTTCGTCAAGACGCGCGCTTCGATCTGATCGTGCTAGACACTCCGCCGACCAGCAATGCGCTGGATTTTTTGGATGCTCCTGAGCGGCTAATCGAAGCCATCGACAGCGCGGCGATGCGCTGGTTGGTTCAAACCTTCGAGAAGTCAGGGCGGTTCAGCTTGAATCTGGTGGCTCGCGGAGTGGCCTTGGTGCTGCGCGGCATGGGGCGTCTCACCGGCACTGGTTTTTTGGAGCATTTGGCCGAATTCGTGGTCGAGCTGAACGATCTGTTCGGCGGCTTTCGGGAGCGCGCCGCATTGGTGGCCAAAGCCTTTCGCTCGCCTGAGCTGGCATACGTGCTCGTGACCTCGGCGGCTCCCGCTGCGATCGACGAAGTGAGCTATTTCTCTGCGCGTTTGCGCGAGCAGGGCATGCACCCAGATGCGGTCGTGATCAATCGCTTGCAGCCGTCACCGGAAGCGGCTCCCGCCGAGTCGGTACGCGTGCTCGCGCGCGAGCTGGGCCTCGTGCTGTCAACGACGACGCTCGAAAAGGTGCTGCATGCCGCTGCCGACGATCGAATCCGCGCTGCCTTCGAGGCTCGCCAGCTCGAGGTCCTCGAGCAAGCGCTCGGAGCAGAGCGACCGACGCTTTTGCGTGTGCCCGTGCTGGCCGCGGACGTGCACGACGTACGCAGCTTGTCGGATGTGGCCGGTCGACTATTTTTTCCGACCTGAGCGGCTATTCGCGCCGGGCGGCGGGTTCTCGTTGCGCTTGCGCGCGCGATACTCGACCGAGATCGGCACGGCGCGGAAGTCGAACTCCTTCCGGATCTGATTGGCGACGAAGCGCTTATAAGCTTCGGTGATATACTCGGGCGCGTTGCACATCGCGATGAACAGCGGCGGGTGCGCTTCGGCCTGTGTGATGTAGAAGATGCGTGGCGCGCGGCCGTGGCTGGTCGGCGGGGGGTGTTTTTCGAGCACTTTCTCGAAGAAACGGTTCAGCTCCCCGGTCGGGATCCGTCGCTTGAACTCTTTGCTGGCGCGCGCAGCCAGATCCAAGAGCTCCTTCACGCCGCGGCCCGTTTTCGCGCTCAAGTGCACCATGGGCACCCAGCCGGCAAAACGCAGCTCTTCGCGCGCCTTTTCCTCGGCCTCTTCCTGCGCGTCCTTCTTCTGCAGATCGGACTTGTTCAGCCCGACGATCACCGCGCGGCGGCGCTCCAGGCACATGCCGAGCAAGCGCGCGTCCTGTTCGTGCACGCCGTTGGTCGCGTCGCACATCAAGATCACGACTTGCGCGCGCTCGATCGAGCGAATCGCTTGCAGCGTAGCGATCAACTCGACGCCGCGCTCGACCTTCGCCTTCTTGCGAATGCCGGCCGTGTCGACCAGCAAGAAAGCGCGCCCCTCGGACTCGATGCGCGCGTCGACCGGATCGCGCGTCGTGCCTGGACGGTCGTCGACCAGCGAGCGCTCGCTGCCCGTCAGACGATTGAACATCGACGATTTGCCGGCGTTCGGGCGGCCGATGAAGGCGATGCGCGGCGTGATCTCATCCTCGAGCTCGGGCTCTTCGGTGACGCCGCGCTTGAGCTTGGGGAGCTGCTTGGCGATTGCCAGCGCGAGATCCGCCGTGCCGCGCCCGTGCAGCGCCGAGACCGCGATGATCTCGGGAATTCCGAGCTCATACAGCTCGTTCGCGGCTGTGATGTGGCGCGCGGTGTCGACCTTGTTGGCCACGTAGATCACCGGCTTTTTGGCGCGCCGGAGCAGCTTGATGGCTTCGCGATCGGGGCCGGTGGGGCTCATCGAGCCGTCCAGCACGCACACGATCACATCGGCCTCTTCGACCGCCGCGTTCACGTGACGAGCGATGCCCTGTTGCATCGGGTCCCCACTCGTTGGGTCGAAGCCACCGGTATCGACCAGGGTCACGTTGTGGCCGTGGATGTGCGCGGGGGCGTAGTGGCGATCGCGGGTGACGCCTGGCTGGTCATCGACGATCGCCAACTTCTTGCCGACCAAGCGATTGAACAGCGTGCTCTTGCCCACGTTCGGGCGGCCGACCACGGCGACGATCTGCGTCACTTCGCCCTCGGCGCCGAACGCTTCTTGTTCTTGCTGCGAGTCGGCTTCTTGGCGGCTTCCACTTTGCCGAGGCCGACTGGCGCTTCGTAGCCGAGCTCAGCGAGCTGCCGCGGCATGCTCTTCCATTGCGGAGTGACGCGCACGAACAACTCCAAGTGCACTTTGTGCCCGAGCAGCTCGGCGATGCGTTTTTGAGCGCCGACGCGGATGGCTTTGATCTGCAGCCCGCCGGTGCCGATGATGATCTTGCGCTGGCCGACCTTCTCGACGTGCACGGTGGCCTTGATCGAGGACGATTTCGGCCCTTCCGCGAATTCGTCGATCGAGACGGCGACCGCGTGTGGGATTTCCCCGCGCATGGCCAGCAGCACCTGCTCACGGATGTATTCTCGCACGAAGAAACTGGTCGGGCGGTCGGTGAGCGTGTCCTCGTCGAAGCCGAGGCCGCCCTCGGGAAGTGCGGCTACGAGGGCGTCCAGCACGAGCTCGATGCCGTCGTCCGACTTGACGCTGATCGGGATCAAGGCGCTGAAGTTGCGCTTCTCTTGGTACGCGACCAGCACCGGCAGGAGCTTGCTCTTGTCTCGCAGCGCGTCGACCTTGTTTACCGCCAGCACCGCCACGGCGTCTGGGGGCACGGTGGCGAACAGCTCCTGGTCGAGCTCCTGCACGCTCTTGTCCTTGGCGTGTTTTTTGGGTGGCGTCAGCGCAGAGATGTCGGTCATGAACAGCACCACGTCAGCGGTGCGTGCTGCGTCGAGGGCGGATGCGTTCATGCGCCGTCCGAGCTCCGAGCGCGGCTGATGCACGCCGGGCGTGTCGAGGAAGGCGAGCTGTGCGCCGTTCCGATGCACCACCCCGAGCACGTTGTCTCGGGTGGTTTGCGGCAAGGGCGAGACGATGGCGAGCGGCTCACCCAGGACGCGATTCAAGAACGTCGATTTTCCGACGTTCGAACGCCCCACGATGGCGATGGTTCCAAAACGCATTAATGTCCGGGTTTCGAGAGCGAGCGCGGGCACGCAGCAGCCCAATTGTCGTCACATGACCACGCGCGCCGCGCAGACCTCCCACCATTTCTCCCGGGTTGCAACGATAAGCAACACCGGGTAGGACCGGGCCAGCGCGATGAGCGAGGAAGACGCGGGTGCTTCGGGAGCAGAGGCCCCCGGCAACCCAGAAAATCCCGAGAAATCGCGCACGGCGGTCGCCGTGAGCTCGAGCGGGACGGCGCTTCTGGCTTGGTTCGCCGTGATCGTTGCGGCACTGAGCTTGTTCGCTCCATTGGGCTCGAGCGGCATTTGGGACCCGCCCGAGCGCGAGGTCGCCGAGCTCGCGCGGCGGGTTGCCGTGAACCTGCTCGGTGGCCACGAGCTGACCGTACAAGGCGGCAACAACGAGGTGCCGACTCGGGGCGAGCTCGCGCGAGGTGAGCTGCCGTTCACTTCGATCGCCGCCGGCTTCCGCGTGTTCGGCTTGCATGAGTGGGCGGGGCGGCTGCCGCTGGCGATCTGGGGCGCGGTCGGCTTGCTCGCCATTTACCTCTTGGTGTCCCGGCTGGCCGATCGCCGCAGTGCCTGGTTCTCCGTGCTCGTGCTTTCGACCATGCCGCTCTACTTTTTGCACGCGCGAACCATGCTCGGCGACATCGTGACGATGGCCGCGCTCGCGCTTGCGCTATGTGGACTCGGGCTTTCGGTGTTCGAGCGCGGCAGCGCCGACGGGCTCGCGTCGCGGATGCTCTTTCTGGGCGTCGGCTTACTGGGCATGGCCTGTGCCGTACTCTCACGCGGCGTGCTGATCGGCATTGCCGTACCCGCGTTCAGCGTGGGCGTGAGTTGGTTTGCGTTGCGCGCTGCGCGTGTCACTCCTGCCGAGCGCTTCGGGGATACGCTCGGCGCGCTGATCTTGGGGGTCGGAACGATCGCCGGCCTCGTCGCGTGTCGGGCGCTGTACCACGCCCCCGCGGCTGCTGGGCCGTTCTCGTTGCTCCTCGGCAGCGCCGTCAACCGACCGCGAGTCTTACCGACGTTCGACAGCGTGCTGCTGCAGTTGGGGCATGCGTTGTTCCCGTGGAGTGCCGTGTTGCCCGTTGCTCTGGGTGCGCTGCTGCGCCCACCGCCGCTGGTGGCCGGTTCGGCGCGCGAGCGCGAAGCGGCGCTGCGGGTGCTCGCGCTCGCCATGCCCGTGATCGCCTGGTTCGGCTATGGCATCGCCGAGCCAATCGTGGGCTCCATGCCCTTCGCGGGCGTGGCGGCGTTGGCCATCGCCGTGGCGTTGTTCGCTCGTGATTTCGAGCGCGGCGCCCGGACCTCGCGCTCCATGCCGATGGTCGTGTGCGCGTTTGCGATCTTGCTCCTGGTCGATTTCAAGAACTTCCCAGAGAAGGGCTTGAGTGCGTTTTGTGTAAGCGACGTGCATTTCCCGGAGAGCTTCAAGCCGACCGCCGAGCGCCTGCTCGAGGCCGGCACGTTGGTCTTTTGCGGCGCGTTCTTCTTCCTGCTGCAAGAGCAGTCGAGCCACGCTGATTCGCGCTTCGAGCCGAGCGAGTATCGGGCTTGGCCGCGCCAGCTGCGCGAGCTGTGGGCCGGCAATCTTCAGTTTTCACTGCTGGTGGTGGAAGCTGCGCTGCTCGGCTTGTGTGCGCTCGGTTTCCTGGGCGACCACTTGCAAAGTCTGCATCGAGTCGACGCGCTCGGTGCGACTCCGCGCTCTACGGCGTTGGTCGGCGCGTTCGCGCTGCCGCTGCTGCTGGCATCGCCGTCACTGCTCACCTTGGTGCGCGACGCGTTTCGAACTCTGTTCGACCCCGAGCTGGGCTCGTTATTCGGCAAGAGCGCGCTTTCACGCTGGCTCTCCGGCGGGTTGTCGCGGGGCCAAGCCGCGTTGTTCAGCGGCGTCGGCTTTGGGCTGTGCCTGAGCCTCGGCTATTACCCGATGCTGGCCGCGCAGATCTCACCCAAGCAAGTATTCGAAGCCTATCGCCGCGACGCGAAGCCCGGCGAGGAGCTGGGCATGCTGGGCGCCGGCGCCGCCAGCGCGAGCTACTACGCGGGGCGAACCGTGCCTTCGTTCGACAGCGGCGTGCACGCGTTCGAGTGGCTCAGTGCCTCCCAAGAACGGCGCTGGCTGGTGATTCGTGCCACTGAGCTCGCACTGCTGAATAGCCTGTACCGGGCGCGCACGAATCCGCCGCACAATTTGCCCGTGCTCGACGCGCGCTCCAGCGAGATTCTGCTCGTCTCCAATCAGCTCGGCCTTGCGCACAACGACAATCCGTTGCTTCGCTTCATCCCGGAGCAGCTGCCGCATCCCAGCCACGCGCTCGACGCCAACCTGGACAACAAGCTCGACGTGCTCGGCTGGGACGCGCTCGATCGCGATGGTCGCCCAGTGGACGCGGTAGAGGCTGGGCAGCGCTACACGTTCGTGATTTATTATCGGGTCGTCCAGCCGATCACCGGCAGTTGGGAGACCTTCATCCATATTGAGGGGTTCCAACGACGCTTCAATGGTGACCACCCAACATTGGACGGGAAGTATCCATTCAACCTCTGGCACGTGGGTGATTTCATTTCCGACCGCCATGACTTCACGCTCGAGCCCAACTTCGGGGCCGGTAAGTATCGGGTGTACTTTGGCCTTTACAGTGGAAACCGGAGGCTCGACGTGCGCCGCGGCCAAGCCGAGGAAAATCGCCTCGACGCGGGCCATTTGGAGGTGCGCTAGCGCGCTGCGTGTTGTTTGGGGCCGGGGCCCCAAACTCGAGAGTGCGGCACGCTGAATTACTCGCTTCGTGATCCCCGACGGGGGACATTTCAGCGGGCGCGGGGGAGAATCCCCCGACGAGGGTCGACACCCGCGCGCAATGGGGTTAAGCGACTCCTGTGAGCGACGAGCAATCCAAGCCGTCAGATCCGCCCGTGTCGGAGCGCCGCAGCTACGAGCGCATCGACGTCGAGTGGTCGGTCGACTGCGAGACCGAGCAGACGTTTCTGTACGCCAGCATCACCAACATCTCCGAGATGGGGATCTTCGTTGCGACACACGAACCGCTCGAGGTTGGCACACGGCTCACCCTACGCTTCGCGATGCCGGGTGACGAAGCGCCGTTCATCTTGCTCGGGCAAGTGGCGTGGGTGAATCCGATCCGGATGCTGTCGGACAATCCCAATCCGGGCATGGGCATCCGCTTCGTCGATCTTTCGCCAGAGAGCCGCGAGCGGATCATCAATTCGGTGCGAACGATCGCCTACGTGCGCGACAACACGAACTGAGCCGAAAACCGCGTGAAAGCGCGCGCTTCGGCCAGAGCCTGTCACAAGCGCGAACTGAGCTACGCGGGCGTTGCCAGCATTTCTCTCAGGGAACCACCGGCAATACCGGGCGGCGATGACAAAACCGTGACCCCGACTCGTCCGGCCGCTGCTACAGTTCCGCACCGATGCGACCTCGTTTTGCCGCCGACTACCGCACGCTGCTCTGGGTGATGATTGCTCCCGCGTTGATCGCGCTGCAGTTCGCGCGCCCGGCGCTGGTCCCGTATCTGTGGTGGGTGAGCGCCTACTTCGCGCTCGCTTGCGGCGTGATCGCGCACAACCACAATCACTGCCCGACCTTCAAGGGCAAGCTGCAAAACCAGATCTTCGGCAACTGGATCTCGATTTTCTACGGTTATCCGACGTTCGCCTGGATCCCAACGCACAACCTGAACCATCACAAGTACGTGAATCGGGCGGGGGACGCGACCATTACCTGGCGCTACACGAACAAGCACAACCTGTTGGTCGCGGTGACGTACTTTTTCGTATCGAGCTACTGGCAGAGCGATCCGATCAAAGCCTTCAAGGCCAAGGCCAAGGCCCAGAATCCGTCCCTGTACCGGCGTATCCTGGTGCAGTACACGATCTGGGGCGGCGCGCACCTGGCTCTGCTCGCTCTATCGATCGCGCTGCACGGCTTCAAGACCGGCCTGTACGTGTACGTCATGACACTGCTCATCCCGGCGTTCTTCGCGCTGTGGACGATCATGCTCTTCAATTACGACCAGCACGTCCACACCGACCCCTGGTCCAAGCACAACCATTCCCGCAGCTGGGACGGCAGGATCCTGAATTTTCTGCTGTTCAACAATGGCCTGCACTGCGCCCATCACGAGAACCCCGGCACCCATTGGAGCAACTTGCGCGCGGACCATGCCGCCATCGCTCCGTTGATCGATCCGGCTCTGATCGAGCACAGCCTATTCTGGTACTGGACCCGCGAGTACTTCGTCGCGCCGTTCATCCCCAGCCTGGGTTCCAAACAGATCGGCCGCGCCCCTTTCGAAGCGCCCGACGGCGCCGCAGTGAACGTCGCATCCGCGGATGTGGATGTCGGCGAAGCGGGTACGAACGCCCAGATGGTTGGGTCCTAAGCTGCTGGTCATTTTGCCAAGTGGTAACCGGTAGCCTCGAACCACTCTCGCTTCTTGAAGGATCGCACGCGCCTTGTGCGGTCAGTTCTTGTAGCCCAGCCTCATTCGTTGATCGCGATCTGGTCTCCCAAGACTTATCGCTCGTTTTGGTTCCGGGCAAGCGGCGCACCGCGCCTTCAACTTCGAGCAGGACTTAGTTCACTGCCCAGCAGGCGCCGCAGGCTTAGCTGGCGCACTCGCGGCGGCAGGCTTCGCCTTCGCTGCCGCTCCGGCTCCGGCGCCTTTGCGCGCCGCACTCTCTTGGTCCGCGGCGCGCTGATCTAGCTCAGCGATGGCTTCGCTGGCACGCGCTTTGTAATTCGGGTCGGTGGCAAGCTCGTCGTAGTTCTGACGAGCGCGAGCCAACTCACCCAATGAGCGATAGCAGTCAGCCGCTTGCCACGCGGCGCTGTTGCCAACCGCGCCGGGGTAGCGGGTGTGCACGTCTTCGAAACGCGGGGCGGCGCTCGGACAGCCCGAGACCATGCGCAGCGCTTGCACTTCGTAGAGCGCGGCGTTGGCGGCGTGCTCGCCGGCTTGATTGGCGATCTCGCCGAAACGGCGCTGTGCTTCGGAGTAGCGCCCGTCTCGGTACGCGGACATTGCGGCGTCGTAGCTGGCGTCGCTGTCGCTTGCGATGTCTGCGTTGCCTTCCTCGAGCTTGTCGTCGTCCGCGCCGAGCCCGGGCAGCCCGGCACCGCGCGCTTCGGCGGTTGCGACGGGCGCAGGCGCGGGCTCCTGCTGCAAATTCATTGGACGATCGGCTTTGGCTTCAGGCGCTCGATCGCGACGCGCCAGCGCGTCGTCCAAGCGCGGAGCAGAGCGCCCTGCCGCGCGTGCGGCCTCCGGCGCCGCCTCGACTGGGCTCGCCTTCTTCGGTACCACCGCAGTGACCGATTCGTTGTCGCTCTCGGGCACGCCACGCTCGGTGACCAGCACGTGCTCGCGATCGCCAGGTTGAGCGCGCAAGAAAAATAAGCTCGAGCCGATCATCAACATCAGCAGCGCTGCCATCGACAGCTGCGGGCGCATGGCATAGCCAGCGAGCAGCGATAGTCCGCGACCCAAACGCTTGCCGAAAGGTAAGAGCTGAGTGGCTCGCTGCTCGGCTTCCAGAATCTTTCGCTCGAGCCCTTCTGGCGCGTCCAGCAGAGGCAGCACGCCGACTTCGCGTGTTGCTCGTAGACCCGAACCGATGCCGCGACAGCGAGTACAATGCTCCATGTGCCGCCGCGCGGCGGCGCCGGTCAGCTCGTCCAACTCGTCGTAGAGCAGGTCGAGCACGATTCTGTCGAATTTCTCGCAATCCACGGTTTTGCCTGAAAATAAGCCTCAGCGCAGCGCGCGGGCGTACTCCTCGAAGTCGCACAAGGCGTCCTTCAAACGATCGAGCGCGTAGCGCATCCGACTCTTGACGGTGTTCTCTCCAACACCCGTGATCTCCGCGATATCGCGGAACGGAAGGTTCGCCACTTCACGTAACAGGAACACCTCGCGCTGGTCATCGGGCAGCGAGTCGACCGCTTTGACGATAGAGGAGCGCACCTCGGACGACAGCGCACTGCGCTCGGCGCTGGTCTGGGGATTGGGATCGGAGATCGACTCGATCAGGGCTTGTCCGTCGGGGTTGTCGGCAATCGGCTGATCGAGTGACGCATGGCGTCGATGCGCGGACTTGCGCAGCTGATCGATGCACAGGTTGCGAGCGATGGTGTAGAGCCAAGTCAGAAAGCGAGCTTCGTGTTTGAACTCGGCGGCGTTTTGTACCAAGCGCATGAACACGTCCTGGGTCACATCCTCAGCGACCGATGGCACGCGAAGTTGGCGCAGCACGAAATTATAGATGGGGCGGCTGTGTCGACGCACAAGTTCCGCGAACGCTGCACGTTCGCCTCGCTGGTAGCGCACCATGAGCATCTCGTCCGTTGCATCGCCCTGCACGGCCGCCATTCGGGATTTCACTCTCGCCGGCTGACGGCAGCGCGCTCGTTGCTTGGGATGAGGCCTCTCTCAGAGGCTGGG
>Ga0210392_10001221_pt1 | contig 13837 bp, 10 predicted proteins | sample IncBWC30OmetaG_FD_161057 | JGI IMG/M metagenome (GOLD analysis project Ga0210392, IMG submission 161057) | Forest soil microbial communities from Barre Woods Harvard Forest LTER site, Petersham, Massachusetts, United States - Inc-BW-C-30-O ...
TTTCCCATGAGATGGGGTTGAAGCCGATTCAGGCGGTGGTCAATGCCGATGGTTTTTACGACGTGAGCCATGGTGGCGGCATCTGGGTGGGCAAGCATTACGGAAAGGATGGCGAGCGGTACGGCGATCCCATCGGTGACAATTCCCATGCGGCGACCGTGCGGATGTTGCTGCGTTATTTCCTCATGTTGGAGCAGGGCAAATTAGTTTCACCGGCCGCATCGAAAACCATGCGGGGAATATTTGAGTCGCCGGAAATCCCGCATGACGACTTCAAGTTCGTCAAAGGGCTTCATGGTCGCGACGTGCAGATCATCCGCAAATGGGGCACCTGGGAAGATTGGCTGCATGATTCCGCCGTGGTGACCGGTGGCGGGCGGCATTACATCCTCGTGGCGCTCACGAAGCATCCCAAAGGCGACGAGTATCTGGCAGACCTCGCGGCAGCGGTGGATGATGTGATGATTGGTTCCACTGCGAAGAGATAGCCGCGCTTTCACGGTCGATTCCATTTCTCCCGGCATAGGTGTTTATAGACACACGCTTGATGGCCGTCCGCAAGGACCTTCCAAACCGGAATCGGGGGCTCCATTATCCTGCACGTTGCAGGTTCACAACCGCTCCGCCAACTTGACGAAGTTGCGCTTGGCCTTATGGGTGGCGCGTACGACCGTGAGGTAGCCGGCAAATTGGCCGGTCTGTTGCAGCCGTGTCATGAGATCGCGAATACGGCGAAGCAGCTTGACGGCTTCCTCATAGCTGCCGTTGTTCTTTTGGTTGATCAGATTCCCGACCTGCTTTTGGTAAATGGGAATGGTGTCGGCGGGAAAATTTTCTTCCCGTTGGGCAGCCAGCCGCATCCACCAACTGTCATGACAACCGCCGGCCTGCGCCTCGCGCCAGGCAGATTCAACATCCTTTTCCCAAAGAAAGATTTCGACGAGCAGCGAATGGTCGGAGGCATAAACCTGCCAATCCCAGCCGCGCGCCGGTCTCTGTGCCATGCGCTTCTTTTCGCGCTCAATGTTGGTGCGAATGAGGGTGAGCGCCTTATCGCGCCAACCGGGCCATTGGCCGATGCGATCGGCGTGCTCTTTGAGTTTTTGACAAGTTGCCAGTCCGGCGTTTTCGGTAAAATCAGCCCAGATGAGTTGCAACGCTTCGTCGTGGCGTTTGCGGCGATGATATTCATCGGCAAGGAATTCGCGGAGGCGGGAATCAGTCTTTTCCGGGAATGCCTTGATGCCACGCTCGGCCCACTCCAAGGCTTTGTCATGCTGCTTCGCATCCCGATAGATTTCCGCAATTTGGAGAAAGGCCCAGGCGCTGGATAAATTACGCGCCTTGATGGCGACGAGCGCCTCGATGTCGCCGGACTGGCGCGCGAGCGTTTCCATGATATGGGTGATGCGAAAACTTGCGCCATATTCCTCCGGGTCTTTTTCGCCGGGCCGGGTTTGCGGCACGCGAGCCCAAGCGGCTTCGGCACAACGGCGATAAACAGCCAGGCCGCGATGGCCGAGCAATTCCGCGTATGTGGCCGCCGCGCCGTAGAAAGTGTCGAAATGAGTTTGCATTTCCCATTTGAAAAGACGCCCGGCCAATTCTTCCGGATCGGGTTTGGCCTTCTGGCAGGCGGCAAGATGTATCTCCTGAAGCTGGCTGAGAATGCCGCCCATGTTGCCGTCGGAATCGTCCATTTGAAGCGTGGCGTTCTCCACTTTGGCGAGCGCGTGCTCAACCAGCCCGATGACTTCGACGGCGTAATCTTGTTCAAGCATGTCTGCGATGGAATCCACGACTTGATTGATGCCGAGGGAGAAACCATGGGCGGCACGGTAATCCACGAAGCCGCCCGTGCGGGTGGCGCGATCAATGGCTTTGCGGATGGCGGCGACGTTCACGCCCTTGCCTGCGCTTTTGGCGGCCTGCAAAAGCAAACGGTCGCGAAGATGCGCGTCCACAGCAGCCTGGTCGAGAATGATTTTGACAAGTTCGCCTTTGTCTTGCTTCGTCAGCCAGACGCGGGCGTCGTCCAGTGTCACGACAGGAGTAGCAGGCCATTTATTGCTTTTCTTCGTGTCCGCATCCGGCGCATTGGCGAGCCAGGCGAGACCAACGGCGACACAATGTTTACAGAAAGCGGCATCCATGCCCATCGGGCATGTGCAATCAGAGGCCAGCATGTCATCATCGGCGAAAAGCGTGACACGATATTCGTCCGAGCCTTGAACCACCCCGGTAAGCTTGCCGTCATGTTCGACCAGGCTCATGACCTGGCCGGCGGCAAAATAACCCGCGCCACGTTCGTAGGATTTTGGCCCGGCAAGGTTCCGGAGCGTCTGGTGAGTCAGTACATGTCTCAAATCGCCGGTCGCGGGCATAAAAATAGCGAAGCAAGGTCACAATGAGATTGGCGCTCCCGCAAGCGGGATTGGAATTCGTCTAGCGAATTAGTCCTGACGCCCCGGACAAAGATCTCTAAACCGGCACTTGGACCCGTGTTCAATGCTTCGCCAAGTCTTGTTTTACATCTGACGCGAGGAAAGGCAAGCCGATGTTATTCACAAAGCGCCGTCGCAACGCGAATCACATTTCTCCGGGCATAGGTGTTTACAGACACACGCCGGTCTTCCAAACCGGAATAGAGGGCGCGCTACCCTCATGCCCGTCCATTTCTTGCACCGTGAACAGCGGAGCCAGCGCGTTTCAAAAATCTTAGCACGGCGACTTCAGCGGAGCGGAGATGGGCCGAAGAGTTTGCCCCTGTTTTGCCCTTCCATTGATCCAGTTTCGGAATCAGCGCGCCATCGAGATAGGCTGCGATGATCGCAGGGTGGACATAGGAACGGCGGCAGACGGCGGGGGTATTGCCGAGGCTTTGCGCGGTGGCCTTGATGGCGGCAACGACATTTTTCCGGGCTTCGGCCTCCAGTTCAACCGGGCCCAGCCGCCACAATTCAGAAGCGGCAGAAACCGTTCCCGCCCAGGTCCGAAAATCTTTGGCGGTAAAATCTCGTCCGGCGATCGCTTGCAGATAATCATTCACGTCCCCGGAGCCGAGGTCATGTTCCTGACCCGTTTCATCCACGTATTGAAAGAGTTCCTGGCCGGGAAGGTCCTGGCAGGCGCGGACAATCCGGGCAACCCGCCCGTCCTCGACCTCCACGATGTGGTGCTGGCCGCTCTTGCCGCGAAATTTAAATTTGATCTTGGCACCCCGCACGGTGACGTGGCGGTTTTTCATGGTGGTCAGGCCGTAGGATTTATTATCGCGCGCATATTCCTCGTTGCCCACGCGGATAAGGCTGATCTCGAGCAGGCGGACAACGGTGGCCAGCACCTTTTCCCGGCACAGGCCCTCGCGCCGGAGGTCGCGCCGGATCTGTTTCCGGATGCCGGGCAACGCACGGGCAAAATCCATCACCCGCTCAAACTTGGTCTGGTCGCGAATTTCACGCCAGCGCGGATGATAGAGGTGTTGTTTGCGCCCGCGCTCGTCCCGGCCGGTCGCCTGCAAATGGCCGTGGTCCAGGGGGCAAATCCAAACATCCGCCCAGGCCGGCGGGATGACCAGCGAATTGATCCGCTTGAGCGTGTGCCGGTCGCGGATGATCCGGCCCGCAACGGAGCGGTAGCGAAAGCCGCCCCCACAGCGTTCGCGGCGGATGCCCGGCCGGTCGTCGGTGACATAACGCAAGCCGACCACTTGCGCGGACTTCGCCGGAGACGGCACGGGATGGAAGTTCGTTTTGATGTCCGGAAAATAAGCTCAAAACAACGGTTATGTCCACTGCGGTGAAGGGGTGGCTCACGGCCAGCAAGGATAAATCTGCTTTGGGGTTGCAAACTTTGATAGTGAAGTCCCGGCTCTTAACCGGCGAGAACCCGGTGCAAATCCGGGGCGACCCATATCAAAAACGGAGTGCGGCCGTCCCCGGCCGCAGCAATATCCAATGGGAAGAAAGCACTCGTGAATTCCCCGCGGCGTGGTTGGCGAAGGTTGCTGCGCCCGGGACGGGCGCACTCCGGAAACAAAAAGAAGGAGCACGCTGTTGCCAGCGTGCTCCTCTGTTTTGTACCGGGCTTTCGCTCAGTTTTTCCCGGCCGCTTTCTGGTCCTGGTTCTGGCCGCGCAGCATGATGCCGAGCAGGCCGTCCACCAAGCCGTTGCCGCCGGTGCCGGCACCGGTGACCGACACGTCCGGCACGATGCGCACGTTGCGTTCGCCGACGATCTGCATCAGTTGCATGACCGTGTAGCCCTGCACGCCGATGGACTCAACGCCCGCACGATAGGCCTGCGCCTTCGCATCGCCCGTGGCGCGGATCGCCTCGGCTTCGCCCAGCGCGCGGAGGCGGGTGGCCTCAGCCTCGCCGGTGGCGTGCTTGACGCTGGCATTCGCCTTCAATTCGGCGATGTTCACGCCCTGCTCCGCGCCGACGACCTGCTGCTGGATGTCCGCGAGCGAGGTCTGCCGCACGAGCTGCTGGCGCTGCTCCTGGGCGGCGCGCTGCGTCTCGTACGTCTTGCGCTGTTCTTCCGCGATCTTGCGGTCCGTCTGCGTCGTCATCAGTTCCGCGGGCGGATTGATATCGCCGATGAGCGTATCAATCGCCTGTACGTCATACGCGCCGATGGCGGCGCGGATGTGTTCCGCCGCATCGACCTGCCGGGCGCTGCGCGCGCTCAGGAAGTCGAGCACTGTGAAGTCCTGCGCGGAATTGCGGAAATAATTCCCGACAATCGGTTGCAGGACGTGGTCCACCAGGTTTTGCATCGAGCCCACGCGGCTGATGACCTTCGGCGCGTCGAGCGCGCCGACGTGGATGATCTGCGACACGTCCAGGTTGAACGCGAACCCGTCCTTGGAGCGCACGGTTATCGACTGCAATTTCGAGTCGTAATTATGCGCCTCGGTGCGGTTCGCCCAGTTCAACACGATGTTCGTGGTCGGCACCAGTTCCACCTTCATCACGCGCGTGTTCAGCGGGTGCTTGCCCGGATACAGCGGCGTGACCCACACGCCTTTGTGGCCGGCATTCACCAGGTCGCCGTGCTTGAAGTCCACGCCGCTGACGTCCTCGTGCGCCTTGCCGACGAACGAGATGACGACCCCGACGTAGCCGATGGGAATCTGCACCATCGGCACCTGCTCCACCTGCACGAACCACGGATTCAGGTTCCACACGCCGGACAACAGGATCTGCTCCTGCAGACCGCGGCTGCCGCCGCCATCCAGAAACGCCTGTGCGTTCTGGAAACTGTCATGGCCGGCGATGCTCTGCCCGGCGATTTCGCCCGCCGCGATCGGCTGGCCGTCCAGCGTGGTGGCAATGCCCACCATGTCCGACTGCACGCGATGCAACAGCAACTGGTCCGGCACCATGCCGTGTTCATGCGCCGTCGCCGACGTGATGATGGTGAACAGCGCGGTGTTGATGCGGTACGTGCCGCCGGTGAGGATGCCGAGCTGCCGGCCTTTCTCACCGCCGTAGAGCAGGAACTTCCGGGCATCCTGGAAGTTGTCACACTCCACGCGTTTGCCGAGGATATGCTCGGATGGCATCGCCACGCCGTCCGCCGCCATGACCAGGGCGATCTCGCCCTGTTCGACGACGGTGACCGGCACTTTGATGATCCGGTATTGCCACGGCCAATAGCCGAAATGCAATCCCGGTGCGAGCGTATCCGCCTGGTAGCCCGCCTCGCCTTCGAGCGCGAGGAGGTGTCCGGGCGGCAGCGACTTGGTGGCGAACCGTTTGATCACGATCCCCACCTGGCGTTCGCGGATTAACACGAAGCCGGATTTGCCTACGATCGCGATCAACACGAGCGCGTACCAATACCAAGCCACATCAAACCAATAACCACCGACTGCCAACATGATGTTCGTTGTCATAACCCATCCTCCGATGTGGTTGGATCTGGGCGCGGGTTATCGCCGCGCCCGGACACAACGCGTTTCATTGGGGAGACCGTGGGTTCCCGCACACGCGGGAGCTAGAGGATCGCCCTTCCAGATGCCGACGAGGTTAGCTGACGGGCTCGGTCCTGAAAGTGACCGCGCCGGTGGTTTGCCACCGGCGTAAGCCCCAACCTTGGTTACCCAAGGGTTTGGTTCCCCCGCGCTGACTTGCAGGAAGGCAAGGCAGCTTAGGCTGCTGACGTAACGACACTCTCAGAGTTGGGGCGAAGTGTCAATCAGGGCTGCTGTAACGTGCTCAACCACAGGGAAATTGAGTTTATTCTTAGGTTTTAGCGGAATGACGAAGCGCTAATGACGAATGACTAAATAAGCTCCAAGCACCAACCTCCAAGCTCCAGAGAATAACCAACATCCATTTTTTGCATCCGTGGTGAAATTACAATCATGCTCCGCTTCGAACCGGGAGTCTGCAGGTGGGAGTCCTGCCGGGTGCACCACTTTGAATGACGAAGCACTAATGACGAATGACTAAATAAGCTCCAAGCACCAACATCCAAGTTCCAAAAAAATCGGTGTTTGGCCGGTCAACGCTCAATTTGCAACCATCAATAGATTTTTGCCGCGTTAGCCCAATTACTAGAGGCGCTCCGCTTAGAACGGAGAGGTTGGGGGTGGAAATCCCTCACGCGGCACCAATTCTTAACTGCGAAGATGGAAGATTGAAGATGGAGGATGGAAAAACCCGGACAACAGCGGCCATCCTCGATCTTCAATTCTCCATCTTCCAGACCGTAGCGGCGTGTAGTTCAAAGAGAACCGTCCGACTTATAATCGGAATCGCACTAGATGAGTGCCGGGCCCGGGAGCGTTACCCGGCACGCCGACCAGCCTTCGCTTGAACGCAGTGAAAGCGGAGGGTGCCACGCCGAGCTATATCGCAGACGGACCATGTCAAATTGCGCCAAGAGCTTCGGCTCGGCAGGCCATCTAACGGCTGAATGAATGGATTTTTGGATGGATGGATTAATGAACACGCGGGCGAGCCGCCCGCGCTCCGCCGATTTAGGGAGTCGAAGCCACAGCAGACCGGCACCGGATTTTTACTCCGGTTGGGTGAGGTTGCAACTACCTCCGGCTCCATTCTTTTCAAAAATGCCTCGTGGTGTAACAACTGCATATCGGGTTTTGACCCCGATGGACTTGGTGTGACTCCAAGCGAGGCAACCAATTTCCGCCCGGTGGTGAAATAGGATCATGTCTCTCTTACAAAGAGATGTTGAGGGTGCAATTCCTTCCCGGGCGACCAATAAAGCAAAGCTCCAAGCGTCCAACATCCAAGGACCAAACAAAGCGAGAGCGCGAAGAGAGCCCCAAGCGGATTAGCCAGTTGAATCAACTGCGATTTACGGGCTAAAAACCGTTCTCACGCCAGTTGCAGCTTGGAATCCGCGCGCGTGGGGCCGTCGTGGAGTTTCAGGATGTCCTGGATGGTGGCGTGAACTTCCGGGTTGCCGATGTGGCGGATGAATTCGCAGGTGGCCCAGTTGGCGGAGAAGCTGAGGTATTGGGCTTCCCATTTTTGGAACCGCTTTTCCTGCCGCGCTTCAAGCCAGGGCCAGCGTTCGGGCTTGGTCATGATGCCGCAACGCCAAGGTTTGGGGGTCAGCCGGGCGCGGAAACATTTCTGGGTCTGGCAGAGCTTGCGGTAGAGCGGGTCGGCCCCAAGCGCCTCGAAGACGCCGGCGGCCACGGGGGAATCGGCCTCGACCGGGCCTTGCGTGGCGAGCAGGCGCAGGCCGGCGCGGGTGCGGTAAATGCGCCAGCCCCATTCAGGGTTATTGCGCGTCCAGTTTTCGATCTTCGTCATCGCGGCACCGAAATGATCAGACGGCGGGGTGAGGTCGGGTTTGCCAAAAAGCCGCTTGAAGAGGCCGGGCGGTTTCGGTTCCGGCAAATCGATATCCACGAACATGGCGCGGGCGGTGTTGAGCACGAGGCAGCCGTAGGAGTTGCGCGTGACGACGGCGATGGTTTCGCCCGAAAGATTCTTGGTCTCCTGCATGAGCTGTTCGCGGAAGGGGCGGTTGGGATAGTAGCCGCCGTTTTTGGGCGGAAAAGTGCCGGAGCTAAAACGGGCGGCAAGCTGTTGGACGGCCTGGTCGGCGAGGGTTTGGGCATCGACGAGGCTGAGGTTGGACCAGCGCCAGCAAAAGAAATCGCCGCTGGCACCCCGGGCCCAGAATTGCGGGAAGTTCATGGGGAAACAATGAGCCGATGATTGAAGAATGCAAGAAAAAGTCAGGGCTCGACGGAGTCTCGCCCCACCGTTTTTTAATACAAAACGCCCCCGCTGCCGGAACAGGCGGGGGACGGTCCGAGCCTTACTGGCGCGGAGGAACAGAAACTTGTTATTTGGCTTCCTTGCCGGTGAGGCCGGCTTTTTGCAGGCCGTCAAAGACGTCCTTGTCGTTGAAATCACCGGTGACGGTGAACGAGGTCGCGCCCTTGGCCGCATCGTTGCCGGTCACACCGGGAACGCCGGCGAGCACTTCGTTGACGGCCTTGACGCATTTGCCGCAGCAGAGGTGCACGTTCTCAATCTTGAGCGACTTCACCTTCTCGCCCTTGGCACCGGTGTCGGAGACGATTTTGATATCGGGGTTGCTGCTCTTGCCGTAGAACCCGGCAGCCACGAGGGCGTCGGCGGCCTTTTGCACGGTCGCGGTGTCGGGACCGCTCAGGCTGATGGAATCGGTGTCCTGATCGGCCGCGCCGGTCACACCGGGAACGGTGGCGAGAATTTTGGCGACGGCTTTGACACAACTCCCGCAACAAACATGGGTGTCGGTGATTTTGGCGGAAACATCGGCGGCCTGAACCGAAAGGGTCAGGGCAACCGCCGCAACAGTAGACGCAATAAAGTATTTCATAGTTTGGATTAGATGGAGATGGAACTCCATTTGTTCAAATTTCCAACGGCCAGTCAATAAAGAACAAACACCTTGGGCCAGTGAGAAGTGACGTGTGAAATGTGACGAATTGTAGACATCGTCGCACGAAGCCCGTGAACGCAAATAAATGCTTATGAACGACATACTGAACAAGAACATCGTGCTGGTGCTCAACCGGAACTGGCAGGCGATCAATATCCGCACGCCGGCGGACGCGTTCTGCCAGATGGCCACGAACGCGGCCACGGCGCTGGATATCGAGAGCGAGAACCACATCCGCCCCGTGGGTTGGGATGAGTGGATTACGCTGCCGGTGCGCCCGGACGATTATGCCGTGCGCACGGCGCGCGGAGCGATCCGCGTGCCGACGGTCATCGTGGCGGTGAATTATGCCCGGGTGCCGAAGAAGCGCCCGAAGCTGTCCGCCAAGAACATCCGCGAGCGCGATGGCAATCGCTGCCAATACACGGGCAAGTTGCTGGCGCCGGACGAGGGCAATCTCGATCACGTGGTGCCGCGTTCGCGCGGCGGCCAGGACACGTGGGAGAACCTGGTGTGGTCGGACAAGGCGATCAATTCGCGCAAGGGCAACCGCCTGCCGCACGAGGCCGGCCTGAAGCTGCTGGCCACGCCGCGCGCGCCGAAGGAATTGCCGGTATCGGCCATGATCCGGAACGCGCACGGGGTGGCGGAGTGGAAGCTGTTCCTCAAGGCGTAGCCTTGACCCATAGGGGGAACGGAGAAACACACGGGGAGAGCGGGCTGAAAAGCTCGCTCTCCCTTTGAAAGATAAACCACGGATGGACACAGATAAACACGGATAAGGGCCAATAAACGCAGAGACGCTGAGGACGCAAAGAGACGCTGAGTTTGAAAGAGATTTTTGGAATCTCTGCGCAACTCTGCGGCCCTCCGCGTCTCTGCGTTAAATCGGGGTTTGATATTTAGAAATTTAGAAACATAGACTGAGAAACGATTATGAATGATACGAAGGCGGTACAGATCCACGCGACGGGTGAAGCCACGGGCTTCATCCCGGCGCCGGGGGACAAGGGCAAGCCCATCACGGTCATCGGCACGAATTCGATCCGCGCGGGCTTTGATGCGACGTGCCTGCAGCAGGCGCTGAACTCGCGCAGCGCGCCGGGCGTCACGGATCTCGTCCTGAACCCGGATGCGCACGCGGGCTATGGCGCGCCGGTCGGCTGCGTGTTGACGTCGCCGACGCACATCTATCCGGGCCCGGTGGGCGTGGATATCAAGTGCTCGATGAGCTTCCTGCAGCTCGACTTGCCGGCGGACCAGGTCTTGGACAAGACGGTGCGTCGCGCATTGATCGAGGCGATCCTGGAACGCACGCCGACGGGGGCCGGTCGCGGCCAGCGTTCGGCACGCAAGGCTCGCAAGGTGGGCGAAGCGCTGGGCGTGAAGGTCGTGACGGAAGGCGCGTCGCCGGAGGTCTTGCACGCGCTGGGCATCCCGGCGGAGTGGGCGCAGCGTTGCGAAGACGCGGCGCACTGGGGCCATGACGGCACGCACAGCATGTTGGCGGAACGCCTGGAATGGCTGCGCAAGAACCGCTTCTCGAACTTTCTCGAGAAGATCACGCAGCTGGGCTCGTACGGCGGCGGTAACCATTTCGGCGAATGCGAAGTGGTGAAGGTCCACGATAACGACCGCGCGCGGTCCACGGCGGAGGTGTTCGGCCTGCGCGATGGTTGCGTGGGGTTCCTGTCGCACTGCGGTTCACGCGGGTTCGGCCATGCTCTCGCAACGGGCCAGTTCAATGCGTTGCAGCGGAAGTTCGCGGAATGGGACATCCCGTTGCCGGGTGGCGACAAGGAACTCGTGTACGCGCCGCTGGGCACGTGCGAGGCGGATGAGTACATCGACGACATGTCGCTGGGTGCGAACTTTGCGACGGTGAACCATCTCCTGATCAACGCGCTGGTGTTGGAGGCGTTTCAGGAAGTGATCCCGGGCGTGAAGGGGTCGCTGGTGTATTACATCAGCCACAACATCGCGCGCAAAGAGCTGTTGTCGGACGGCCGCGGCGGTTTCGCGGGCGAAGGCTGGGTGCATCGCAAGGGCGCGACGCGCGCGTTTCCGGCGGGTCATCCGGCGTTGACGGATACGCCGTTTGCGGCGACGGGTCATCCGATCCTGTTGCCGGGCAACCCGACGGCGGGCAGCGCGGTGATGGTGGCGGATCCGGGCGCGTATGTGGCGGCGTATTCCGTGAACCACGGCGCGGGCCGTTGCATGGGCCGCAAGGCCGCCGACCGCGCGCTGGACCAGAAGACGGTGGATGACGAGTTCGTGGCGAACGACATCCTGTCGAACTGCCGCCAGTATCCGAAGGACGAGGCACCGGCCGCGTACAAGAACTTCGACGCGGTGCTGGACTCGGTGAAAGCCGCCGGCCTGGCGAGCGAAGTGGCGCGGTTGAAGGCGCGGTTCGTCATCAAGGATGGGGACATGAGCCTGCGCGGGGCGGCGTAGGGAAACACAGGGGAGAGCGGGTCGAAAGGCTCGCTCTCCTAAATAAATCATATTTGTAATATAATAAAAACCATGTCCACCGAGTATCAGAACAATCACTATGTGCCGGAGTGGTACCAAAAGAGATTTCTACTTCCAGGACAGAAGGAACAAGCACTTTTCTATTTGGATTTTCAACCGGGATTTTCTGTTGATGCAAAAGGTGGGGTTCGGCCCAATCAAGCTATCCGAAGAAAGGGACCCAGGCATTGTTTCGCAGAAAAGGATCTCTATACGACTGCATTCGGAAATGAAGAATCTAAAAACATTGAAAAATATTTTTTTGGGCAGATCGATTTTGATGGAAAACGGGCCGTTGAATTTATAGCAAACTTCGCGCATCCATCCTTTGATGGAAAAGCATTTGAAAATTTGCTCATGTATATGAGCACTCAAAAGCTGCGCACAATCAAAGGTCTGGAATGGTTGACTATATTGACGCTACGAAAGATCGTTCCGCAGTTGTCGGAAGAAAGATTTCAATTGCTTCTTCAGATGTGAAACGGCTCGGGAATCTCCTGGGACAACTTGGAACTCAACTCACGAAACATCTCCTCGGATAAGCTTGGCTCCGTCTCAGTCAATTTGTTTATCGCGATGAAAAGTGTCAAAGGGCTGACGCACTCCAGGACGCTGGCGCGGTTGAATGGTCGCAGAACAACGGTTATTGGTGCGAGGTATGTGGCATTATAGATAAAGCGATTGCTGACAGGTCAACCCCCTTTCGGGCGCCCTTCAATTTAAGCACGGCGCCTTTCTCCTCGTCCGGCACAACCCCGAATAGCTCATTGATGCGTTTCTCCGAAAGCTCATATTGCCTTCCCAAATTTTTAAACTGACGCGGTGCAGTTTTGATTTCGTCTCTGTGAATCAAATAAATCTTAGTTGCTTCAAGGTTCAAAATATTGTCATAACCGTGAAGCTGAACAGCCGCCAGAATTGAATAGTACTTTGGCAAACCCGCGACTGAATATTTACGGCCAGCACTAGTTTTTATTTGAATCGTGCGAAATGAATTACGCCGGATAGCAATGAGGTCGTTTCCAGTGTCCTTAAGCGGCGGTGAAGCCTGCACGTCAAACTGGAGCAGTCGAAGTTGAACGATCAGTTCGCCAACAGTGCCTGTGACAAGCTTTTCCGTTAATGGGTTTGACATATTTAAAAGGGGAATTTTCGGCAATGTATCGCTTCAGTTCGAATGACGCAACCCACGTTGGGGTTGTATATTTTTGGGGACGATAACCCAAGGTAGCTCGTTCCTCGCAACCTTGGGCTGATGGTCGGAATCCCGTTGGGATTCAAAAAATGGTTGACAGAAACGGCGATTATGTTAATTTCTGAAAAGACAGAAATTTAAGAAATAGATATGAATCAACTGAGTCCAGTGCAGCAGAAGTTCATCCTTCATTGGGGGGAGATGGGCACACGCTGGGGCATCAACCGCACGGTGGCGCAGGTGCATGCACTGCTGTTCATCTCGCCGAAGCCGCTGAACGCGGACCAGATCGTGGAGACGCTGGGGGTGGCGCGGTCCAATGTCAGCACCAGCCTGAAGGAATTGCAAAGCTGGGGCATCATCAAGCTGGTGCACCAGATGGGCGACAAGCGGGATCATTTCGAGTCCATGAAGGACGTGTGGGAGCTGTTCCGCGTGGTGCTCAATGAGCGCAAACGTCGCGAGATGGACCCGACGACGCAGTTGCTCAATGAATGCATCGCGGAGGCGGAGCAGGACAAGACGGATGCCTACACCCAGGCCCGGTTGCGGGATCTGCGGGATTTCATGGAGACGACCTCGGCGTGGTACATGCAGATCCGGCAATGGCCGACGAGTTCGATCGTGAAGTTCGTGAAATTGGGGGACAAAGTCATGAAGTTGCTGGGTTTTGGCGGGTCGTAAATTTTTTTGAATTTACATTTCTGTGAATACTGAAATTACAGACACAGATGAATTTAGAGGCTGGGTCCTCTATGATGCGGAGTGCCGCCTGTGCACGGGCATGGTGGGGCGGTTGCGTGGCCTGCTCGCGGCGCGGCACCTGGCGGTGTTGCCGCTGCAAACGCCGTGGGTGCGCGAGCGGCTGGCCTTGCCGGAGCCGGAACTGCTGGCGGAGATGCGGCTGCTGAAACCGGATGGGACGGTCTTTGGCGGGGCGGATGCGTTCCTGGAGGTTTGCCGGTACTACCGGGCGGCGTGGCCGCTCTATCAATTGGGACGCATCCCGGTGGTCGCGAAACTGTTGCATGCGGGCTATCGGTGGGTGGCGCGGAACCGGTATTGCATCAGCGGAGCGTGTGGCGTGACGAGACCGGCAACGGACGCCCGGAAGCAACATGGTAAGACACTCGCTTTGTTCCGTCGCCTGACGCTTCGCTCGGCGACGGGTTTTTCGCAGCGCGAAAAACACCACCAAAC
>Ga0210392_10001222_pt1 | contig 13823 bp, 10 predicted proteins | sample IncBWC30OmetaG_FD_161057 | JGI IMG/M metagenome (GOLD analysis project Ga0210392, IMG submission 161057) | Forest soil microbial communities from Barre Woods Harvard Forest LTER site, Petersham, Massachusetts, United States - Inc-BW-C-30-O ...
GACCCCCCGATCGCCGCTTCGCGCCGAGCACGGGCTCCGCGGGCACACGCCTGCGGCGCGCCCCGCCTCGCCCGCGCGCTGCTCAGCTGCGAGCCTTGAGCGCGGCGATCAGGGCCGGGATCACCTCGGCCAGGTCGCCGATGACCGCGTAGTCGGCCCGGGCCAGGATCGGTGCGCCCGGGTCGGTGTTGACCGCCACGATGTGCTTGGCGCTGGCGCAGCCCGCCATGTGCTGGATCGCCCCGCTGATCCCGCAGGCCAGGTACAGCTCGGGAGTGATCTTGGTGCCGGTCTGGCCGACCTGCTGGGTGTGCGGCCGCCAGCCCTCGCTGGTGACCACCCGGGACACACCGACCACGCCGCCGAGCAGGCTGGCCAGTTCCTCCAGCGGGGCGAAGCCGTCCGGGCCGCCCACCCCGCGGCCGCCGCCGACCACCACCCGGGCGGTGGCCAGCGACACCCCGCCGCCCGCGGCCGCCGAGACCTCGGCCCGGACCAGCAGGTCGGCCGGGACCAGGTCCGGCTCGTGCACGTGCACCTCGGGCTCGGCCGCGGTCCCGGCCGGAACTGGCTGCACCGCGTCGGTGGCCACGGTGAGCAGCGCGGGCGAACCGTCCAGCACGGCGTCCTCGATGAGCAGCCCGGCCCACCGCTGCCGGGCCACCGCCAGCGTGCCATCGGCCGTCGCTTCGGCCGAGATGCAGTTCGCGGCCATCGGCTGGCCGGTCAGCGCGCCGAGGTGGGCGAGCACCTCGTGACCGCGTTCGGTGCCGGCCGCCAGCACGGCGCTGGCCAGCGTCACGCTGGCCAGCCCTTCTAGGGTCCGTGCCCACGCCTGCGGCGCGTACCCGTCCAGCGCGGCAGGCTCGATGACGTATGCCTCGGTGACGCCGTACTCGCCCAGCGGGCCGGCCGGCACCTGATCGGCCCGGCCGAACAGCACCGCGCACAGCCCGCCGCCGGGGCCGGCCAGTGGGCGCGCGAACGTCAGCGCGCGCAGCGACGCGTCGGTGGGGCCAGCCGCGTCCATCTCCACCAGGCACAGGACGGTCATCGCAAGACCCCCAGTTCGTCCAGCAACTGGACCAGGGCGGGCACCGCGTCGGCCCCGGTGCCGAGCACCGTGGCCTGGTGCGGCTGGGTCTCCGGCACCCGGAGCCCGAGCTTGCGCAGGCCCTCCGGCTGCCACTGCGGCTGATGCTGCTCGATGACCGCCCGCTTGGCGCGCAGCCGGCCCGGCAGCGACGGGTACCTGGGCAGGTTGATGCCTTCCTTCACACTGATCACCGCGGGCAGCGGCACCTCGAATGTCTCCTGGCTGCCCTGGTACTCCCGGCTGGCCCGGGCCCGGTTATCGGTGATGTCCAGGTGCTTGATGCCGGTCACGCACGGCCAGCCCAGCCCGTGCGCGACCCGCTCGCCCACCTGGTAGTCGCCGGTGTCCGCCGCCTCGTTACCCAGCAGCAGCAGGTCATAGCCCGGTCCGGGCTCGGCGTGCCGCCGGGCCTCGGCCACGATCGCGGCCGCGGTGGCCATCGGGCCCCACTCCTGGCCGCCGGATTCCAGCAGCACCGCCCGGTGCGCGCCCAGGGCCAGCGCGTCGCGCAACTGCTCGGCCGCCTCGGGCGGGCCCAGCGTGAGCACCGAGACGCTGCCGCCCAGCCGCTCGGTGATCCGCACCGCCTCCTCCACCGCGCATTCCTCGTGCGGGCTGACCGCGAACCCGGACATCCGGGTGTCCACGTCCTGCCCGTCCGGGGTGACCACAATCCGGCCGCCCACCTGGGGCACCCGCTTGACGCAGACTCCGATCTCCATCCTGGTCAGCTCCGGATCCGCGTGTTGTCCGGGTCGAACAGCGGCGTGCTGCCGGCCACTGCCACGGTCACCGGGTAGGCGTCGCCGAAGCACTCCACTTGCAGTTGGGTCCCTGGCACGGCCTGGGCCGGCGGCAGGTAGGCGAGCAGCAGATGCCGGCCCACTGACGGGCCGGAACCCGCGCTGGTCACGTAGGACGGCCTGCCCTTGGCATCCACCAGCCGCTGGCCGGCCGCGGACAGCACCGGCTCGCCGCCCAGCATGTACCGGGCTTCCCCGCCGTTCGCATGGTGGTCGTCCACGGTCAGCGTGCACAGCACCGCCGCCGGTGCCTCGTCCCGCTGGGCTAGGTAGGCCGCCTTGCCGAGGAACTCCTGCTGCTTGACCCGGGGCCGGGTCATCCCGGCCTCGACCAGGGTGTAGTCGGCGGTCAGCTCGCTGCCCATGGCCCGGTAGCCCTTTTCCAGCCGCCCGGTGGTGCCGTACACCCCGATGCCGACCGGGACCAGCCCGCGCGGCGCGCCCGCGTGCCACAGTGCGTCCCACAGCCGGGCGCCCTGTTCCATCGGCACGTGCAGCTCCCAGCCGAGCTCACCCACGTAGGAGATGCGGGACGCGAGCACGGTGAGGCCGTCGATCTCGATCTCCCGGCAGGTGCCGAACGGGAAGCCAGCGTGGCTCAGGTCGGCCGCGGAGACCGATTGCAGCACCTCGCGGGCCTGCGGTCCCCACAGCCCCAGCGTGGCCTGGGCCGAGGTGAGGTCGGCCAGCGCGGCCGTGCCCGAATCGGGCAGGTGCTCGGCGAACCACTTGAAGTCGGACATGCCGGTGGCGCCGCCGGTCACCACCCGGAACCGCTGCGCGCCGAGCCGCATGATGGTCAGGTCGGCCTTGAAGCCGCCCCGCTCCTCCAGCAGCGAGGTGTAGACGACCCGGCCGGGCTGCACATCGAGCTGGGCCACGGCCAGCGACTGCACGGTGTCCAGTGCGGCCGGGCCGGTAACGTCGAAGATGGCGAACGCCGACAGGTCGACCAGCCCGCAGGCGTCCCGCATGGCCAGGTGCTCGGCGTTGATGATCGGCGACCACCACCGGGCGTCCCATTCCGCGTCCCGGGGCATGAGCTGCCCGGCGTACCGCTCCAGCAGCCCTTCGTTGCTGGCGTACCAGTGCGGCCGCTCCCACCCGGCGGTCTCGAAGAAGACCGCGTCCAGGTCGCGCTCGCGCTGGTAGACCGGGCTGACCCGGGACGGCCGGCCGGACTCCCACTGCTCGGCCGGGTGCACGATGCCGTACATCTTGTTGAAGCCCTCGCGGGCCCGGGCCCGGACATGCTCGATGGTCCGCTGCGCCGGGTAGAACCGGGCGACGTTGGCCTCGTCCACGTCCACCGTGGGCACCTGGCCGGACATCCACTCGGCCACCGCGCGGCCGACCCCCGGGCCCTCCTTGATCCAGCTGGCCGCGGCCGACCACAGGCCGGCCACCTCGGGCGTCTCGCCCAGCACCGGGTGACCGTCCGGGGTCATCGAGATCAGCCCGTTGATCGCGTACCGGATGCCGACCTTCTCGTCGCCGAGCAGCTCGGGCATGAGCTCCAGCGCCTCGGCCAGTTGCGGGTCGAAGTCGTCCTGGGTGAACGGCAGCTCGGTCGGGGACAGCGCCGATTCCTCGATGGACGGGATCTCGTCCGGGCTGATGATGATCGGCCGGTGCGCGTAGGAGCCGACCTCCATGTCGCCGCCGTGCTGCCGCTCGTACATGTTCGTATCCACGTCGCGGACGATCGGGTAGGAGATCTCGCCCGGCGAGCCGGCGAACAGCGGGATCGGGCCGACGCTGATCATCTGGTGCACGGTCGGGGTGAGCGGGATCCGGGCCCCGGCCATCCGGGCCAGCCGCGGGCTCCACACCCCGCAGCAGATCACGCAGCTGTCGGTCTCGATCTCCCCCGCGCTGGTCCGCACCGAGGTGATCTGCGGCCGGCCGTCGGCCCCGGTGGCGGCCGTCTCGATGCCGAGCACCTCGGCCCCGGCCAGCACCCGCAGGGCCCCGGACTGCTGGGCCTCCTCGCGCATCAGCGTGCCCGCCCGTAGTGAATCGACCACACCCACGGTCGGGAAGTGGGCGCCGCCCAGGATCACCGACTCATCCAGGTAGGGCACCAGCTTGCGGACTTCGGCCGGCGAGATGACCTGGGCCGGGATGCCCCACGCCTTGGCCGCCGAGCAGCGGCGGCGCAGTTCGGCCATCCGGGCCGCAGTCCGGGCCACCTCGATACCGCCGCTCTGCGTGAACACGCCGAGGGCCTGGTACTGCTCGGTGCTGTCCTGGGTCAGCTCCATCATCATCTTCGAGTACTCGATGGGGAAGATGAAGTTGGAGGCGTGCCCGGTGGACCCGCCCGGGTTCGGCATCGGGCCCTTGTCCACCAGGACCAGATCCCGCCAGCCGAGCCGGGCCAGGTGGCAGACCAGGCTGTTGCCGACGATCCCCGCGCCGATGATGACGGCGCTGGCCCGGCCCGGGAAGTCACTCATGGCTGGTTCCTCGCTGCTGTGCGGCTCATGGTATCCGGCTGATATATCAGTTGGTAGACTAGAGGGCGTGGATGCCATGGTCAAGCCGCCGCTACCGGGCCCGGACCTGGCCGGCGGCGGCCCGGCCGAGCCGCGTTCGCTGGCCGACCGGGCCTACCGGGAGATCCAGGATCTGCTGGTCAGGCTGGCTATCCGGCCCGGTGCGCCGATCAACGAGGAAGACCTGTGCCTGCGCCTGGGGCTGGGCCGGACCCCGGTCCGGGAGGCGCTCAAGCGGCTGGAGCACGAACGGCTGGTGGTCGCTTACCCACGGCGCGGCACGTTCGCGACCGAGATCAACGTCACCGACCTGACGCACATCTTCGAGGTGCGCGCGGTGATCGAGCCGGCCGCGGCGGCCAGCGCGGCGCGGCACGCCACCCCGGCGGACCGGGCCACGTTCCAGGTGCTGGCGGGCCAGCTGGCCAGCGCCGCGGAGCTGGCTGGCCGGCCGGGCGAGCTGATGACCCTGGACGTGCGGATCCACCGGGCCATCTACGCCGCGACGCACAACCCGTATCTCGAGGACACCCTGGTTCGCTACGGCAACCTGGCCACCCGCATCTGGTGCCTGTTCCTGGACCGGCTGGCCGACATGGCAGCGCACGTCGCGGAGCACCGCGAGCTGCTCCGGGTGCTGGCCGACGGCGACGCCGAGCAGGCGGCCGAGATCGCCCGGATGCACGTCATCGAGTTCGACAAGGCGATCCGCGCGGTCATCTAGCCCAGGCACGGTTGGGGCCGCCGGCCCGTTGGCCGGCGGCCCCAGCTCGCGTTGGCTGCCCGGGTTACTCGACCGGGATCTCCTTGTTGATCAGGCCCAGGTCGATACCCTGCCGGTTGCGCACTACCCGCGCGATCACGTAGATCACGATGGCCAGCACGTACATGGCGCCCATGTAGATGAGCGAGGCGTGGCTGTTCACGAAGTAGAGGCTGTTGCTCAGCCACTCGTACAGGTTGAAGCCGAGCAGCCCGATCGTGATCACCCCGGCCACCGGGACGATCGGCACGCCGAGCACCTTGATCCGGCTGGCCGGCGAGGCCCGCCACAGGTCCGGCTTACGCCACGGCAGGATGACCACCGCGATCGCGCTGAACAGGTAGGTCACCGCGATGACCAGGGTGGCGTCGAGCGTGTAGGTGCGGAACGTGGCCGAGTAGGCGTAGATCGCGGCCAGGCCCGCCGCCGGCAGCAGCATCAGGACCAGCGAGTAGACCGGTACCTTCCGCCGCTCGGACACCTCGGCCGCCCGGTCGGGCAGCACCCGGTCGAACGCGGCCGCGAAGATGACCCGGGTCGAGGACAGGAACAGCGTGCCGACCCAGGCGAAGAACCACAAGCTCAGCACCAGGAGCAGGATGACTTGGAACGCCGTGTTGTGCACCAGCCAGCCCGCGAACATGAACGGGTAGGGCCAGATGCCGAACTGCGGCGTGAGGTTGTAGTCCAGCGCGTTGAGGTTCTGGTAGAAGCCCCAGCCCACTGTCTTCACGATCAGCAGCAGGAAGATAACCGTCAGGATGACGGTCAGCCACAGGCCGGCGAACATGCCGGTAAACACCCGCCGGAAGTCACTCGCCCCGCGGATCTCGCCATAGAGCGTGGATCCCCAGTTGGGCCACAGCAGGAAGAACATAAAGGCCGGCACGAGCAGCATCGTTGGCCCGAGCGGGCCGAACCCGAACGGCGAGGTGGTGTAGCCCGCCTTGGCCGCGGCGTGGTTGGTCGCCGCGTAAGCGTTGTGCACTCCGAACAGCTTCTGGCCGTACAGGTTGAACGAGTTCACAAAGTCCGCGTGCGAGTTGATCAGCAACAGGATCACCACGACGGCGAACCCGATCATGCCGCCGACGAAGGCGTACTTCTGGATCCGGGCGTAGCCCGCCATGCCCAGGGAGACCAGCAGGCCGGCGATGACGATCGTGATCAGCGTGACTATGAAGATCCCGTTCTTCGTGCCGAACCAGGCGGCCCCGCCGGCCGGCCAGGTCCACTTGAGCGTGGCCCAGATCGGCTCGAACAGCTGGACCGACAGGATGTTCCCGTAGATCGGGGCCCACAGCCACAGGATGAACCACCATCCGGTGGCCGCCATCACGAAGCCGAGGCCGCTGCCCAGGATCCGGCTCTGCCAGACGTAGTCACCACCGGCCCGCGGGATGGTGACGATCAGCCCGGCGTACGCGATCACCAGGAAGGACACCCAGACGCCGGAGATAAGCACGGCCGTGATGAACTGCCCCTTGGGGAACGCCGGGCCGGCGAAGGTGAACTCATAGAGGCCGAGCGTGACGAAGTTAGTCGCCAGGCAGGCATAGATGATGGAGTCGCGGACGGACCAGCCGCGGACCAAGCCGGTGGCTTTGCGCAAGAAGAGTGTTGGCGTCTCGCCGCCAATCGCGTCAGTTGCCATGCTCATCTCCCAGTTGGGGCTTTTGTGTGGCTAGGCAAGCGTATTGCCATCCGGCGGTAAATGTTGGTGAAACTCAGCCGTTCACCAGAAGGTATTTAGTAACCTTCCCTTTCTTTGGGTTCAGCTCAAGTACAGCGCCCTGCAAGACGCCATCGCCGTACACGCTGCCGGGGTTGATGGCCAGCGTGCGGCCCATCTTCTTGATGCCGCGGCTCTCGTGAATGTGACCGTGCACCGACAGCATCGGCTGATAGCTGTTAATCGCGTCGCGGACCGCCTTCGAGCCCACCGGCTTCATCACCGCGCCGCCATGCATAGGCCGCAGGGAATCGTCCAGTGCGGGCGCCTCATCCAGCCCGGTCCCGTACGGCGGCGCGTGGAAATTGAAGATGGCCCGTTCCATGTCCGGAATCTGGCTGACCACCGCGTCGATCTTTTCCTTGAGCTGATCCTCAGGAGCCTCACGGAAGGTGTCCCACGGCGTCGGGTTGGTCCAGCCCATCGAAACCAGGTGGAACCCATCGAGGTCGAGCGACTTACCTTCGCCGAAGCTCACGTTCGGCGAGGACTCGATGATGTCGTCGATCTCCCAGATGTCGTCGTTGCCGCCGTTCAGGATGCACGGGATCTGCCCGCCTTGCAGCTTCCCGTCGGCCATGTCCAGCCAGCGGTCCAGCGAGGCCGTCATCTCCTGGCTGAACCGGCGGTCCACCGCGCCCTCTTCGTCGCTCAGGTTCTGCAACTCATCCGGGGTGACGACGGCCGGGTAGTAACCCTTATTGCGGATCGACTTCTGGACTTCGTCCAGTTCCGCCTGGGTGTCCATCCGGATGGTCTCGCCGCGGACCACGGCCTGCCAGTAACCGGTGTGCGTCACGATCGGCACCATCACCTTGCCGGTGACGTCACCGCCCAGTACGACCAGGTCAGCCTTGTAGAACGCAGCCGAGTTCAGGAACTTGCGCCAGCACACCTCGGAGCCATGGATATCCGTGGCGAAGAAGACCCTCATCTGTTCACCGTTGCCTTCCTCTGCGCAGCTGCCTCGCCGGGTTCGCCGTAGGCCATCATGCGCATCTTCCGGGCGCCTTGTGCAACTCCCGCGCGTACTGTGCAACGTCTAGCATCCGGCCGAAACTGCCGTCAAGCCGGACAGAGCGAATTAACGCCGCACTGTGACCGGCCGGCCAGGCGGAACCCGGCTGTTACTCCTAGTGTGCGACTTCCTCGGGCAGCTCATACCAGCGGACTCCGTCGCCGACCCTGGCCCGCAGCTTCCACTTCATGTTCTTCGGGGCACTGTCGGCGATCTCGCGCAACTGCTGGGCCTGAGCCAGCGGATCGTAGCCGGCCCCTGGGCAGAGCAGTCCGGGATTCTCGGCCAGCAGCGAGGGCAGCTTGTCCAGGTTCCCGGTGACGGTCCGCCACCAGCCCCAGTCCGCGCCGAGCACCTTGCCGAACCGGTCGGTGTCGATGGCGGCCTGGGTCCCGGTGCCGACCGGAAGGCAGGACAGCAACTGCACGATGTCCCGGGCGTCCTTCTCGTTGAGCTCGATGATCTGCAACTTGGACAGCAGCACGTCCACCGAGTCCACGGTGAACGGCTGCCGGTCAAAATTCGGCCGGAAGTCCAGCGTGTGGCACATGGTCAGCTGGTTCACCATGACGTCGATGGGCCGCCCGGACGGCGCGTTGAAATACATCTGCCGGTCGCCGTTGAGGTTGTTGAACCGGCGGTCCGGCTCGCAGCCGTTGTCGGCCAGCCAGGCGGCGACGTCCTTGCGGCCCTTAGCCGTGGTGGCGAAGTCCATGTCCTGGTCCCGGCGCAGCCGGGGCGGGTAGTCCGGGCACAGCACCCGGACCGCCAGGCCGCCGAGGAGTTTCATGCCCAGGCCCGCGGCCGCGGCCGAGCGGGCCAGGCCGAGTGCCTCGGTCAGCGGGTCCTCCGGCGATCCGGGTACTGGCGCATCAGCGGGTTGGGCCATACCGGGCCTGCTCTCATCCTGGGCGGCACCGGCAGCACTGGCGGGCCGCACAATTCCTGCTAACTCGGTAGCGAGTATGCCACGAACACCAGGAGGGCCAGTTGACGCACAACGGGCAAATTGATCATTCTTGGTTGCGTGTCCACGAATTTGGTTGCGGCCAGCGCGACCTATCACTCAGCTGAGCGTGTCCTGGCACTGCTCGCGAGCTTCGAGGACGGCCGGCCGGAACTTAGTGTGACAGAGATTGCCGAAGCACTCGGCGTGCACAAGTCAACCGCCTCGCGATTGGCCGCCACCCTGGAACGGACCGGGTTCCTGGCCCGCTCGGGCAAGCGGTACCGGCTCGGCGTGGAGATAATCCGGCTAGGCAGCGTGGCGCTGCGCGGCGCCGGCATCGTGGCCCGGCTGCAGCCCGCCATGGACAAGCTGTCCGGGCTGACCGGCGAGACCATCAACCTGGCCGTGCCCGCTGGGCCGGACATCCTGAACGTGGCCGAGGTGCCGAGCAGCTACATCCTGAACAGCTCGGGCGGCTGGATCGGGCGGCGCACCAAGCCGCACGCGGTGGCCAACGGCAAGGTGCTGCTGGCGTTCGGCGCCATCCCGATGCCGGCCATCTTGGACCGGTACACCGAGCACACGATCTGCTCGGTGCCCGCTCTGCAGGCCCAGCTGGCCGAGATCCGCCGGGACGGCTACGGCACGGCGGTGGCTGAACTGGAGGACGGCCTGGTCGCCGTGGCCGCTCCGGTGTTCAGCCTGGACGGCGACTGTGTGGCCGCGCTGTCCATCTCCGGCCCGGCCTACCGGATGCTCCCGGACAAACTGCCCGAACTCGGCCGACTCTGTGCCGGTGCTCACTGAGCCGCCAACCAAAGACCCCTGGGGGTACTGGCGTTATGAAGGATTATCTGCTTTACGTCGGCGGGCAGTTGCGGGGCGGGCGGGCCGCGGCGGCACCGGCGGTCAGCCCGGCGTCCGGTGAGACGTTCGCTACGGTGGCCACCGCGGACCCGGCGGACGTGGATGACGCGGTCCGCGCGGCCGGCCGGGCCTGGCCGTCCTGGGCGGCCAGCTCGGCGTTCGAGCGGGCCGCCTGGTGCGAGCAGGTCGCGGCGGCGGTGGCTGGACGGCGCGACGAGCTGGCCCGGGTGCTCACCCAGGACCAGGGCAAGCCGCTGGCCGCCGAGGCCTACGACGAGGTCGACGAGCTGGCCGAATACTTCCGGATGGCGGCCGCCGACGCGCGGCGGCTGGACGGCGTCTTCCCGCCGTCCACCTCGGCCGGCCGCCGGGTGATCACGGCCCGGGTCCCGCTCGGCGTGGTCGGCGTGATCAGCCCGTGGAACTGGCCGTACACCATGGGCGCCGAGCTGTTCGCGCCCGCGCTGGCCGCGGGCAACGCGGTGGTCTGGGTGCCCGCCCCGACCACGTCGGCCTGTTGCGCGCTGCTGGCCGAGATCATCGCCGGGACCGGGGTGCCGGACGGGGTGTTCAGCTTCCTGCCCGGGCCCGGACCGGTCGCCGGGGACGCGCTGGCGGGCCATCCGGGCGTGGCCGCGATCGGCTTCATCGGGTCGGTGGCCACCGGCGGGCTGGTCGCCGCCCGGGCAGCCGGCAAGACGCAACTGCTCGAACTGGGCGGCAACGGCCCGATGGTGATCCTGGACGACGCGGACCTGGACCTGGCGGCCGAGGCCGCGCTGGAGGCGGCCTACCTGTGCGCCGGGCAGAGCTGCACGGCGGGCGAGCGGTTCCTGGTGCACGCCGCGGTGCGCGCCGAGTTCACCGAGCGGGTGGTGGCGGCCACCCAGCAGCGGGTCCGGCTGGGCGACCCGTTCGACCCGCAGACCACGATGGGGCCGCTGAACAACGAGGCGACCGCGGCCAAATTCGACCGGCACGTGGCCGACGCGGTCGGCCGCGGCGCGAAGCTGTGCTGCGGCGGCCGGCGCGCGGCGGGCTTCCCGACCGGGCTGTACGCCGAGCCCACCGTGCTGGACGGGGTCACCGCGGACATGGCCATCGCCACCGAGGAGACGTTCGGCCCGGTCGTCCCGATCATCGAGGTGGCCTCGGCCGCCGACGCGCTGGCCGCGACCAACTCGTCCCCGTTCGGCCTGACCGCCGCGGTGTTCACCGCCGACCTGGAGCGTGGCCTGGCCTTCGCCGAGCAGGCCCGCGCGGGCTGGGTCAACGTGAACAGCTCCACCAACCTGTGGGAGTCGCACCTGCCGTTCGGTGGCCGGTCCGGCTCGGTGAGCAGGCGCGGCCGGGTCGGCGGGCGGTTCGCCATGGACGCGTTCACCGAGCCGAAAACGATCCTCTACCCGGCCCCCCGGCTGCGCGGCTGACTCCCGCTACCGGCTGGCCTGGTCCATCCAGGCGAAGGCGAGCGGGGTGAGGGCGGTCAGGTCGATGGCCGGCTCCACCGTGGAGTAGGACTGCACGTTGTCCTGGAACACGGCTTTGTGCCCGTTGTACGCGGCGTACGGCACGTCGCCGGGCGCGTTCGCGTTGCACCGGCGCATGTTCGGCACGGTGCCGGTGGCGGCGAACGAGTTCGGCCCCTCCACCGCCGCCCCGGCCAGCACCGGCGGCTTCCCGTCGTGCGAGCCGACCAGGTTGGTCACCTGGTGCTGCATGCAGTCCGGGAACACGGTGCCGTCGCCCACGACCAGCGACACGCCCCAGCCGTTACTGCCCAGGATGTTGTCCAGCCAGTGCTGGGCCCAGCCCGCGTAGACCGGCCGGCCGGTCAGCGCGTCGTACTCCTTGGCCATCACGGTCAGCCCGGCCCCGTGCGTGGTGGTGTCGTACTGATCCCAGGCGAACCCGAAGCGGAACGGGTCGCTGGCCGCGACGTGGATGCCCTTCTGGATCTGTCCGCGCAGGTTGGCCAGCAGTTGTGCCCGAGTCACCGCCAGTCCGCTGACGTGCTGGCCGCGCAGCGCCAGGTCGAGTTCGTAGTCGGCCAGCGCGCTGACGTCGTACAGGTTCAGCGTGTCAGTCAGCGCCTGCTTGCCGTGGATCCAGGCGCTGGCCCAGGCCGCCGCGTCGCGCAGGTAGCCCGTGTCCGGGCGGCCCGCGTCGCGGAGCGCGATGGCCAGTTCGGTGGCGCCCAGCATCATGTCGTCTTTCCAGCTCGTCTCCGGGTAGAAGTCGAACGGGATGGCCGTCATCAGCTGGCCCTTCCAGTGCGTGTTGGCCAGCGAGTACACCGTCCTGGCCTCGCGCAGGCAGCCGTCCGCGTAGCCCGGGTCGGTCTTCCGGAACACCTGGTAGCAGAGCGCGAAGTCGGCGGTCAGCCGGCCGGCCAGGTTCGGGCTGAGCAGCGAGCCCGGCCGGGCGGCCCGGAACACCGGCGGGTGCCGGATGTAGATGTAGTGCGGGTTGCTGCCCATGTAGTGGTCATCGGCCTGGGGCAGCCGCCAGATGTCGTGGTCAGCGAAGTAGTAGCTGTTGGCCTCGCCGGTGCCCACCTCGTAGTACAGCGTCTTGGTCTTCTGGTGCCACATGCGCTGCAGGAAGTCCATGCCGAACCGGGCCTCGCCGGTGAAGTCCGCGCTGGCCCCGGCGCCCATCTGCCCGGGGAAGGACGCGATGCCCTGCAGCAGGATGGCCTCGGTGTAGCTGGTGGTCTCGACGAAGTGCAGGTAGTCGCCGGCGTCCCACCAGCCGCCGGTGGCGTTGATCCGCACCCCGGTGGCGTACTTGGCCAGGCTGCCCTTGAAGTTGCCGTTCCCGTCCACCGGCGGGGTCCGGTACGTCATCGCGCTGGCGTCGTTCAGGTGGCCGGGCGCGGAGCGCAGCGCGCTGTGGATGAAGTCCGGGCCGTCCCGCTCGTTCTGGTAGAAGGACAGCGCGTTGGCCAGCGGCCGGGCGTAGAGCTGCGCGGCCGGGCCGACACGGAACCAGGGCGAGGCGGCCGACGGGTCGTTCAGGATGCCGACCCGGTAGCTGCCCGGCGTGTGCACGCCGGAGAACCCGGCCCCCCACACCCAGCCGTACCGCTTGCTCCACGCGCCGAGGTCCGGCCGGGCCAGCCCGGACGCGGCCACCGTGCAGGACCCGGCCCGGACCACCACCCAGTGCAGCGCGCTGGCCGGCTTCGATTTGGTCATGATCTCGGCCTGCTTCAGGGCGCCGGTCGGGTAACCGACCTGATCCACCCGGATCGCCGCGGCGGGCGCCCCGGCCGGCGTCCGGTGCGAGCCGGTGCTGAGCACCGAGCTGGGCACGGGCTCGTGGCAGATCTTCTGCACCGCAGACCGGCCGGCCGAGGTGGCCTGCGCGCTGGCTGGCCCCGCCGCGACGCAGAGCCCCAGCACCAAGCCGAACCCGGCTACCGCCGCCGTCACCCGAGGGACCCGCAGAAGATCATCCATCGGCTCAGGCTAGGCCCGGGACAGCTGACCCGACAATGCCCCGAGCACAGGAGATTCAGCGCAGGAGATTTCAGCGTCCCGGGTCACTCGCGGGCGACGACCTGGAAGGTGGCCAGGCTGGCATCGGCCGCGTAGGCGATCCGGCCGCCGTCGGCCAGCGTCGCGCGCAGCGCGTCCAGGGCCGCCTCGGTGATCACCTCGCCGGGAGCGAGCACCGGGACGCCCGGCGGGTACGGCGCCACCAGTTCGGCGGATACCCGGCCGACGGCTGCCGTCGCGGGGAGCGTTTCGTGCGGCAAAAAGAAAGCCTGCCGGGGCGGGATGGCCGGCTCCGGGGTGACCAGCCAGGCCGCGGCGGGCAGTGGCCGCCGCGGCGGCCCCCGGCGCCGGCGCACCGCGGCCAGCAGGACGTCGGTGAACCGGGCCACGGTGTGCTCGTCGTCGGCCAGCGTCACGATCGGGACGATCGTGTCCCGGTCCGCCATCTCCACCGGCATCCCGGCGGCAATCAGGTCCGCCTCCACCGCGTTCCCGTGCACCCCGGCGCCGGCCAGCAGCACCACCAGCTTGGCCGGCTCGACACCCGGCCCGTCCAGCACGTCCAGGCCGGGTTCCGCGCGGAGTCGCTGCTTG
>Ga0210392_10001223_pt1 | contig 13820 bp, 11 predicted proteins | sample IncBWC30OmetaG_FD_161057 | JGI IMG/M metagenome (GOLD analysis project Ga0210392, IMG submission 161057) | Forest soil microbial communities from Barre Woods Harvard Forest LTER site, Petersham, Massachusetts, United States - Inc-BW-C-30-O ...
CGCTCGCGCATCAGGCTTTCGGCGGCATGGCCGGGATGATCGCGGTCAACGCCATCTCGGCGGTGTTTGCGATATTGCTGGTGCTGGGTGCCGGCCTGGCCGTGCGGGCGGCGATGAAGAACCGGGGCGTTCCGTTGCGTGAATCACTGGCGCAACCCGGCCTGCTGCCGGTGCTATTCATCCTGCTGGCCTACCTGGGTTTCAGCCTGGCCTCCGGGAGGCAGTTTCACGCGCGCTACTGCCTGCTGATCCTGCCGCTCATTTTCACCTTGGCCGGCTGCGGGGCGGCGAAGTGCCTGGAGCCCGGCTTCAAAAAGTTTTTTCTGCCGGTGCTGGTGGTGACCATGGCGGCGGACATCTGGCTCGTGGCGGTGATCTGCCATTTTGAACGCGACCGCATCGCGAACAGCGTCGCGTTCGTGCCCAGTTGGGGCAAGATGGAATCCGTCTACCAGCAATTGAAAACCCACGCGCCGGGCTGGATCGAGGTGGACGACCGCGATTACATGGCCAAGCTGCCAACGGGCGAAGAAAACAAAGTTTACCGGCATGCCTATCTGATCAGCCACTACATCCGGGCGCGGGAACTGGAATTATTGGCGACCGGAACGACCTTCCCGCAGACGAACTATTTTGAATTGCGCGCCGTGAAGCTCGTTGACACCAACGACCCGGCGGTGGCGTTCCACGGCAACGGCATCGCCCTGGTGGCCGGGCCGGGACCGGTTCAGCGCTGAAAGCGGTTCAGGGCGCCGGAATATTTTTGCAACGTCTCAAATTCACTCCGGCGCCAGTCCTCGTCGAAGCCGGGATGCGTGACGAGAATCCCGTTTTTATCCGGCAAGCAGGCGGTGAACTTTTCGAAAAATTCCGGATACCGCCGCCATTCTTTGAAATCGTAGATGCCGGAGAAGCCGTCGTTCGTGGGCACGCCGGCGGCGTGAAGCCTTTGCTCCAGCCGCGTGCCGAATGCCCCGATAAAACCGGCCTTGAGGCTGGGCAGATTTTTTTGGCGGAGTTCCCGGGTGCAAAGCCGCGTGTTGCGGACATAGGGTCGCCGGGCGGCCGGCAAACGGGCCACAAAATCTGTCAACGCCGCCGCCACGACCGGCAACTGGTGTGCGTGCAGGTGACCGTCGATGTAGTCCGGGACCCGCCCGGCCTTTTTCACGAACAGCTCGTATTGCGCGGCGAGCAAGGTGATGATTGCTTCGCCCTTCAACGAGCGGAGCAAGGCGCGGCGAAAAAGGGCCTTGAACTCCGGCAAGGTGGGTTTTTCCAAAGGAGTTGAGAGCGGCAAATTTTCGTTCGTCAGACAGAAATGCAGGCCGATGTCCACCCCGGTTTCATACGCGCGCAGCTTTTCCAAAAGCGCAACATCGCAGCGCTGAAACAATACCATGCAGGAAACAGCGGTCAGTTTGCCCTCCCCGCACAGTTGCAGAATGGCGCGGTCTATATCCGCCCGCATTCCGTAGTCGTCAGCGCAAATGATCATCGCTGCCTTCTCTGAATATTTGTTGCTTTTGTCAAGCGGACAATGCCATTTTGCCACGTGGCAATCTCCTGTCTGTTCCTCATCAACGGGCTTGGCATGGGCAATAGCACACGCTGTCACGCTGTGATTGAGAATCTCGCCGCGGCCGGCGTGAGCGTCCACGTGCTCACGTCCGGAAACGGCCTGAAATACTTTGCCAACCGCCCGGGCATCGCGTCATTGAACGAGATGGCGTCGTTCTATTATTCCGGCACGAACGGCGGCGTCAGCGGCTGGGCCACCATCAAGACCGTCGGCAAACTTGCCAAACTGGCGCAAGCCAAGCGTGCCAGGCTGGAACAGATCATCGAGCAGGTCCGGCCGGACATCGCCGTGACGGATTCCGAGTATGCCACCGCCCCGCTGCGCCGGCGCAAGATCCCCATTGCGGCCATCAACAACTCCGAGGTCGTGGTCACCGAGTTCCTGAAACACCGGCGGGACGCCAAAGGTGTGCGCAGCCATTTCTGGTTCGTGGAATTTTCCGACTACCTCTTTCACCGGCAGTTTTGCGACCTGATTCTGAGCCCGTATCCGCTGCGCACCCCGACACGCCACCCAAAATTCCGCCGCACCGGCCTCATCATCCGGCGCAACGTGCGAGAGATCATCGCCGCCGCGCCGGAACCGAACCTTTCGCCGCGCCAGCTCAAGAATGTCGTATTCATGTTGAGCGGGTCGGTCCACGCCACGCTGGTGAATTTTGACGGGCGCGAATTTCCTTTCAACGTCGATGTCGTCGGGCGCGACGGCAACTCGCATGGCAACGTGACGTTTCACGGGCGCCTGATGAACAACACGGAACTGCTCGCCCGCGCCGACGCACTGGTCATCAACGGCGGCTACTCGGCGCTTTCGGAAGCCTTCGCCTTCCGCAAACCCACCTACGTGCTGCCGGTGCCCGGACATGCCGAACAGTTCATCAATGCCCGCCTGGCCGATGACCTCGGCCTGGGCTTCCACGTCACGGAAGCCAGCCTGCTCCCACGGCTGATGGAGATGTACGACAAGGATTCGTGGCTGGGCCGGAAACCCATGCCGCCGAAATTCGAGATCAACGGCGACGTTGAAGCAGCCGAAGGCATCCTTGAACTCGCACGACAGCGTCTAAAATAAATGGCGGGCCATCATCATCGCCTGTCATCATTGCAGTTTCATTGGCATCCGGAAAACCCGGCCGTAAAGTTCCGCCAACATGCCACCCGTCTTCCGTTGCCGCAGATCGGTATCAAACGAAATTGTCGCCGACGCTGCAACGTCATGGATCGTCAGGCAATAGGTGTTGTTCACCATGATGCCAAGCAGTTCACCGGTCCGACTGAAGACCAAGTCGCCACGTGACGGGTTGAATTTTCCAAACAACCCTTTCAACAGGCTGCGATCCAGCTTCACATAGTGCGGCGTGTCCAGTTCGATCTGGAAATTGCATTCGCCGTAATAACCTTCGTCCGCGCCGACGATCACGGCGTCCTGAAATTTGTACGGGTCCGAGGAAATGCTGTAAACCTTGCAGCCCAACTGCCCGGCCTCCGTCGCGGTGAGGGGCAGCATCACAACCCGTGGGTCCACGTCGTGAAAAGCCAGGGACCTGATCGGCACCCGCGCCGACCGCCAGGCGAGCGTGCCGGTGAACTTATCCCAATCCGTGCCCGGATCCCACAGGACCAGCGGCGTGTCCTGCACGTGGCATAGCGCAAAATAATTCGTCCCGTCGGTGACCAGTATCGTTTCCGTCTTCTTATCCTTGCTCAGATCCATGCCGAACAACCCGGAGCGTGCGCCTAAAATTCCCGCCTCCACGCGGTTGGAAACGAACTCGCTGAAGATGGTGTTGGGCGCGAGCGCGCGGTTGGCGCGGATCTCCTGCGTCAGTTGCGTGGAATTCGTCGCCAGCGTCTTGAAGCCCTCGGCGAGCTTTGCGTTCTCGGCACGGGTGGCCTGGACTTCCTGTTGCATCAGGGCGGCGCGGTCGGCCGCGGCGCGCTGTTCCGCCTCGGCCAGTTGCAACTGGCCGGCCAGCCGCTGTTTCTCCGTCAGGGTGATCTGGTTGCTCCGGCTGAGCAGATCCAGCTGCTGCCGGAGCGCGGCGGCCAGCTCGGCTTCATGCCTGGCCTCAACCTCGGTGAGCGACAGTTTTTGCGACGATGCCTGCGCCTGCGCAGACACGGACTGCAACTGGCGTCCCAGTTCTTCCGCGTTCGTCTGTGCGGCGGCGAACTGCTGCTGCAGCCGCTGGTTTTCCTGATCCCGCGCGCCCAGTTGCGCCTGTTGTTGTGAGGACGTGCTGCGGACCTGCGCCAGTTGCTGCTGTAACTGTTCGCGTCCCTGCCGTTCCTCTTCGAGGGAGCGCTTCATGGCGGCGGCGAGGTCGGTGCCGGGGTTCACCACGGAATTGGTCGCCACGACAACCTTCGTGGCCGGCTGCGTGTTTTCATCGGCCATCTTGTTGATGTCCGTTGAAAATGTCAGCAGGCTCAGCAACAGGAAGTCGCAGATGACGATTAGGATGCTGCGGTTCATGACGGCAAGGTGGAAGCCGGCGCAGCGGCAGGAACATACGTTTCAGCGGAAGAATTTTGCGCCTCCGCCTCCATCAATAATTTCCTCCGCGCCGGGCGCAGGTGAAAAATTTTAAAGATCACCACAAAGATGATGCCGAACGACGTGGATGAATACGCCGCCATCAGGCTGAATTTGATCAGTCCCATGGAAGCGACGATGAGCGAGATGATGGTGCCGACGAAGCCGAGGTACAGGCCCGCATCGAACAGGTGGTCCTCGTTCTCGAGCAGCTTGAGTTTCATGCGTGCCGGCACGTTCTGGCGGCGGATTTCCGCCAGCTTCACGAGGCACGAGATGTAGATCAACGCTTGCAACACAAAGAAGACAAGCAACGTGAGCAGGATGGTTGGGTTCATAACAGTTTGTTTGATGCCGGCGATTCCTGCAGGAATGGCCGCGCCCGTCATGGGCAGGACCAGTCGAAGGGAGAAACTCTCCTTCTGGCTGTCTTGAGAGAGAAACGGCTCACTCAAAAGCAGGACCACCAGCAGAAACCCCAGCGAAAATAAAAATTCACGGAACAGATGAAAACCGCGCACCTGCAGCGGGCGCTCCAATGCCGCCACCGCCGGCCGCGCAAAATGCAGCGCCAGCGCCAGAAAAAATCCCGCCAGCAGGTACAAAAACCATTTGCCGGCGAGCGCCAGCGCCGGCTCCTGGTAATAAAATTTCGCGGCTGTCCCGTAAAAGCCGCCGAACGGGTTATACGCCGCCACCGACCGCGCCAGCTTCGGCTCATACAAGCGCTGTTGGTGTTGCACCAGTTCGCCCACGCCCCCCGCACCGTACTGCAGGCTCGCGCCGAGATCCGCCCAACCGGTGTCTTTGAACTTGGCCAGATAGTCCGCCACGGCGGCGGGCTTGCCGGAAAGTTCCACCGCGGCAAATAGCACCGGCAGCTTCGGCCCGGCATTACGCACATTGTCCGCCAACCGGTGCAAGGTGGCGGCATCCGGGATGTGCATCACGAACGTCGCCAACTGGTCCCAGTTCAACCGCTGGCCCAGCGACATGAAATCCAGCAGCATCGACTCAAGCGGCTGCGTACCGTTGCCGTGGTTCGCCTGCGTGGCCGCGTCCAAAACATTCCCATTCAAACCCGCCATCAAACACCCGCCATCCGACAGCAGGCCGCAGGTGACGACCGCCGCATCAAAGGCCTGGCCGGAGGGCGACGGTGACGGGGAAAAGATCACCGTCTGCGTCAGCGAGCGGGTCCGCAACAGTTCTTGCACGGTCACGTTCGCGGAACTGCGCAGCTGCGACAGGGCTGCTTCCCGGTTTTCCTCCCGGATTACGAAATCCGTGAAAGGCGAGTTAAAATCGGCCGGCCGGAAAGTGTTGTCGAAAGTATTTTTAGGGAGCATGCCCGCGCCCCAAAAGAACGCCCCGGGATTTTGGCGGATACGGTCCGCCAGCAGCGCCTTGAATGGTTCGTCACCGGCATTTTTCCCGGACAGGGACGCCTGCAATAACAATTGCGCCGAACCCAGGCGGCTGGCGCCGGCCAAGGCCCGCTCCTCACCGGCCAAGGATTGCCCGTTCCGGCCGGCGGCTTGCATGACGATGCCATCCAGCGCACGCAGATGCGCCGGCACCAACAGTCCCCCGACCAGCAAGGCCAGACCGAAAACTGCGCACAGCAAAAAGGGCAGCCAGCGTAGTTTCATTTACGTAATTTAATGTTTCTCAATTATTTTTGGACTGTGGGTCGCCGGCAATTGTTCAATGCCAAGGTGAACGTCGCACCAAAAATCCGGTTGTCTAAAGATAATTTTGGCCGCCTCCGCCCCCAACATTTCCTTTGACGACCGCGCCCGTTTCCCCGACTCTGCGCCTCAACCATTATGGACAGCTACCCTTCAACTGTTCCCGGGGGCCCGCGTGAAGAGCAGTCTTATTCCCTCGTTCTCATCAGCGGCCTCGTCACCACCAGCCTCACCCTCGCCGGCATCTACCTGATTGACCGCAGCGGCGCGGATTTTCACATCATGGGCTGGTATGCCAATTACATCCTGCCCGTCGGCGCCATTCTCGTCGGTCTCGCCGCCTCCAGCGGTTACGGCTTCGCCTCCTGGTACAGCGGCATCAAGATCACCCGCCGCCTGCTCTGGATCATGTTGACCCTCCAGCTCGTCGCCTATTTTGGCGCGCAATACATCGAATTTCAAGGCCGTCATCTCATCCATCTGAAAGACATGACTCCCGTCGGCTTTTGGGAATACTTTGACCATGCCGCCCGGGGGATGGCCTGGAAAAAGGACAACGGTGAAGCCGGTGAACCCCTCGGCGCCTGGGGCTACGGTGTGCGCCTCCTGGAAATCCTCGGCTTCGTTGGCGGCAGCCTCATCGTTCCCCTCGCCCTGCACAAAGCCCCCTACTGCGAATCCTGCCAGCGCTACATGCGCACCCGCCAGCTGGCCCCCGTTCCCGCCAGCGTGCCGATTAAAAAGGTGAAAAAGTCCGATGCCGCCGCCACCGCCGCCTATCAGGCCGAACAGGAATCCGCCTTCGCCACCGGCAAGCAGACCGTCGATTCCATCCAGGCCCTCGCCGTTGGCGACAAGGCGGGCGATTTCCAAAAGCTGATGGCCGACCTCGGCCTCACAAAGAAGCAGACCGCCAAACTGCCCGGACGGTTCACCCTCGCCGTCGTCCACTGCCGCCGCTGCTTCGGCGGCTCCCTCGTCGTCAAGCACCTGCTCGGCCAGGGTAATAACATCAAACAAACCGAAGTGTCCCGCGCCGAACTTCACCCCGAATTCGTCCGCTCCATCTGTCAATGATCGCTTGCGCCACTGGCCGGTGGCAACCGGCCATCACTCCCCCGCCGGATCCAGCCGCTTGTCCAGCAACAGATATTTCCGGACGTAATCAAACACCGCATTTTCCAGCGAGGTGACCGGCGCCGCGTAACCGGTGCCGCGCAACCGCAGCAGGTTCGCCTGCGTAAAATACTGGTACTTGTCCTTGATGGCAGCCGGCATCTCGATGAACTTGATGGACGGCTTCTTTTTCAACGCCATGAAGACGGCATTGGACAGGTCCACCCACGTGCGCGCCTGGCCGGAGCCGATGTTGAACAAGCCGTTCGCCTTCGTGGTCGCGGCGAGGTGCAGTGTCATGGCCACGCAATCCTTCACGTAGAGAAAGTCGCGCTTCTGCTCGCCATTCTTGTAATCCGGACGGTAGCTCTTGAACAGCTGGATGACGCCCTTCTCCTGCACTTGCGCAAAACTCTTATGGACGAGCGAACGCATGTCGCCCTTATGATCCTCGTTCGGGCCGTAAACATTAAAATATTTCAGGCCCACGATCTTGTTCAGGATGCCCGCGCGCTTGGCGTGCAGGTCGAACAGGTGCTTCGAATAACCGTACATGTTCAACGGGCGCAGGGTGTCGAGCTGCGTCTCATTATCCTCCATGCCCTGCGCGCCGTCGCCGTACGTGGCCGCCGAGGACGCATAGACGAAACGCACCTTGTTCGCCAGCGACCAGTGCGCGAGGTCCTTGGTGAACTCGTAATTGTTCTTGGCCAGATACGTCGCGTCCTTTTCCGTCGTGGCCGAACACGCGCCCATGTGCAGCACCAGGTCGAACTTCCCCAGCGCGCCGCTTTGCAGGCGCGGCAGCAGGTCGGCGGCCTCGACATAATCCGCGAAGCGCAACGGCGTGAGGTTGCGCCACTTTTCATTCGTGCCCAGGATGTCGCAGACCACGATGTTATCGCAGCCGCGCCGGTTCAGGCCCCACACGAGACCGCTGCCGATGAAGCCGGCCCCGCCGGTGACGAGCACGCGCGCGTCGGAAAAGTCGTTCGGCTTCATAGACAATCACCAGCCGAGGACGTGGGCGAAAATCAACGGCGCAACGATGGTCGCGTCGGATTCGATGATGAACTTGGGCGTCTTCACGCCAAGTTTGCCCCAGGTGATCTTTTCATTCGGTACGGCGCCGCTGTAGCTGCCGTAGCTCGTGGTCGAGTCGCTGATCTGGCAGAAATAACCCCAGAGCGGCACGCTCGTGCGCAGCAAATCCTGATGGAGCATCGGCACGACACAGATCGGAAAGTCGCCGGAGATGCCGCCGCCGATCTGGAACATGCCGATGGGGCTCTTCTTCGTCGCCGTCTTGGTATAAAACTCCGCCAGCCAGGTCATGTATTCGATGCCCGTGCGGACCGTGTGGACGTTCTTCACGTCGCCACGGATGACGGCGGCGGCGTACATGTTGCCGAGCGTGGCGTCTTCCCAGCCGGGCACCACGATGGGCAGGTTTTTCTTCGCGGCGGCCAGCATCCAGGAATTCTTGGGGTCGATCTGGTAATACTTCTCGTATTTGCCGCTCAACAGCACCTTGTAGAAAAACTCGTGCGGAAAATAACGTTCGCCCTTCTTGTCGGCATCGGTCCAGACCTCAAGCATCGCCTTTTCCATGCGGCGCATGGCTTCGCCTTCGGGAATACACGTGTCGGTCACGCGGTTCATGTGGCGTTCGAGCAGCGCCTGTTCGTCCTCGGCGGTCAGCGAACGGTAGCCAGGCACCCGTTCGTAGTAATCATGGGCGACGAGGTTGAAAACGTCCTCCTCCAGGTTCGCGCCGGTGCAGGTGATGAGTTGAACCTTGTCCTGGCGGATCATCTCGGCGAGCGAGAGGCCGAGTTCCGCCGTGCTCATGGCCCCGCCGAGCGTGATCATCATCTTGCCGCCCTTGTCCAGGTGGGCGACGTAGCCCTTCGCGGCGTCCACGAGCGACGCGGCGTTGAAGTGGCGATAATGATGCTGGATGAAGCGGGAGACAGGACCACCGGAAATCGGTCCGCCAGTGGTTTTCTTGGTGTGCTTTTTCTTGGCCATATAAATGTAAAAATTTTCTCCGACACACGATACGCGAGCGGTGCGGAAAACCAATCTCAAATTAAAAGGGCGCGCGGTGTGCTTGCGTGTTCATCGCCCTGCGTACCACTCGCGCTTGGTGGCATAAGCCACCCTTGGCAAATGTTAAAGCCCAGTTAAGCCTCATCGGATACCGATGAACTATCAAACCTCCATCTGTGCCCGAATCTGGCTTGCGGCGGCTCTCAAATCATCTAAAAACGCGGCAACGATGGGGCTCTTGTCGGACTTCCGCCAGGCAACGCACAAAGGTATCCGTCCTGATTTTGGCGAGATCGGGCGGATGGCGACGTGAACCCGGTTCAGGGTGCGCACGCAACGGGGGATGAGCGATACCCCCAGTCCGCTTTCCACCAGGGTCATCACCGTCGCCATGAAATTGGGCTCGTTGATGATGCGGGGCGAGAAGCCCGCCCGGCGGCAGGTGGCGATCACCTCATCAAACAGGCCGGGGGCGCCCCGGCGATGGAATTGCACAAACGGTTCCCCGGCCAGGCTTTTCAAGCGGATGACCTTTTGCTTGGCGAGCGGATGTTTTTCCGAAAGTGCAATAACAAGCTGGTCGGTATAGACGACTTCTTCCTCGAATTCCGCACGCCGGTTTGCGGGCAGCAGGCGGGAAAAACCCAACTGGATGCGGCCGTCATCGAAGGCGGCCAGCTGCTGGTCGGGATTCAACTCGTACAGTTGCAGTTCCACATCCGGAAACTTGCGCCGGTAGGCCTGCACGAGCGGGGGCAAAATCGGCGCGGATGCCGCCCCGAAAAAGCCGATTCCCAGGCTGCCAACCTCACCACGTGCCGCCCGCAGGGCCAGCCGCTTGGCTTCACCGGCGCGCAATAAAATGTCCTCGGCTTCACGCAGGAAGGTGCTTCCCCCCGCGGTGAGCTGGACGCTGCGATTGTTGCGGAGCAACAGCTTGACGCCCAGTTCCTCTTCGAGGTCAAGAATGGTCTGGCTGATCGCCGGCTGCGCCACATGCAAACGGCGCGCGGCCTCGCTGTAGTTCAGATGCCGGGCAACCGCGACAAAATAACGCAGGTGACGCAGTTCCATGCGCGGCATGCTATCGTAAAATACTATCACTGCAAGAAATTCATACGATTTTCACGATTTATGGAAGCGTGCGATAAAAGAGATGTCAACGGCACGAAGCCGGTGGCACAAACAAAAAATAAAAAATTAAATGAAAGGCTGAATATGAATACCTCACTCGAAAACAAGGTTGCCCTGGTTACCGGCGGAACTTCAGGCATCGGCAAGGCGGCGGCGCTGGCGCTCGCCCGGGCAGGCGCAAAAGTGGTCGTTTCCGGCCGGCGTGAAGAAGAAGGCCGCGCCGTGGAATTGGCCATCAAAAAGGCCGGCGGCAACGCCATTTTTGTGCGGGCGGACGTCAGCCGGGAGGCCGATGTGCAGGCGCTCGTGGACAAGACCGTGGCTGCTTTCGGACACCTGGACATCGCGTTTAACAATGCCGGGATCGAAGGCCAGATGGGGCTTACCACCGATGTGCAGACGGCCGAAAACTTCGATTCGATTTTCAACATCAACGTCAAAGGCATCCTGCTCTCCATGAAGCACGAAGCGGCGGCCATGTTGCGTAACGGCGGCGGGTCCATCATCAATACCTCGTCCATCGCGGGCCAGGTTGGTTTTGCGGGAGGCGGAGTCTATGTCGCCAGCAAGCATGCGGTGAACGGATTGAGCAAGACCGCCGCCCTCGAATTTGCCCGGAAGGGCATCCGCGTAAACACCGTTTCGCCGGGAACGATCCAGACGGACATGATCACGCGCATGGTGGGTGAAGGCGAGAGTGAGACCCGGAAATGGTGGGAAAACCAGCATCCCGTGGGACGTTTTGGGACGGCCGATGAAGTGGCCGCCGCCGTGGTATGGCTCGCCTCGCCGGCGTCATCCTTTGTCACCGGAACCGACATCGCCGTGGACGGCGGTTATACGGCCCAATAATAAAATCATCAATCGACCCATAAAGAAGATTATGATCGACTACCAAACCACCCGTGAACTCAAGGCAGCCCGCGCGAAATACCGCGGGCAAATCATCCCGAAACCGGCCTTGGCCGTCATGGATGCGGAAACCTCGCGGTTGGCCGCATCCGGTCTCGCCACGCACGCCCTCGAAGCCGGCGATGCCGCCCCTGATTTCATCCTGCCAGATGTGCACGGTGAGCCGGTGCGGTTGCAGGCGCTGCTTGATAAAGGTCCCGTGGTGGTTGTTTTCTATCGGGGCGGCTGGTGCCCTTACTGCAACCTCCACCTGCGGGGCTTCCAGCGTCGCTTGCCGGAGTTTCACGAACTTGGGGCAACGGTTGTCGCCATATCTCCGCAGTTACCCGACAATTCACTGTCCACCAGGGAAAAAGACGAACTTGCGTTTCCCGTACTCAGCGATGTCGGCAATAAGGTGGCCCGCCAATTCGGCATCGTGTTTGAATTGAGTGACGGGTTGGTTGAACTATACCGCAAGTCCGGCCACGCGCTGGAAGATTTTAACGGTGCCGACGGCAGCAGAGAATTACCCGTCCCCGCCACCTTCCTGCTGGATGGTGAAGGCATCATTCATCTCGCCCATGTGGATGTGGATTACACCCGCCGTATCGACCCCGACGATGTGATCGGGGTGCTGAGAGCATTCAAACCATCGAAGGTGGCTGTTTAAAAGCGCCCCATACGCGTCAACTTGCGATTTCCATTGGAACAGTGTTAACGTCAGTTTTGTTTTCAAAACCAAATCATTATTTATGACCACAAAAACCAACCAACCAAAAAAGTCACAAAATACCGCATCGCAACCGGAAGAATACGATTTGCTGGTATTGGGCAGTGGAGCAGCCGGGAAGCTTCTTTCCTGGACCCTGGCTCCCCAAGGAATGAAGACGGCCGTCATTGAGCGAAAATATGTCGGCGGTGCCTGCCCTAATATCGCCTGCCTGCCCAGCAAAAATATCATCCACAGCGCCAAGGTCGCCTCCCTGTTCTTCCGCAGCCGGGAATTCGGCATCAGCAAAGATAATTGCCATATCAATATGGAGGCGGTACGCCAACGTAAACGCGACATGGTTCAGGGCCTCATCGAAGCGCATCTGGCCAATTACAAGGCCAGTGGGGCGGAACTGATCATGGGCTCCGGCCGTTTCGTCGGACCCAAGACCATTGAGGTTACCGGAGCCGGTGGGACGAAGCGCCTCCTGCGCGGAAAGCACATCGTCATCAATACTGGAACTCATGCCACGATTGAACCCCTGCCGGGTCTGGCTGAGGCCAAACCCATGAGCCATATCGAGGCGCTCGAATTGGATCACATTCCGGAACATCTGCTCGTCATCGGCGGCGGCTACGTCGGTCTTGAACTGGCGCAGGCCATGCGCCGGTTTGGCAGCCGCGTGACCGTGATCGAACGTAACTCCCGCCTCATTCACCGCGAGGATCAGGATGTCTCAGAAGCCGTGCAGCAACTGTTCAAGGATGAGGGTATTGATGTATTGACCAATGCCCGAATCGCTCGGGTCGAAGGCCAGTCCGGCCAACGGGTGAAACTGCATGTGAACCGGGATGGGGCGGATATCGTCCTTGAAGGTTCACACATCCTGGTTGCCACGGGTCGCACCCCGAATACGAAAGATATCGGCCTGGAGTTGGCGGGCGTGGAATTGACCGGTCGCGGCCATGTGAAAGTGAACGGGCGATTGGAAACCACCGCCCCGGGTGTCTGGGCGGCGGGAGACTGTGCCGGCAGCCCCCATTTCACCCACATCTCTGAAAATGACTTTCACATTGTCTGCGACAATATCCTTGGTGGCCAGCGCGTGACGACCGGGCGGCAGGTGCCATTTTGCATGTTCACGGATCCCGAGTTTGCCCGGATTGGTTTGAGCGAAACGGAGGCCAAGGAACGCGGCATTGCCTATCGCCTGGCAAAAGTCCCCATGGCCGCCGTGTTTCGGGCCAAAACATTGTCCGAGACCCGCGGCTTCTTGAAGGTTCTCGTTGATGCCAAGAGCGACCATGTATTGGGTTTGACCGCGTTCGGCTGGGATGCCGGAGAAATCATGGCGGTCGTGCAGGTCGCGATGATTGCCGGCCTGCCTTATACCGCCCTTCGTGACGCCATTTTTGCGCATCCCACCATGGCCGAAGGGCTGATACCATTGCTGTCAAATGTTCCCCCCACAGCCAAATAGAATGATCAATAAACATAAACAGGTTCCTATTTGGCAGGCGTCTTCGTGAAAGGGTCAGGCCTGGAAAACTGACACCTGCCCCGGGTAATGCGGAAATCCAATCTCAAATTAACTTTCCGTTGCACCCGGCGTGACGCCTCGCAATACTCCGATGATGCACGGCCCCATAAAATTTCTCGCGCTGCCCGTCCTCATGTTTGGGCTCATCTCCCAAGCTCCGGCCGCAACTTCGGCACTCTGGGGCACCAACGGCGAATTGTGGAGCGCCAGCAGCCGGCTGCCGGATTTTTCCTTTGCCGGCTATCATTGCGGCGAGGCGCTCCTGCCGGATGTCCCGCGCGGGGTGAGCGTGAAGGAATTCGGTGCGAAGGGCGACGGCGTGACCGATGACACCCAGGCTTTCCTCGCGGTGCTGGCCAAAGCCAAAGGGGCGGTTGAGGTTCCGCCCGGACGCTATATCATCAACAACATCTTGGAGATCAACCGCGGCGGCGTGGTGTTGCGCGGGGCGGGCGCCGACCGGACCGTTCTGTTCTTCCCCAAGCCGCTGCAGGAAATCAAGCCCCTCTGGAGCGCCACCACGGAAGGCCGAAAGACCTCGGAATATTCTTGGGCGGGAGGTCT
>Ga0210392_10001225_pt1 | contig 13809 bp, 12 predicted proteins | sample IncBWC30OmetaG_FD_161057 | JGI IMG/M metagenome (GOLD analysis project Ga0210392, IMG submission 161057) | Forest soil microbial communities from Barre Woods Harvard Forest LTER site, Petersham, Massachusetts, United States - Inc-BW-C-30-O ...
CGGTCGTCAAACTGCTTGAGCTGGTCGGCCAGATGGATATGGCAGATGGCGGTGCCCAAACCGGTGAGGATGAGGATGAGCAAGATCGCCATCCACAGGAGCAGCCGCCATTTGATGGAATTGAAGATCATTCTTCCTCGATGCAATAGCCCTGTCCGCGCCGGGTGGCGATGAGATCGGCACCGAGCTTTTTACGGATGCTAAAAATGTGGACGTCGAGCAGGTTGGACAGGGTGTCATCGTTTTCGTCAAACAAATGTTCGTACAGCTCGGCGCGGGAGATGACTTTGCCGCGATGGAAGGCGAGGTATTCCAGGATGGCGAATTCGCGCGCGGTCAGAACGACGGGTGTTCCGGCCTTGGCGGCCGTACGGGCGCGGGTGTCTAGAACGACGTCACGGATCTCAATCTTGCTGTTCGTCTGGTTGGCGCTGCGGCGGATGAGGGCGCGCAGGCGCGCGAGAAGTTCGGACAAATCGAACGGCTTGACCAGATAATCATCCGCCCCGGTGTCGAGACCTTTCACACGGTCGCCGTGCGAATCACGGGCGGTGAGCATGAGCACGGGGGTGCGTTTTTTTTTGCGGAGCTGCTCCAACATTCCCCAGCCGTCAAGCTTGGGCATCATCACATCCAAGATGATGGCGTCATAATTGAACGACCCGGCTTTGAACAAACCGTCTTCGCCATCGCCCGCGGCATCCACGGCATAACCTTCTTCGCGCAAGGCCTTAACCAGATTACGCAGCAAGCGGGGCTCGTCTTCCACGACCAGAATTCTCATAGGTGTCTTTGTTTACGCGGGTTCCACGGTAAACCAAAATTCGGCGAAGAGCACGCCTTTTGCAGGAATAAAGGTGTGATTATAACATGCTAAAATTAAGCCATGATTAAATTTTAACGGTCCCGGCAAAAATATATTTACCGGGAAAATCCGCGATTTAATCATGGCTTAATCATGTTTGGCGTAGGTTCTTAGCACACAACCCACAACATTTATGAAGCTCCCGATTTCTTACATTTTTACGCCGGCGCAAGAATTCACGGTGCGAATCGCCGCCGCCGCGCAGGAAATGACGTGGCGGCAGTCACCCGTATGGATCACCGATGGCGGGCAGGATGTCAAACACCGCACGGTCCGTCACAAACACCGGGGACGGATGAAATATCGCCGGTTGGTCCTGCAACTGGAGGCCGTATGACCGGCACACTGGAAATCGTCTCCGTTGCCCTGTTTGTGGCAACCGGCCTGGCCGTTTTGTCCTGCGCCTTGCTGGCCGGGTGGTCGGACCGGCTGATGAGCGCACAGTTCCCTGATTCCAAATTTGAAGAAGCGTAATCCCCGAAATATGCAGTTCATGAACACCAAGACCGCTCAGAATCGTGGTGGAACCGGTCGCAAGCAGGCTGACAACGGCATGACAGCCTCCCAGCCCCGGTTTTCCCCCAAGCGCCCAAGTTCACATCATGGCCTGCTCCGGGGGCCGTTTTTTCCGCTGATCGACAATCCCCGGCAGCGGCAAGGAATTTAGCCGACGTTGGTCGGGAGGCGCACGGCAAAGGTTGTGCCAGTGCTGCTCACACTGGTGGCCTCAATGGCTCCGCCGTGCGCCTCCACGATCGCCTTGCAGATGGAAAGGCCGAGGCCGGAGTTGCCGGCACCGGTACGGGATTTGTCCGCCCGATAAAACCGCTCGAAAACCCGTGGCAAATCTTCCGCAGCAATCCCCTTCCCCGTATCCGCAATGGTCAACACCGCGAGGTTGCCTTGCGACTCCAGTTTCACCCGCACTTCACCGTCAGGGTTGTTGTATTGGATGGCGTTGGTCAGTAGGTTGGTGACGACCTGGGCGATGCGTTCGGAATCGCCGGTGATGGGCAGCGGGGAAAGTTCGGAAATAATTTTGACGTGCCGTTCTTCCGCCAAAGTCTGTACCAGTTCAATGCAGTCCTTCACGTTGTTGGCGAGGTCGAACGGCAGGCGTTTCAACATTTCCTGGCCGGCGTCGAAACGCGCGAGTTCGAGCAACGACTCGATGAGCTTGCGCATGCGTTGGGCGGCACGCTGGCAGGCCTCGACGGTCTGCTTGTAGCCGGCGGCATCGCGATCGCGTCCGAGCGCCATCTGGGTCTGGGTGAGGATGACGGAAACCGGCGTGCGCAATTCGTGGGCGGCGTCGGAGGCGAATTGCTTCTGTTGGGTAAAGGCGGTTTCGAGGCGCGCAAAGGTGGAGTTCAGAACGGCGGCGAGCTGGCCGAGCTCGCTTTCGGCCTCGGCAACGTTGATGCGCTGGGCGAGGTCGCCGGATGAAATCTTCACGGCGGTGGCGCTAATTTCCTGAATGGGACGCAAGGCGCGAGAGACAAACCACCAACCGCCAGCCAGGCCAACGAGCAAAACCAACAAGCCAACGCCGGTCAAAGTCAATTTTGTACGATGAAGTTCATTCAGTTCCGGCACCATGGAGCAACCGACGAGAATCTGTTCACCAGACGGCAAGGATTGAAGGGTTTCCCGAAAATCTCCAATCGTTCGCACCGGCAGCGAGCCGGGCCCTTTTGCACGTGAGTCGGGCGGCGCACCGGCCGGGGCTTCGTCATGGCCTTCGGAAAAGCCGGCATAAATATCAAACAGGGTGGGTAGATTGGTTGAGGATGCGATCAATTTCCCATCACGCCCAAGAATGCTGAAATAAAACCCGTTGGGATCACTGGCGTCAAACAAATGGGTGTCCTGTTCCGGCAGATGGAACTGGGTGCGGGGAGGGAAGTTCCGGCCCGGCGGGCCATCTTCAGGAAACTGACCGCGCGGTGGACGGTCAAAGGATTGATCGCCCCCATCCGGACCACCTCCGTCCGGACCGCGAGGCGGCGGGCGATGCAAGACATTGCCCAAAACACCAGCCCGGCGATGGATTTCGTCATCAATATGACGGAACTGGCGGTTGCGCTCCAGTTGATAGGAGGTGAAACCAAAACCGGCCAGCACGACCACGAGAATCAGGCCGTACCAGAGTTGCAGCCGCCACTTGATGGATTTGAACAGTTTCATCCTTCAATGCAGTAGCCGTGGCCGCGGCGGGTGGCGATGAATTCGGCGCCGAGTTTTTTGCGGACGTTGGAGACGTGGACATCAAGGAGGTTGGAGAGCGAGCTTTCGTTCTCGTCGAAGAGGTGTTCGTACAACTGGGTGCGGGTGACGACTTCGCCGCGGTGCAGGGCCATGAATTCCACGAGCGAATATTCGCGGGCGGTGAGTTCCACGGGCTTGTCCTTGAGCGAAACGAGGCGCGCGGCGGTGTCCACCTTCACCTCGCCGATCTCGATGACGTTCGTGGTCTTGTTCGCGCCGCGGCGGATGATGGCGCGCAGGCGGGCGTAAACCTCCTCAAGGTCGAAGGGTTTTACGACGTAATCGTCGGCACCGGTGTCGAGGCCCTTCACGCGGTCGCGGGTCTGGTCGCGGGCGGTGAGCATGAGCACGGGGGTCTTTTTGGTTTTGCGGAGGCGCTTGAGGATTTCCCAGCCGTCGATGCCGGGGAGCATGACATCCAGCACGATGGCGTCGTAATCCGTGCCTTCGGCGTTGAAGAGGCCGTCCTCGCCGTTGTCGGCGGTATCGACGGCGTAGCCTTCCTCGCGCAGCGCCTGGGCAAGGCTCGCAAGCAGGTCCGGTTCATCTTCGACAATCAGGATTCTCATGGCGGCGCGCGCCAGTGATACCACAGCGGCACGCTGGCGTCACCTTCGCAAAAACAACCTTAAGGGGAGATGAAGAAGCGCCATGAAGCTCCAAATTCCAAGCTCCAAGCACCAGAGAAATTCCAAGCACCAACATCCAAACAACTGCCATCTTTTGCCCGCCCGACATTTTTTGCGCACGTGCGCGCAAAAAATGCGCGGCTTCACGTTTCCTTAAGGTCGGCTCGCGTAGAGTGACGCCATGAAAACGAACAACTCTCCGATCAAAGTGAACGAGACCTTCGTGCGCCTCATGAACGGCGCGGCGACGATGAGCGACATCATCAGTGAACGCAGCGCAGCGAGCGCGGCACGGCAGGCCCGGGAAGATGCCTACACCCGCCGGCACCGCGAACTGGCGGAACTCGCCGACCCGTTCGCCGTGAATTACTGCCGCTGAAACGCCGGACTGAAAAACTCCAATCACACCACACACCATGAAAACCACCCGGATACTAACCCTGGCCGCCGCGCTGGCACTGACGGTCACCGCACACGCCGCCAATGTGACCAACTACGAGTCCATCGTTTCGCTGGCGACGAGCCTGACGAAAAATTACACGTTCACCGATCCCGCCTCCGGCCAAAGCGCGGTGGTGGCGGTGACGATGACGGGCTATTCGCCACTCACCGGCACTTCCACATTTCAAGCGCTCGACGATAACACGCGCGTGGGCGAGAATGGCGGCAACGGCTTCAAGGACGGGCAAGGTGTCAATTTTGCCGCCTCGCTCGTCGCTTGCTCCAGCGGCGTGACCGCGAGCTCGGTGAAATTTCGCATCGCGGGCCTGGGCATCCGGGCGGCGGACGGCTCGGGAACGGCAAACTGGACTTCTTCCGCATCCACGGTGAGCAGCAGCCTGACTGGCGGGGCGGAAATCATCGCACCGCTGGATACGGCCGCCGTAACCCCGGGCTATGCCGCGCAGTTGCGTTTTCCTGAAGATGGCCTGATGCAATTGACCGATGTGCCCACGCCGGGAGCGGGCCTCATGTTGAACGCGACATTTACGGTGAGCAACCTCGTTGACCCGCGCACGAACTCATGGTTCACCACGTATTCCGGCAAGTATGCGCGCATCTACACCAGCGATGTGAACAAGACGAACGGCACGGCGGTGACGACCTGGTCCACGGGCTCGACGACGCAGGCAAACCCGGTGTATTGCGGAGTGCAGGAGGTCTATTCCTCCAGCAACTGGGTATACATCCGCAGTTCCGGCCTGGGCAGCCATGTGATGGGGCCATGGTATCTCAATACGCAACACACCATGGCGTTTCCGAATTACCCGACGAACGAGCATGTGCTGTACAAAATTTCGCGCAACCCGACGAACCCGGCCACCAAAACAGCGAACAACGGCGGGGCGATCGGGTATTTTGTCGATGGCGTGGCGATGTTCAACAGTTGGGATGCGTATACTTATGTCGGCGGCACGGAAGCGCAGAACACGACCGGCTACTGGAACCGCGATGCGTATGTGAACGAGGGCGCGAGCTTCGACCAAAACAATGCGCACCAGGCGGGCGGGCAGCATCATTACCACGTCAACCCGCCGGCGCTGCGCTATCTCATGGGCGACCATGTGGACTTCAACGTGACGAACAAGGCGTACACGGAGTCCACCAATACGCCAACCAAACATTCGCCGATTCTCGGCTGGGTGGCGGACGGGTATCCGATCTACGGACCGTACGGCTATTCGGTCACCAACGACGCTTCCAGCGGGGTGCGCCGGATGATCAGCGGCTACGTGTTGCGCAACGGGCAATATGGCTCACAAAATCTGACGGCCGTCGGACGTGGCGACCTGCCGCAATGGGCGACGCGGTTGTATAGCAGTGTGGCGTCGAATAATCCAACCTACGCCGGCCCCGCCGTAAGCACAACGTATCCGCTCGGACGCTACATGGAAGATTATGACTGGCTGGGCGACCTGGGCGTGGGGCGCGGCCCAAACACCTACGACCTGGACGAATACAACGGCCGCTGGTGCGTGACACCGGAATTTCCGGCCGGCACCTACGCCTACTTCGTATCCATCAGCACCAACGGTACGCCGGTGTTTCCGTACAACATCGGACGCGGCTACTACGGCAGCCCGACGACGGGAAACGCGACCATCAACGAAAGCGTGGTAACGAACTTCCTGGGCGGGCCTAACGCGGTGCCATCGCTTAACAACCCGACGGCAAAGAACGGCGCGGTGACGCTGACCTGGAGCGCGACGGAGGGCGGCACGTACATGGTGCAATCCACGACGAACTTCACCGCGTGGACAACGAATTCCACGACGTCCGCCGCCGTGTTAACCAGCGCGGGTTATACGAACAATCCCACGGACAACTTCCGGTTCTATCGCGTGGCGCGGACGGCGCTGGCGACGTATGACTCGCCGGGGACAGGCGGCGGCACGAGCGGTAGTAGCGGTGGCGGCAGCGGCCCGACGTATGCGGTGCCGGGCAGCGCGGTGGTCAGCAAAGGTACGGGCACGAACTTCACTTTGAGCATCACGTTGCCGGGAACGCCGCCGTCGCCGCCGACGTCCGACACAATCACGAGCGTGACGCTGGGCTCGACCGTGGCTGTCAGCACCTCCTACCCCGTGTCGGGGACGGTGCTGGCGAATTTTTCCCTCGCGTCCACGAATGCAACCGGGCTGCTCAATGTGGTGGTGACATTTTCGATGGGTCCCCCGCCCTACACGTTCACCAGCGCCATGACCATCAATCCATGAACTGATTTGCACCAACCCCACCACTGCGGCGCGGGCCGGGACGAAGGAGAAGGCGTCCCGGCCCGTTTTTTAATCAGATCCGCCACCTATCTCGATTCAGTCTTATTTGGGGATGCTTGTTAAATTGGTAATTACGCTCCACGTTTTAGTAGTTGGGTCATATTGTTCTACGTTGAAAATGGGCCCTTGATACTGTTCAGAATAGATCAACACCATCCCGTTGGATTCTAAATTTGCGTGAGGAGCATTTCGCACTTTGTTCAACGACCCCGTCATTGACCATTTTCCGGTATCCGGATCATAGAGTTCGGCGCTTTTTAAATCACCACCCCTATTAGACCCACCAGCAACCAGCACATTCCCATTTGCCAGTAATATTGCTGCATGCATATGACGCGCTACGTTCATTTCCCCTGTTTCCGTCCATTTTCCAGTTGCCGGATCGCGCAACTCCGACTTGGATAGGCAGCGGTTATTAATATCGACAATACTGGCGGAAAGCCAACCACCCGCGATTAATTCTTTTCCATTTTTCAACAACGTCTTTGTATAACCGAAACGCTTTGCATTCAACGGACCGCTGTCGAGTATAAATTGTTCCGCCTTTCCCGTCGCCTCCACGTCAATCTTTTGAAGGCTGTCAAAGGTGATCACGTCCGGGGCATTGGTATAAAGCGACAAAAATTTTGGCGCTGCACCTTTTGCCGCCGCCCCGTAGCTGCCTAGAGAAACGACCGCCCAGCGCCGCACATCAGTGTCTTTATCATCCAACACTTGAATGAGCGCCGGAATTGCCAAATCAGGGTCCCGCCTAGCCAGAAAATCGGCGGCGTTGGCACGGGTTCCCGGGTCTTCATCTTTGAGCACACTAATCAATATTTGGGTGACCACTTTGGGATCACCGCCACCGTCCTCGCCAAGCGCAACGATGACACTGCCCCGCATTTTTCCGACCGCGAGGTAATTGGTCAGGGTGGCAAAGCCTTTTGGCCCGATGACAGCCAAAGCTTCCGCCGCGCGAGAAGAGGTCTCTTCGCCTTCGAGCAGTTTGGTCAGTTTAGGAATGGCGGATTCGGCATTGGTTCCCAAAACGGCGAAACCTCTCCGGACGGCAACATCCTGCAAATCGTCAATCCGGAAGTCTTCGCTGCGAACATTGCTTTGGATGGTTTTGCTATCCAGATGCGAGGCAACCCTTCGAGCGGTCTTTTCGGTTATTCCAACCATGTCCAGCAAAGTGGGAATGGCGTTGGTGCCGATTTGCTGCACGGCATTTTGCGCGTCTTCGAGCGGCTCGCAGCACAGCCATTGGCTCAATGGCTTGCCGTCGTAATAGGGCTCCTTGGCTTGAACGGATTGAATGGTCAGCAGACAAAAGATGGCTGCGGTTACAACGAGGCTGAAATGTGTTTCTGGCTTGTTCATAAAGGGTCAATCCCATGAGCACGGGCCGAATATGTCGCTCCTGACGGAGCTTGGGAATCTTTTTTGGGCTGATTCTACAAAGATGGCGCGCCGACGGCGCTTGGCGGGGCAAAAGGCGGAGGGGTCGAGTGGCTTCAAAGCGGGTGGTGATTGGGCGGTTATTGGCATCAAATCCGACGTTGCCAATGCCGGTCATGGCGGGCGGCATGCAAGACCGCCGCCACTCTCACAACTCGTCCGGCCTCGTTGACTTCATAAACAACCCGATACGGAAAACGATCAGGATAACGCCAGCGGATGTTCTTTGTCGGGTGCCGACGACAGTTGAGCAAAGGGTTTTCTTCCAACGCATCCCACACGCGGATGATTTCTCCACGAATTGCACGCCCAGTCCAGGCTGGCGGGATTCATACCAATCCGCGGCCGCCGCAATATCAAGTTCGACTTCGGGGGCGAACTCAACGCGCCAGTTCATTTACCGTAACGCGTGCGCAGCCGGCTCTTCATTTCATCGAGCGGGACGGCAGATGCCGGTGCATCTCTAAGGGCGGTGAGCCGGGATTCGACCAGCGATTCATCGGCTGGATGCAGCGGGGCATCGTCCAACTCCAGAGTGCGGCGAATGAGCAGTTGCCGCTGCTCGAAGGTCAGAGTGGGCAGTTCGAGGAGAACTTCATTAAAGCTCATGCGGAAACTTTAATCCAAGTTTCGGGGCGCGTAAAGAGGTCATAAGGGAACGGTACCGAACATTTACGGGGGCGGAAAGCGCGGACGCAAGCCGTGGACCATCCAACAATCTTTGTGCGGCCACGTTGTTGCGGCTGATCCCGCTACGCGGGACACAGCCGCGCTCCGGTTGTTGCCCACTTTCCGGTAACAACGGTCTCGTTTCGGGTAATTCATGGGGATATGATGCAACGCATGAGCAGCGAGACGTCGGCCAGCGAGGCGCCCAAGGTCTTTCCGCATACGCGGTGGTCGCTGGTGCTGGCGGCAACGCGCAAAGAGGCGCCGGAATCGGCGGCGGCGCTGGAGGCGATCTGCCGCGCCTACTGGCAGCCGCTCTACACCTATGTCCGCCGGTGCGGCCAGTCCGCGCATGATGCGCAGGATCTCACGCAGGAGTTTTTCCGTCGCCTGCTGGAGAAGCGCTGGCTGGAGGCGGCCGATCCGGACAAGGGGAAGCTGCGGACGTTCCTGATCGTGGCGCTGAAAAACTTCATGAGCAACGAATGGCGGCGGGCGGTGACGCAACGGCGCGGCGGCGGCCAGAACCATGCGCCGTGCGACACGGCTTTTGCGGAAACGCAATCGGCGGCGGAAAGCAGTTCGCTCGCGCCGGATGAGATCTTTGACCGGCAATGGGCGTTGACGATGCTGAACCTGACAGTGGAACGGCTGTGCATGGAATACGTAGATACCGGCCGGCCCGGCGAATTCGACGCGCTCAAGGGCTGCCTCATGGCGGCGCGCGGGTCCATCGATTACGCGGCGCTGGGGGTAACGCTCGGGGTCAAGGAAGCCACGGCGCGAGTGGCGGCGCACCGGTTGCGGAAGCGGTTCCGGGAGATTTATCGCGAGGAGATCAGCCGGACGCTGGCGGATGGGGCGGATCTGGAGGGGGAATTGCGGCATCTGGCGGCGGCGTTGGCGAGGGAATGAAATTATTGAGCTTGGTGAGGATGAAGGCAAAAATATTAGGCTTGAGCAAGTCGGAATGGATACGGAAGCCTTTACTTTCCGCTGCCAATAGGGGTTAATCAGCTTCATAGATTTGGTGGATGCGACGAACCTCAGGCTCGCAATCTGCGATTGTAAGGAACGCCCAGTTTGCCAATTAACTTACGCACCCAATGGCATGAACCTAAGCCGGACACTAAGGTATTCAATTATAAAAATTATACGCTTTTGGAAGCGCTTAATTGAAAAGCCAAAGGCTGAGCTGTCTTTCATTTTGGCCCCGTTATGGGCGGAAAAAAACCACCCAGCAAACAATCGTCGCGATGTTGCCAAGAACAAACAAAAACCATCCAAGGCTCAAAGCCTCGTCTTCCCGTCCGCGCCGAATGAGAAGCCATCCGAAGGCCACGATAACCATGTACCTAAAAAGCCCTATGCTTTTCGTGAAAACGTAAAATATCTGCTCGAAGTTATGGGCGTTCTTGGGGGAATGGTTGGGGTTATTATTCTCATTTGCCAGTTGAGCATCATGAATTCTCAAACTACATCCATGCAAAACCAGCTTTTGGCTATGCATGAAGCTACTGACTTGGAAGAAAGGGCTTGGATTTATGTAAGCGGCATCTCTTATCATCCCGATACTAAAACTTTTGAAATTACTTTGAAAAACGCAGGAAAAACCCCCGCCTTGAATGTTCAATCGATTTCTCGATTTGCCACCGGAAAAAATCTTATTCCTGAAAGCGACCCATTCCCGAACGTAACCACAAATGGACTCACAATCACGCCCGAAATTCCTTGTTGGGTAAAAAGCCCAATTATCCCCGATGCGGTAATTGAGGCATCCAAGCATGGTCAGGGTTTTTATGTTTTTGGAACTGTCTGGTATGATGATGTTTTCAGAAAACTACACTGGATTCAATTTTGTTATGAAATTAATGGGGATAACTCCGGCCAGTTTCCAACAAGCATGACTCAGGCTATTTTTCACGATGCTTGCGATGATGAAAAACACTAAAAGGACTAAAGTTTTATACCTGAATATCTGGAATCTCATACCAAATCCCCCCTTGCAAACGGGTGAAATGAAATTAGGACACAGCCCAATATCACCTCCCTCCCCGGCCCTCCCTCCATTTCATGGAAAAGAGGGAGATTAGAGGTCACGCATTAGCGGGCGGCGGCGTTGGCGAGGGAGTGAAACACTTAACAATGAACATCTAACGCTGAACTTCCAAGGTTTTATAAAAATGCAAGCGGTTGGTAACAATCAGAGGCGGGCCGGTAAGTAACGGGTATGAGCAATCTTGTGAAATGTCCGCAGTGCGGCGCGACCCTGCCGGAGAACGCGCCGGCGGGGCTTTGCCCGAACTGCCTGATGGCGTTGAACCTGAAGACGGAGACGATGTTCACGGATGACGCGCCCCCTGCCCGGCCGCCGTTGCCGCCGGAGCAGATCGCCCCGCATTTTCCACAGCTGGAGATCATGGAATGCCTTGGACGCGGCGGCATGGGCGTGGTCTACAAGGCGCGGCAGAAGACCTTGAACCGGTTCGTGGCGCTGAAGCTGTTGGCACCGGAACGGGTGGGCGATGCGAAGTTCGCGGAGCGGTTCACGCGCGAGGCGCAGGCGCTGGCGGCGTTGAACCATCCGAACATCGTCACGATCCACGATTTCGGACAGGCGGGCGGATTTTATTACCTGCTCATGGAATTTGTGGACGGGGCCAATCTGCGCCAGATCTTGCGCGCGCGGAAGTTCACGCCGGAGGAGGCGCTGGCAGTCGTGCCGCCGCTGTGCGACGCGCTGCAGTTCGCCCACGAGCGCGGCATCGTGCATCGCGATATCAAGCCGGAAAATCTGCTGCTCGATAAAACGGGCCGGGTGAAGGTGGCGGACTTTGGCATCGCCAAGATGCTGGGCGCCGAGAACGGCGGCAAGGGTGGCGCAGCTTCCGCGCCGGAAAACACCACGCAAAACGCCGTGGGCACACCCGGCTACAGTGCGCCGGAACAAAAAGTCGACCCGCAACGGGTGGACAGCCGGGCGGACATCTATTCACTCGGGGTGGTCTTTTACGAAATGCTCACGGGCGAGCTGCCGGGCAAAAAGATCGAAGCGCCGTCGAAGAAAGTTCAGATCGATGTGCGGCTGGATGAAGTGGTGTTGCGCGCGCTGGAAAAAACCCCGGAACTCCGCTGGCAGACGGCGGCGGATTTGCGGACACGGGTGGAGACGATCACGCAAACCGCCAAGCCTGCAACCCAAGCGCCCGAGACTGTGACACCCGCCCATCTCAGCGGCATGCGCTGGCGAATCCTGGTCTGGGGGTTGGCCCTGGCGGTGGCGAGCGAACCCATAAACCTGACTTTCGCCATTTGGGGGGCAAGTTTGTTCATCATATCGGCCATACTGGCACTGGCTTTCAGCGATAACCTGAAAGCGCTCACCGTCGCCTGCCGGCTGGTTTTAATCGACGGCATCATCATAGCCCTCGCCGCCATCCTGCTCGCCTACAGCTCGTTCGATATGCCGATGCCGTGGATATTCACGATCATCGCCGGGTGTCTTTTGGGCATCGGCTACTGCGTGTCTTGCTGGCTGAAACTGAACGGATTGAACGCAAACACCAAAAGCAGCGAAACCGGATGGCAGCCACGCTTCACAAAATTCTTCTTCGTGCAACTGCCGTTCACGGTCGGCCTGATGCTGATCGTCTTCGCCTTTTTCCTGCAACCGTTCCGGGTACAGACGGATGCGGCCGCGCCGGAAATCCCGCGCGGGAGCCATTTTCTGGTCTGGAGGCCGGGGCACCGTTTTGTGAACGGCGACATCATAGCCTACCAGCGTGAAAACTACGTGAGCCTGGGCCGCGTGGCGGGCCATACGGAAAACGGGTTCGTGCTGGTGAACCGGAACGGCGAGGCAGATTTCGCGGTGCCGCCGCGGGACATCCTCGGCAAAGTCGTGAGCGTATATTGGCGCGCGTCCGACAACGCCTTGCTGCGGCCCACCACCGACGGACAACCAAGTTTGTTCAGGGCCAATGACAGCAAAGTGGAAGCCCATGCAGTGCCTTTGGGCACGCTGCTGGCGTATGCTTATGGTACGCCAAAATTTTATATCCACTGGAGCAACAACCGTGTGATCCTGCCCCCCGATGTCGCCGGCGGAAATTTCGATTTTGTGCTGGAGTCTTCCGGCCATCCGCAGGAGGCGTTGCAAGCGGAAATCAAAAAACAGCTTGGTCTGATCGCCCATCGCGAATTGCGCGACGCCGACGTGCTGAGCCTTTTGGTTTTAAATCCCAGCGTGACCGCCCTGGCGTCTGCAAAGGGTGGGAACGGTTCGGACACCGGTGCGGCTCCCGGCCGCAGGCAATTTGAATTCAGCAACATGCCCATCGATGATTTGAGCGATTTCCTCGAGGTTTCCTTGGGCAAACCGGTGATCAACCAGACGGAACTGACCCAAAAATACAGCGGCAGCCTGAAATGGGATCCGCAACCCGACCAGGCCGCCGAACTGAAAGAAATCCAAAAACTGCTGGCCGAACAGTTTGGACTCGAACTCGTTCCCGGACGCCAGTCCGTTGAGATGCTGGTGGTGACGAAAGCAAACCAATCGCCGGAGGCGAACACGGCGGGGGCGGCACCGCTTGATTCGCCCGCGGAAGCAACGAAATTGGTCCAAGAAGGCTGGCAGCTCTGGCAGGCGCGAAAATTGACGGAGGCGGAAGGCAAATTTCAAAAGGCCGTTGAGATGTCGCCCACGAATGCGGAGGCTTGGAACGGGCTGGGCTGGGCGCAGTTCAATGCGGGCAAGTATGACGAAGGGGAAAAGGCGTTCCAACAGGCCGTGGCGATGAACCCGGAGCAGTTTGCCGCCTTGAACGGGCTGGGACAAACCTATGTGACAGAGCGGAGATATGATGAGGCGGAAAAGTTTCTCCTCCAGGCCGCGCCACGGGCATCGGCCGCGTGGTTCGGACTGGCGCGACTGTATCTATTGCAGGGAAAATTTGAGGCGGCGGAAAAATGGGCGCAACAAATCGTGGATTCCGGCCAGGCGGACGCTGTCGCCCAAAAAATGCTGGAGGCGGCCAAGGCAAAACATCTGAGCGAGGGTTTGCGGTTGATGATCGAGCCGCCGCCGGCCAAGCCGGCCCGCACCACCCTAACACCGCCGAGAACGGTGATCCATTTGGCAGACGCGAACACGCCG
>Ga0210392_10001226_pt1 | contig 13795 bp, 7 predicted proteins | sample IncBWC30OmetaG_FD_161057 | JGI IMG/M metagenome (GOLD analysis project Ga0210392, IMG submission 161057) | Forest soil microbial communities from Barre Woods Harvard Forest LTER site, Petersham, Massachusetts, United States - Inc-BW-C-30-O ...
GCCTTCAATCATTCCAATCATACGATCGAGAAATGAATTGCCTTCCTCTGCAGTCACGCGGATCACAATCCGGTCGCTGATGACCCGGGTGCCGCCGGTCACGGCGCTGCGGTCGCCGCCACTTTCGCGAATGACAGGGGCGGATTCGCCGGTGATGGCAGATTCATCGACCGTGGCGATGCCTTCGACAATTTCGCCGTCGGCCGGAACCAAATCGCCGGCTTCGCAGACAACTTTGTCGTCGATTTTCAATTCGCTGCTGGAGACGGCGGTTTCCTTTCCGTTCACAAGCTTGCGGGCCATCGTCTTGGTGCGCATCTTGCGCAACTCGTCGGCGTGGGCTTTGCCGCGGCCCTCGGCCATGGCCTCGGCGAAGTTGGCAAACAGGCAGGTGAACCACAGCCACAGGCAGATCTGCACGTTGAACAGATTGCACTGGTGCGGCAGGAAGAGGATGACCGTGGTCCAGATCGATCCGACATAGACCACGAACATGACGAGGTTCTTGATCTCGTCGCGCGGGTTCAGCTTCTTGAACGAGTCGATCACCGCCTGACGGACGAGGGAGGAATAGTTGATTTCAAATTTTGTGCTCATGTTTTTAAATTCCTTTTTATCAAAATGTGCGGCCGGCGAGCATGAGCCCGTGTTCCACCAGCGGCCCAAGGCAGAGCGCCGGGAAAAAGGTGAGCGCGGCGACGATGATAATCACGCCGGTCAGGACGAGCCCGAAGGTCCACCCGTGGGTGGGCAGCGTGCCGGCCCCCGCCTCGACCGTTTTCTTGGAGGCCAGGCGGCCGACGATCGCGAGGGCCGCGGCGATCGGGGCGAACCGGCCAATGATGATCGCAACGCCGAGCGCGACGTCATACCAAGGGACATTGGCGTTTAATCCGGCGAACGCGCTGCCGTTATTGTTGGCCGCTTCGCCAAAGGCGTAGAGGATTTCGCTCAATCCGTGCGGGCCGCCGTTGGCCAGGCTGGCCGCGGCCGTGGGCACAAGTTTGGGCATGCAGGACATCGCGGCGGGAATCAGGCACGCCGCGTTGGGCACGAGCACGCCGATCACCGCCCAGGTTGCGACCCACGCGTCCAGTTTTTTGCCCAGGTATTCGGGAGTTCGCCCGATCATCAGCCCGGCGATGAAGACGGTGATCAGGATATGGAACAGCATGCAGTACATGCCGCAGCCGATTCCTCCGAACAGCATTTCGCCGACCAGGATGTTCCACATGGGCATCAAGCCGGCCAGCGGCATATAACTGTCGTGCATCGAATTGACCGAGCCGTTGTCGATCGCCGTGCAGGAAGTCGCCCAGAGCGTGCTATTCATCACCCCGAAACGCTGCTCCTTCCCTTCCATCAGCGGATGAATGTTGTGGACCACGGGGTTCGGCTGCGACTCCGCCCACCAGCAGAAGACAAACGAGAACATATAAAGGGTCAGCATCACGGAAAATATGCACCAGGCGTGCTTCTTGTTGCCGACCAGCAGGCCGAACATGAAAACCTGCGCCATGGGCACCACGATGATGGCCAGCATTTCCCAAAAATCGGAGAGCGGCGTCGGATTTTCATAGGGATGGGCGCTGTTCACGCCGTACCAACCACCGCCGTTGGTGAAAAGTTGCTTGCAGGACTCGAAGGACGCAACCGGACCGACCGGAAGAACTTGCGTGTCCACCTTTTGATCGATCATCACGGGCTTGCCGTCGGCGCCGTTAACCGGGTTGCCTTTGTCGTCGGTCTTCTGCACCTGTCCGGTGTAGGGCTCGACGAGGCTGGCGTTCACATAGGGCTTCCACGTCTGCGGGCAGCCCTGCCACGCCAGTGGGATGGCCCAAAGGATCGAGAACGGAATGACGATGTAGAGAATGGCACGGGTCAGATCCACCCAGAAGTTGCCGATGCTCTTGACCGAGGCGCGCTTCAAGGCGCGCCCGACGGCCACGAGAACCGCGAGACCGGCTGCGCCGCTGATAAACTGGTGCACCGAGAGCCCCACGGTCTGCGTGAAATAGCTCATCACCCCTTCGCCCGAGTAGGATTGCCAGTCGGCGTTGCAGGTGAAACTCCAGGCCGTATTGAACGCCAGGTGCCAGGAAAGGCCGGGCAACCCCTGGGGATTAAAGAACGCCTGGAACGGCAGCTTGTCCTGCCAGAACATAATGGCGAAGAGTGACACACAACCCACCACCGTCATGATCACCACCGCCCAAAGATACTTCAGCCATGTCATTTCCTCGGTGGGATCGATGCCGGTCAGCTTGTAGACCAAATTCTCAACGGGCTGGAGAACGGGATGCAGGAAGGTTTTTTCCCCGGTAAAAACCTTTGCCATGAATCGGCCCACGATCGGCGTCAGGGCGATGCCCAATCCGAAGAAGAGAATGATCTGAATTATTTCGTTTGTGTTCATTTTGATTTTTGCAGCCGGGTTTCACCGGCCGGTGTATTTTTATGAAAAACCGGGCTGTGGTGGAGGGTTCAGCGATGCAGCGCATAGAACCGCACTTATCGGCCCATGGCCTTCAGCGCTGAATCTCCGTGGGCGACGGCCAGCTAACGCGCGAGGTGGTCGACTCGTGCTGGCGGTAGCGAACAACGGCCAGCGCGAACAAAAAGCCGGCCAGTGCCGCCAAAAGGCAGATGAAGAAATACCGTTCTTTGTTGGTCGCGTGCATCGTAGCCCCAATATACTCCAACGCCACGGCGCGGCCTAATTAAGACCGGGCTCAAATGCATTAAAAATTCCTTAAGGCATCGCCGGCGAACAGCCCTCCCGCGCAATCAATGCCTCACCTGTCATGGCAAAATTAGATTTGCCCAAAATCAACCTCCTCGCCTCTGCCAACCGGCCAAGTGCCGGCTGGTCCCGCCAGCTTTGTTTTTTAGTTCAGAACCCAACCAACGATACAGATCATTATTTATGACCACGGTCCCGATAATCCGGGAATTTTTCCCGGTCGCATTTTTATAATTTTATCGCTGCAAAAACAGCACGAGATTTAATATTAAATTTAATATTAAGCATACATTAATGCCAATGGCACGAGAGAATTAGATTTCCCGATAGTCGATCCGATGGCGAAGGGTGCGGAACCACAGCGGTAGGGCTGAACAGCCCTACGCTATAGTCCAAATATTATGGCGCATTTATACACGATAAGCATTTGCAATCCATTGTCCTTTTAAATTTATTCATATATAATTTATTGTTGTTACGATCCCGCGCTAGAGCGGAATTTGATTGAGCCAAGTCATGGAGTAATATGAGGATACTTACCTATATAGCGGAGTTGAGCGAGGGCTGGCATACCCTCGCTTTTCTTTGCCTTCAGGAAGTGTCCACTGCTTGCGCCTTACTTGCCATAACTTGAATCAATAACTTGCGCCCTGTCTCCTCGAATAAAAAGACTTTAGATAAAGTTTTTTTGGCCGAGGCAGCCGGCAGCTATATTGTGATTCCCCATCCCACAGGAATAGCCTCCTGTTTTATCAAACCGGTCCAAGTCCGACTTTGCTCAGCTCAAGTATCAAACTTATCGGAAATCAGCTTTATGTATAAAGATATTAGTCCAGCACATTCGAAGCGCGGTATTGGCCGCGCTTCCTTCCTCAAAGTATTTAGCGCCGTGTTTCTCGCCACCGGGCTGGTCGCCAGCGCCCGGGCCGATGATTCTTTTTCCGCCAAGGATATCCTTCAAACCATCCGCACCGTGACTGATTATGCGGTGGAACATCCCAGCCTGGATTCCTCGAACAACAAAGGCCTGCCCTATACCTGGCCGCGGGCCACCCTGGCTGACGCTTTGGTCCAAACCTACGTCCAGACCGGCGATACGCATTACCTGAACGCGGCCAATTGCTGGGCCGAAGGCAATCGTTCCGAGACCTACTGGCTCAATGGCGTTCGGACCGCGACGACCACGCCCGCCCCGGCGCCGGCCATCGGCACCGATGTATGGCAAGCCGCTTCGCGCAAAGCGTTGCCGACAAATGACCCGCATTGGTTCCTCCCTGGCACGACGACCTACATGGATGTTCAGTATCACGCCGATGATTCATGCTGCGGACATTCTTACTTGCAGATGTACGACCTGGATTCCCGCCCCGCCACGGATCGTTACAAGATCGGCGAGATCGCCAGCATTCAAGCCAGGATTGATCACGTCATCTCAAACCCGAACAACCTCCCCGGACACAAGATCTGGTGGTGGTGCGATGCGCTCTTCATGGGGCCGCCGAATTTCGCCCACCTCGCCAAAATAACGGGCGATCCGAAATACGCGACCGCGCTTGATAGCATGTATTGGGATACGTATGCCTACCTTTTCTCCCCGGCGGACAATCTGTTTTTCCGTGATGACAAATACTTCCCCGGCCAGCCCTTGGGCTCAACCGCACACGGCAACAGGGTCATCTGGTCCCGCGGCAATGGCTGGGTGATGGCTGGACTCGTGGAAATCCTGACCTATCTGCCCACGACCGACTCGCGGTATAACGATTATGTCACCCTCTTCCAAAACATGGCCGCAGCGGTCAAAGCGCGCCAGCAACCCACCGGCCTCTGGCACACCAGCCTGGATGACAACAACGACGGGTTTCCCGGCGCGGGCTTCAAACCCGGACAGGTTGACGGCGACGAGACCAGTGGCACGGCCTTCTTCGTCTACGCCATTGGCTGGGGCATTGAAAACGGCCTTCTGCCCGATGGGAAAGACGGCTATGGCGACGTCGTGAAGAACGGCTGGAAAGGGTTGCTCACCAAAATTCAACCCAATGGCAGCATCGGCTATGCGCAGATTGTCGGCCAGGTAGCCGGCCCAGTGAACCCCAGCGACACAACGGACTTTGCCGCCGGCGGCTTCGCCCTGGCCGGGCTCGAGGTGATGAAGCTGTACGCCGATCACGATGATAACGGCAATCACGGCGATAAATAAAATGGTTTAAACATCAATGCCATCAGGCATTTGACCTTCGCGCTCCGCAGCCTCCCGCTGCGGAGCGCTTTTTTTAGGGCATTTTCGATTTAATCGGTCACATCGGCATGCCCTGGCGATCCATCCTTTATTTTGTCATTCCGCGCCGATGACTTAATCGTTCCCGGCTGATTTTTCCGATTCGGAATGGAAGCCAATGCTGGCATCGCAGTTTGGACTGCCCAATCAAACAAAAATATGACCGGATAATATAATATTATATATAATATTATATATCTACAAGTCAAACGGCTGCAAGCTATTGAATTTTTATTTTCCAGTAATATACAATTTATTTTGTTACGATTTCGCACCAAGACCGGAATTTGATTGAGCATGGTCATGTTCAATCTATGCAAGATATTTGCCTTAATTGGCGGGTGAAACAAGGGCTGGCATACCCTCGCTTCGCTTTGCCTGCACGCAACTTTCGATATTCGCATTTTATTTGCCACAACCTGAATCAATAACCCGCTCCCCTCCTTCTCGATGAAAGGGCTTTACCCCAAGTTTTTTCAATCGAAGCAGGCGGCGGCGATATTAGCCCTTCCCCACCCACACAGGAATGGCCCCCTGTTTTATCGAACCAGCCTAACTTTGTTCAGTTCATCAGTCAAAAATTCATCGGAAATCAGTTTTATGTTTAATGCTATCACTTCAGCGAATTCAAGTCGCGCCGTTTGGCGCGTTTCCATCCTTAAGGCATTTTGTGCCGTGTTTCTCGCCACCGGGCTGGCCGCCAGCGCCCATGCCAGCGGAATCCTGACCGGTTCCTCGGGCGATGGATGGCATGCACTGGCCATATCCCCGGCCGCGACCGGAACCTTCACCGCCTTCTACGACGCGATACCCTCGATCGCGCCGGAAAACACCGTGATTGGCCTGTCCAATGGTGCCGCCACCGGCTTCGGCAACAATGGTTGCATCGCGCGCTTCAATCCCTCGGGTCAAATCGATGCCTACAACGGCACCGGCTACGTCAACACGAGCATCAACTATTCAGCCGGGGTGTGGTATCACTTCCGTTTCGTCGTGAACGTGACCGCCCACACCTACTCGGTCTATGTGACCCCGGCTGGTGGCACCGAACTGACGGTCGGCCTTAACTACGCCTTCCGCAACACGGCCAACACCATGACCAGCCTGACCGATTGGAACCTCTATGTGGATCCCTCGATTGGCGGCGCTTCGCTCACCGCGATTAACTTTACTGTTCCTCCCGGTGTTGATAGCTCCTTCCAGATTACGTCCCTGGCCGGCCCCAATGGTTCGATCAGCCCTGCAAACGCATCGCCCGGAACGACGGTCAATTTCGGTTCCAGCCAGACCTTCACGATTACGCCCAATTCTGGATTCATGGTCTCCAACGTGATCATCGATGGCGTGAGCCAGGGTGTGATCAACAACAGCTACACGTTCAGCAATGTCCGGGCCAATGGCAACATCACCGTCGCCTTCGTGCCGCTGGCCTCGACATTCACCATCACCGCCAGTGCCGGCAGTGGCGGAACCATCACCGCAAGCAATGCGACTGGCGTGACCCCTCTGACTGGCGCGATCACGGTCATCCCGGGTTCCGCTCAGTGGTTCACGTTTGCGGCCAACCCCGGATTCGCCGTGTCCAGCGTGACCGTTGACGGTGCCAGCGTCGCCTTGGTGTCCCCCTACAAGTTCACCAATGTGCAGGCGAATCACACCATCAGCGTCGCCTTCCAGGCGGTGCCAACGTTCACCATCACCCCCAGTGCTGGAACGAACGGAACCATCAATCCGCTTGTCCCGACCAAGGTCAATCAGGGTTCCCTTCAGTGGGTCACGATTGCGCCCAACTTCGGATACACCGTGTCCAACGTGCTCGTTGACGGTGCCAGCGTCGGTGCGGTGACCAACTACACGTTCACCAACGTGCAGGCCAATCACACCATCAGCGCCACGTTCACCCCCAGTGCGGCCAACTCCTACTTCACCTCCGCGTATATCCTCCAAGTCATCCGCACGGTGAGCGATTATGCGGTGGAACATCCCAGCACCGACTCGTCGAACAACAAAGCCCTGCCCTATACCTGGCCGCGGGCGGCCTTGGCCGATGCTTTGTCCCAAGCCTACTTCGAGCTCGGCGATACGCACTTTCTTAACGCGGTCAATTGCTGGGCGGAAGGTAATCGCTCCCCGGCCTACTTCCTCAATGGCGTACTGGCCCCGACGACCGTGCCCGCTGAAGATACCGCGACAGGCGCCATCGGCGCCGATATCTGGCAAGTCGCTTCGCGCGCGGCGTTGCCGACGACTGATGCGCACTGGTTTATCCCCGGCACGAGCACCTACATGGATGTCCAATTCCACGCGGATGATTCAGCCGCCGGCCATGCTTATCTGCAGTTGTACGACCTGGATCCCCGCCCCGCCACGGATCGCTACAAGGCTGGCGAGCTCGCCGGCATTCAAGCCCGGATGGATTACGTCATCAAAAATACCGCCCTGTCCAACCTCACTGGACGCAAAGTCTGGTGGTGGGCCGATGCGTACTTCATGGCCGCGCCGAATTTGGCCCACCTAGCCAAACTTTTCGGAGCGACCAATCCGCTCTATGCGCAAACCCTTGATAGCATGTATTGGGATTCGTCAGCCTACCTTTTCTCACCGTCGGACAATCTGTTTTTCCGCGATGACAAATACTTCCCTGGCCAGCTCTTGGGCTCGACCGCACACGGCGACAAGGTCATCTGGACCCGCGCCCAGGGTTGGACGTTGGCTGCGCTCACGGAAATCTTGACCAACCTGCCGTCGAGCGATCCGCAATACCCGAATTTCGTCGCCCAGTTCAAGAGCCTCGCTGCAGCGGCCAAAGCGTGCCAGCAACCCAGCGGTCTCTGGCACACCAGTTTGTATGACCAGAACGATGGCTATCCTGGCGCTGGGTTTACCGTTGGCCAGGTTGACGGCGACGAGACCAGCGGCTCGGCCTTCATCACTTACGGGATTGCCTGGGGTATCCAAAACGGCCTCCTGACCGGTTACGATAGCGTGGTAAAGAACGCCTGGGTCGCGTTGCAGAGCAAAATCCAACCCAACGGCAGCCTCGGCTATTCCGAGATTGTCGGCCAGACTCCGGCTGCGGTGAATCCTTCCGACACGACGGATTTTGGCACCGGTGCCTTCGCCCTGGCAGGACTCAAAGTGAATGCGCTATATGGCACTCACTAAAATGGCTTAAAACCATCAATCGCCCATGGGGTAATTGATCGTCGCGCTCCGCAGCCTTCCGCTGCGGAGCGCTTTTTTTTAATGAGCCATAAACTATCCGCCGGGATCTATGATAACAGTTTGAGTTCAGGGTATTGAGGTAGGGCGCGACCGCCGGGCGCGCCGTTTGGATATTCGCGGACGGCCCGGCGGTCCGTCCCTACCCACGCAGCCAAAATCGCTTCGCCAGTAATCCGCCTACGACAATGCGTACAGCAGGACGATCACCAGCAGCACAACGCCCAAGGTGGCCGCGCCCATCGGGATGAACCCATACCATGACGGCCGGATTTGCCACCGCTCGATGGCGGTGATCATGCGGCGCGCCTCGGCGTGGCGCGGTTCCCGTTGCAGAAGCTGCCGCCACAATGTCAGCGCCCGGGAAAAATCGCCCGCGCTCGTGACGAGCGCAGCGAGGGCATGCAGCTCGATCGGATCATCAGGTGTGCCGCCAGACGTGGTCAGCACCGCCTGGGCGGCTTTCATCTGGCCGCTGCGGGCCAGGGCGAGCGCTTTCGCCAGGTTGAGCGTGGTGCCAATGGAGTCCGTGGGTAAGGCAGGCATGGGGTATAAATTTTAACGCACGATGGTGGAGCCATAGCCGAGGCGGCTTTGCTCGGCCGCGGCGCCGGGCAGCAGGTCCTGCAATTTGAACACGGCTTGTTTCACGTCCTCAAGCTGGCCCAATTCCAACGCGCGCCGGCCGGATTTGACGAGCAGCCCGGCCTTGGCTTGGTCGCGCATGAGGCTGACCTTTTGCGCGAGCACTTCGAGCTGGTCGGCCCAGGCGGTGGGATGGCGATAGAGAATCTCGGCGTACAGACCGGATAGTTCCGTGACGTTGCGCCTGAGCCGTTCCGAATTTTTGGCGTCGATCAGGGCGCGGGTTTGCTCGCCCAGGGCCTGGGCCCGTGGGTGGTCGGCCGCCTCGCCCTGCCGCGCGATGAGCTCGGCCAGTTGGGCCAGCAGGTGTTCGGCGTCCTGCACCGCGGCCGGCCACTCGAGCTGGGCGGCAATTTCGTCGAGTTGGAATCTGAACTCCATGAGGTCGCGTTGCGCGCGAAGCAGCGCGTCGAAATCCGCCGCTTCGCCCTGCGAGAGCGTGCGCCCGAGTTGCTGGAAAAGCGCTGATTCCGCGAGCGCATCGAGTTTTATTCCGATCGCTCCCGGGGCGATGGCCCGCTGGTTCTGCAACGCAGACAACCGGGTGGATTCCTGGGCCAATTCATGGCGCAAGGCGGCGAGGTCCGGCCGGCGCGCCTGGCCGCCGAGTTCGATTTTGGCGGGAAATTCCTCGTCGAGCATCGGCACATACGCGCGCACGGTGAGCAGGCGCGAGGAGTCCATCTGCAGCGTCACGTCGATCTGGCTGCCGAGGGGCAGGTCGCGCTTGAGGTTCTTGGCCTCGATCTGGAGCATGCCGACCAACACGTTGCGATCGGCGCGCTCGCGATTGCCCTCGACGATCGGGATGCGCAGGGCTTCGCCGGATCCGCCGCTCCGTACTTCGTGCGAGCTGCGATAGGGCTTGGTGCTTTTGGCGGGCAGCGGCTGTCCCTTGGTAAAGTGAACGCTGACCTTGTTGTCGGCGGTGGCCACGCCGAGATCGTGGATGATGAGCTGCTCCTCGACGACGACGCCAACCGTATAGGTGAACTGGGCCGGGGTGACGGCGAGCAGCGCACCTGACGCGGAGCACAACTCGATGGCAAAGATATTTTGCACGCCCTTCTCGGCGCGGGCGGTGATTTGGAACGCGCCGGTTTCATTCAGGGAAAGTTTACCGCTGCGCCATTTCGACTGCTGGTTCACCAATTCGATCGTGCATCCGTTCAGCGAAGCGCCGGCCGGCGGCAGCACCCGGCCGCCCACGAGCGGCTCGGTGTCCGCGCCCACGGGTTTGGCGAGGATCTCGACGTTAAACTCGCCGGCCACGCGAGCCGGCGCCGATTTGGCGGGCGCGCGCGGGATGGGCTGCGTGCTCGCGAAAATCGCCGCGCCGCGCGCGACCACGGTGAGCGGGTCGAGCGTCAGGTCGAGCGGGATCCCGAGCAGGCTTTGCACGGCTTCGCGAAAATACGGCGCCATCGTCGGGCCGCCGACAAAGATCAGTTTCTCCACGGCCGCGGGCGCGACGTTCTTCTCGCGCAGGACGCGGCGGGCGATCTCGATGGCCTGGGCGATGATCGGGGTGGCGACGCGGGCCACATCGGCCCGGGTGAGCTGGGTCTCGTGCGTGAGGACCCGATTAGTTTCCACCTGGCCGAGCGAAACCTCGAGGTGTACGCTTTCCAGTAGCGACAGCTCGATCTTGGCGGACTCGGCGGCGGCCTTGAGCCGGAGCAAGTCGTGCTGGTAGCGGGCTTCGCCGCGGCGGAAAGACTTGGCCTTGTATTCGGTCGCGATTTGCGGGGCGAGGAGCTGTTCGACGATCGCCCAATCGAGGTCGGAGCCGCCGAGAAAATTGTCGCCGCCGTGATTGACGACGTGCATCGTGCCGTCGCGCGACGTGACGAGCGCGGCGTCGAACGTGCCGCCACCGAAATCGAACACGAGCCAGCAGGCCTTGCGGTCCATTTTCTGGTAACCGTAGGCGAGCGCGGCGGCGACGGGCTCCTGCAGCAGGGCCGAGTAGGTGAAGCCGGCGAGGTCGGCCGCGCGCTTGGTGGCATCGCACTGCGGCAACTCGAACGCGGCGGGCACGGTGATGACCGCGGCCGCGGGATCCTCGCCCTGGCGGCGGACGACGTCACCGCGCAGCGCCTTGAGCACCTCGGCGGAAAGATCCTCGGGGCGCATCTTGCGGCCGCCGCGCAGCTGGTATTCGAAACCGGTGCCCATGCGGCGCTTGAACTCGAGCGCCACGGCGTCGGCCGCCCGCTGGTCGGTGATCTTCGCGCGCGCGCCCTGGCCGACCCACAGCGTATCATTATTGTGGATATAGACGGCCGACGGCGTGATCTCGGAGTCGAGGCTGTTCTTGATCACCTCCGTGGCCACGCCGACCGCAACCGCGATGCTGCTGTTGGTCGTCCCGAGGTCGATGCCATAGTCGATGGTGTTTCTCGTCATGACGGGGCGGAAGGATTTTCCGGCGTGCCGACCACGACTTCGCCGACCTGCAACACGCGTTCCTGCCAGATGATCGTGGGACGCACGACATCGACGACCGTATCCCGGCTGAGGCCGGGCATCGGTTGGAACGTGAGCACGTTGACCGGCAGGCCGGGATCGTAGGGCTCGTTGAGCTGGTCGCTAATCACGACGCCCATCTGGGCGAGCGCATCGAGCGTGCTTTCGATATGCCGGTAGGTGCGCTTGGTTTCTTCGCGCGGCTGGCCGCTCTCGGGATCAATCAATTTTCTTTTCGCCCGCCATACGTGGGTCGCAATGGCGGCGATCTGGTCCATCGCCGGAGCCGGGGTGTCGGCCACCGGTACAGGCGCCGGCGCGGACTGGATTTTTTCCCAATCGGCGAGCGCCTGGTCAAGCGGCGCCTCGGGAAACCGCACGATCCGGCGGGGATCACGCGCAAAGACCAGGTCGAAAAAGGAAGGCGTTGTCATCAGGGCTGGGGACGGTGGATTTCTTCAATCAGTTCGCCGACAATCGCGGCGTTCCAGGTGGTGTGAGCCGGCAGATCGACCGACCGCCGGGGCTCGCGCCGGTCGGCGAGGCGGACCATATCAACATCAAAAGTATGGAGCAGGTCGGGATAAGGCACGAGGGTCGTTTCCGGCGGGGCGGAACCAGGAAAGGAGAACACAGCTCCATCGGGCGTCAAAGACACGTTTTCAATGAAAACCGGGTGGCCGCCTTGCACGATGCCCGCCAGCCAGGCCACCAGATGGGGACACAGCCAGCGCTTGCAGGCGGCGACGATGCGCGCATAGGCGGTTTCATCCGTGCCTTCGCGGCCAAAGAAATTTTGCGCATCGAGCACGACCTCGCCGCGCTCGGACCACCACGCGACGGTGAATGTCGAGACGTCCGGCGCCTGGCCGATCGACGCCCGGCCGTGGCGAAACCCGGTGATCTCCTTCGCCGGCAAAAAGACTTCATCGAATTGAATCCCGGATGAATCGATGCGCAGCCGATGATCATCGAGGACAAACGCCAGTTCATGGGCTTCGGGCATGAAGGGAGGTGCGGTGGCCCCGTCGCCAATCACCGTGCGAATGTCCCGGATCCGGGCCGCAAGTTCCGCCTTGAGCCGCCAGCCTTGCAATCGCTTCAGCCACCGCAGGCACGCGGCATTCTCGTGCGTCTCGCGTTGGTACAGCACAAGGCGGTCAACCAAGGCGGAGGCAAACGAGGAACGCAGTTCGAGCACATAGGCGGACTCCTGTCCGCACAATTGTTCGACCAGTTCCAGCTCGCGCGGCACCGGTTCGATCAGGCAGATGATTTCCTGGAGCGCATCAGCCGGCGCCGCCTGGGCGGCGTGCTCCGCCGCGGTGAGGCGGATTTCCAGCTGCGCTGCCAGCGGGCGGGCGCACAGCTCGAGCAAACGCGAGCTCTTCCCGGCCTCGTGGAGAAAAGCCGCGTGCCATTTCGCCCGAGGGATGTCCTCACGCTGGGTGTAGCGGACGAGCAATTCGGCATTGATGGCCGCCAGAAACCGCGGCAACGCCGCCCGCATCCCGCCGACCATGGTGAGCGGTAACTCCGGCTCATCGAGTTCTCCCAACCGCGATTCCACGCGAGTCCAGAAACTCGCGTTCTGTTCCAGCGCGTGCCAGCGGGCGAAGGCCTCCGTCCACACCACCCCGCGCATCTTGTCCGCGGCGCCCCAGATTTGTTCGCCGCCCAGGGCCTGGAGATGAAAATAGACGGCCAGATTGTGCGCCGCCACGGCGCTCCCGGTGGCCTCGGCGCGGCGCCAGCATTCGAGCGCCGCTTCAATGTCGCGCCTGGCCAGACCGTCGAGTGCTTCGTCCGTCGATTCCTCCGGATAGCTTTCCGGCCAGAACCAGAAAAATTCGTAGGCGAAACGCCGCCGCGGGTCTTTCAGCGTCTGGGCCACGCCGATGAGCTGCTCGGCCGACGGCGCGAGCCCCGGCGCGAAGGCCCAGCGATATTCCGCCGTGCCCAACTCGAGGGTCTGGCGCAGCGCGTCGAGGCGCTTGGTGGCAGCCCGCGTGCCCGCCAGCACGGAAAGGCCGGTTTGCCGAAACGGATTCTGCTGGTAGAATTCCGGCGTGGTGATGGCCGCAAAGACATCACCCGATGACGGCCCCTCATCGGGGGACACCCCAACCGAGTCGTCGCTAATACTGGCTGAGTAATCTGACATCCGTGAAGAGGCGGCACGCACCCTCGTCGCCCGTTATTGACGAACCCATCCATCAACGCAAGCCGCCGGCTGGCAAAAAGGTGTCAAATGCTTGCGACAAGCAGCCCCATGGCCAGCGATCTCTCTCTGACTCCTGCCCTTCAGGCAGCTCCTTGCAGCGTGGAGTTGATCACTTCCAACATTCGCTCTCCCGAAAAAGGTTTGGCGAGCGTTTGTGCTGCGCCGAGTTTTTTGGCCATGTCCAGATAATCCCGGGCGTCAACGCGGCCGCCGC
>Ga0210392_10001227_pt1 | contig 13792 bp, 11 predicted proteins | sample IncBWC30OmetaG_FD_161057 | JGI IMG/M metagenome (GOLD analysis project Ga0210392, IMG submission 161057) | Forest soil microbial communities from Barre Woods Harvard Forest LTER site, Petersham, Massachusetts, United States - Inc-BW-C-30-O ...
AGTTGCACACCTGGCAGCGCAGGGCGTGCGCGAGATAACGCTGCTGGGCCAGAATGTGAACGCGTATGCCGGCCCGATGACGGATGGGACGCCGGCGGATCTATCGACGTTGATCCATTTCGTCGCCGGCGTCGAAGGTATCGAGCGCATTCGCTTCACCACTTCGCATCCGTTGGAATTCAATGACAGCTTGATCGAAGCGTATGCCAACGTTGCGCAGCTCAACAACTACCTGCATCTGCCGGTGCAAAGCGGCTCGGATCGCATTCTGGCCGCCATGAAGCGCGGACACACGGTGCTGGAATACAAGCAGAAGCTGCGCAAGCTGCGGGCGGTGCGGCCGGACATCTGCATCTCCACCGACTTGATCGTCGGCTTCCCGGGGGAAACGGATGAGGACTTTCTCGCGACCATGAACCTGGTGGCCGAGGCGGGATTCGACCAGTCGTTCAGCTTTCTCTACAGCCGCAGGCCCGGCACCCCGGCCGCTGCCTTGCCCGACGAAGTGCCGCACGAGGTCAAACAACAGCGTCTCGAACTGTTGCAGCAGCGCTTGAACGGCCAGGCGCGCGCGATTTCGCAGGGCATGGTGGGCAGCCGTCAGCGGGTGTTGGTCGAACGCCCGGCCAAACGCAATCCGCTGCAACTTGCCGGGCGTACCGACAATAATCGTTGGGTCAATTTCGACGGCCCGGGCGATAATCCGCAATCGCTCATGAATCATTTCGCAGACGTCATCATCACCGAGGCCATGCCTAATTCGCTGCGCGGCCGCCTCGCCGCCGTTGGTTCGGCGTGAGTACGGTGCCCGTGACCCGGGATGTGCTGCTGGCTCCCGCCGACAATGTCCGCCTGGTCGAACTGTGCGGTCCGTTGGATGAGCACCTGCGCCTGATCGAATCTCGGTTGGGCGTGGAAGTGAGACGGCGCGGCAACCGCTTTCAGTTGGTTGGCTTGGCGCCGGCCATCGAGCGCGCGGAATCGGTGCTGCAGGATCTGTACGCGCGGGCACAGCGCGAACCGGTGGATTCGGAGCGGGTGCACATCGCCTTGCAAGAGCTGGATATGGATGGCAACGATGCCGCATCTAAGACGGAATCGGACGAGTTGAAAGTCCGCACGGCGCGCGGCGCGATCCGCGCACGCGGCGCCAATCAAACCGAATACCTGAACAATGTCCGCACGCATGACCTGACCTTCGGCATCGGGCCGGCCGGCACGGGCAAGACCTATCTCGCGGTGGCGTGCGCGGTCGAGGCTTTACAATCGGAAAAGGTGCGGCGCATCGTGCTGGTGCGGCCGGCGGTCGAGGCCGGCGAACGATTGGGATTTTTGCCCGGCGATCTTTCGCAAAAGGTCGACCCGTATCTGCGGCCGATGTACGACGCCCTGTATGAAATGCTGGGATTTGAGCGGGTCGCCAAGTTGATCGAGCGCAACGTGATCGAAGTCGCGCCGCTGGCGTTCATGCGCGGGCGCTCGCTGAATGATTCCTTCGTGATCCTGGACGAAGCGCAGAACACCACCAACGAACAGATGAAAATGTTCCTGACCCGCATCGGCTTCGGCTCAAAAGCGGTGGTGACCGGCGACATCACGCAGGTCGACCTGCCGAACACCAAGCAATCCGGCTTGCGCACGGTGATCGATATCTTGCGCGGCGTGCGCGGCATCGCTTTCTCGATGTTCACTTCGCGCGATGTGGTGCGCCACCCCTTGGTGCAGCGAATCGTGCAGGCCTACGAGGCAAGCGCTCCCAACGACGGCAACTGAGGTGGCGGCCCGGCTCGAACTGCAAGTGAGCTATGCGTCGCGAATTCCTTGGGTGCCGAGTTCCAGGCTGCTGGCGCGGTGGTCCAAAGCCGCGCTCGGCGCCTCGCCTAAACCGTCTGTGTTGTCGGTACGCATCGTCGGCAAGGCGCGCAGCCGCAGTTTGAACTCGCACTACCGTCACAAAGACAAGCCCACCAATGTGCTGTCGTTCGCCGGTGCCGGAATGGTCCCGGACGGACGCCTGTTCCTGGGCGAACTGGTGATTTGCGCGCCTGTCGTCGCGCTCGAGGCACGGGCCCAGGACAAAACGCTGCGTGCCCACTGGGCGCATCTGACCGTCCACGGCGTCCTGCATTTGTTGGGATTCGACCATGAGCGCGCCTCCGAAGCGAAGAAAATGGCCGTCCGCGAGATTCAAATCCTTGATCGGCTTGGGTTTTCAAACCCCTACCGCTGATCCGGTATGCTCTGCACCCATGTCCGAACAGCCTCATGGCGGTACCACAGGCCGCTGGTTAAAGCGCATTACGCAGTCGATGTCCGGCGAACCGCGGGACCTTGCAGAGCTGGTCGAGAACCTGCGCGAGGCGAGTGAGCGCGGTCTATTCGACGGCGATGCTTTGGTGATGCTCGAAGGCGTGCTGGCCGTTGCCGACATGCAGGTACGGGACATCATGGTGCCGCGCTCGCAAATGGTGTTCGTCGAGCGCGACGAGTCGCCCGAGAGGCTGGTCGAGCTCGTGGTCGAGTCGGGGCATTCGCGCTTTCCGGTTATCGGCGAGGATCGCGATCAGATTCTGGGGATCCTGCTGGCCAAGGATTTGCTGCGCCTGCGAGCCGCGGACGATGAGGATTTCGAGATCCGTGAATACATGCGGCCGGTGGTGTTCGTGCCGGAGAGCAAACGCTTGAACGTGCTGCTCAAGGAATTTCGCCGCAACCACAATCACATTGCCATGGTGGTCGATGAATACGGCGGCGTGTGCGGCCTGGTGACCATCGAGGATGTGATCGAGCAGATCGTCGGCGAAATAGACGATGAGCATGATGTCGAAGATGATCAGACCATTCGCAAGGAGCGTCCCCGCGAATTTACCGTGCGTGCTTTGACGCCGATCGACGATTTCAACCAATATTTTTCCACGGCATTTTCCGACGAGGAATACGACACCATCGGCGGCCTGCTGATGCAGGAGTTCGGCCGGCTGCCGCGGCGCGGTGAAACCATCAAGGTCGGCGATCTGGAGTTTCGGATCTTGCGCGCCGATCGTCGCCGCATCGATCTTTTGCACGTGACCGTCCCTTTTGATATCGAGCCGCCGGCCGTCAACGAGTCCACCGCTTGAACGTCGCCGTGCGCGGGCCGCGGACCGCGCAGTGGAAACAGATCCTGGCACGGCTGACGGCTGCCTTTGCCATCGGCGCGAGCTTCAATCTCGGCTTTGCACCATTTGGCTGGTGGCCGATCGCCTTGGCGGCGCTGGCCGCTTTGTTCGCGCTGATCCGCGGATTGCCGCCGCGCCGTGCCGGCGCCGTAGGCGCGGCATTCGGCTTAGGTCTGTTCGCCTTCGGGACGTATTGGCTATATACCTGTCTGCACGTGTTCGGCCTGGTGCCGGTATGGCTCACCTTGGTGCTGCAGGGCGTATTGGTTGCGGCCATGTCCCTGTACCCCGCCGCACTGTGCTACCTGGCAAATCGCTTTTGGCTCAAACCCGGCGCGACGCGCGACTGGTTGGTTTTGCCGGCGCTATGGGTGCTGCTCGAATGGCTGCGCGGCTGGTTGTTGAGCGGATTTCCCTGGCTCTCCGTCGGCTACGCCCTGATCGATTCACCATTGGCGGGCTGGGCCCCGCTGTTCGGCGTGTACGGCGTGACCTGGGCTGCGGCGATGATTGCCGCGGCGCTCAATCTGGCGCTGATGCCGGCCGTGCCGCCGGCGCGGCGCGGCATGGCCTTGGGCGCCGCGGGACTGCTGTTTGCGATGCCGATGATATTGGCGCATGCACAGTGGACGCATCCTTCGGGCCCGCCGATTGCAATTGCAGCCGTGCAGGGCGCGGTGCCTCAAGACCAGAAGTGGCAGTCTAAAAATCGTGAGCTCACCATGCAGCGCTATCTGCGGCTCACCGGCGCGGCGTGGGGAGCCCGGCTCATCATCTGGCCGGAAGCCTCGCTGCCGGTGCTGTCGACCGACATCCCGGAGTACCTGCATGGCCTCGAGGAACAGGGACGCGTTCACGATGCTGACTTCGCGATCGGCTTGGTCGACTATCGGCCGGCGGACAAACAATATTTCAATGGCATATTGGTCTTGAGCGCTGCCGGGGATGGTTGGTACTACAAGCGGCACTTGGTGCCGTTCGGCGAATATTTTCCGGTCCCGTCCTTCGTGCGTTCCTGGTTGCGGCTCATGAGCCTGCCCTATGACGATTTCACCGCCGGGTCTGCGCGCCAGCCAGTCCTCCGTGCCGCCGGGCAAAATTTGGGCTTGAGCATTTGCTACGAAGATGCATTCGGCAGCCAGCAGCTCAAGGTACTGCGGCAAGCAACCCTGCTCATCAATGTCACCAACAACGCCTGGTACGGCGACTCGACCGCGCCGCATCAGCATCTGCAGATTGCGCGCATGCGCGCGCTCGAGGCCGGCCGATTTCTAGTGCGTGCCGCAAACGACGGCATTACGGCGGCGATCGATCCGCAAGGAAAGATCGTGGCGCGTCTGGCGCAATTCCAGGAAGGCGTATTGCACACGACCCTGCAGCCGATGACCGGACTCACTCCTTATGCGCGCTTCGGCAATTACCCCGTCGTGCTCGGAACGTTGCTATTGCTGCTGGTTGCCGCATGGCGCCGGCGCCGCGGCGAGTAAGCTACTCGAACAAAGGTTCGATGCCCGGGTCACGTGCGATTCCGCCGTACAAATCGAAGCCCCGAGCCAGCCAATCGCGCAGCGAATCGTCGCGTTCCAGCAGCGGCAGGGTTCCCGCGCTCGCCGCCCAATAAAAGCCGCCGAGCGCAATGTAATCGGCGAAGTTCGGCGCACTGCCGCCGAGAAAGGCTGATTTCTGCAGGTGCGTGCGCAGCGGCGCCAGGGAGGTACGAATGGCCGGCAAGTAACTGACGCGATCCGCGGTAAAGGTCTCCAGCGTTTTGCCCTTCATGTTCTTCTCGCGGCTCTCGCGAAAATAGGGCTGATCCTCCGGGCGAGCCGCGTCGTGCACATCCTTGACATAGACCCTGAACATCTTTCGCATCACTTCATTCATGAACCAGGCGTCGATGAACCGCACCAGCGCGAGCTCGGCGGGTGTTTTGAACAGCAGAGGCTGCCCGGGAAATGCGCGATCCAAGTACTCGGCGATGTCCCAGCTTTCCGCCAGCACTGTTTCTCCATGCTCCAGGATCGGCACGGTCTTGAACTTGCCGCCGAACATTCGCGGAATCTCGGTGAAACCCAGGTACACGGTCTCGAAGGGGATGCCTTTGTGCGCCAGCGCGTAGCGGACACGCCACACGAAGGGACTGGCCGAGCGGCCGTCGGCCAGCGTGAGTTCGTACAGGCGTAGTTTGGCCTCGGCGGATACGGTCATCAGATTTCCTTAAGCGGTCCGCAAGCCTAAACCGCCGCGTATGACCGTTACAAGCACCGCTGCTAACATCGACGCCCAATGCTCACGCGCGCGCTCATTCCCTTTGCATCAGACGACGAAATTGTCGCGATCGGCCGCGGCGTCATCGATCTTTCGCTGCCCAAGGCGCGTTGGACACACGCGGCCCACTTTGCCGCGGCACTGTGGCTGATTGCCTGCCGCCGGGATCTGGATGCGGCGCGCGCGATGCCGGATTTCATTCGCAAGTACAACGAGGCTACCGGCGTTGCCAATACCGACACCGACGGTTATCACGAAACCATTACCCAAGCCTCGTTGCGCGCCGCGCGCAGCTTTCTGCTCGAGGATCCCGGGCGCAGTTTGTTCGCAACTTGCAATGCCCTGATGGCATCGCCGCTCGGCAGGTCTGACTGGCTGTTGGCCTATTGGACGCGCCCGCGGCTCTTCTCTGTCGAAGCGCGCCGCCGATGGGTGGAACCCGATTTGAAGCCGCTGCCCTTCTAAGAGAACACCGGCAATTCCGTACCGGGCGAGCCAATCTTCGCCTCGGCGAATCGGCGCGGCAGGGCGGCCAGCACTTTCGAGCGCAGCGTATCGCGTCCGGCGGCATCCGCAGCTTTGAACTTGAGTTCCAAGGTGATGGCGGCAGCGTCGATCTTGGTGAGGAAGCAGCCGACGACCGCGGCTTCACCGGCCATTTCCGCTGCCACCTTCTGCGCCAGTTGCCGGGCTGAGTCGATGTCGGCATCGCGGTTCAAGCGAATGGTGATCGTTAACGGCCAGGGGGCGTACGTCGTGTTCAAATTGATGGTCACCTGGCTGGCGGCAATGGCGTTCGGAAGCACGATCAAATGGCCATCCGGCGCGCGCAATGTGGTGTACCCCAAAGAGATGAGCTCGACCACGCCGATGTCCGTGCCCGTGGGCGCGGTCACTTGCAGCGTATCGCCCAGGCGAAACGGCCGATAAATTGCAATGGAAATGCCCGCTACCAGATTGCCCAGGGTGCTTTGCGCCGCGAGGCCGATGACCACGGACACGACCCCCGCACCCGCGAGCAATGCGGTACCCATCGATCTGAGCATGGGGATGAGGTGTGCATACAGGATCAGCACCACCACCCAGATCAACACGGAGCCGAACTGCTGCAAGAAGCTGATTGTCGTGCGGTCGAGGTGGCCCTGACGGGTCATCGACGCATGCACTGCGACGCGCAATATCCGCGACACCAGCGCCGCGATCAGTACAAAGATCACGAAGTAGATGAGCGCGCCCCAGAGAGAATCGGGCTTGAGAAAGGATAGAAGGTCGTGCTCGCCGATTCTGACGTCTTTGATTACATCGGCATCGTTCATCACGAAATTCGATTAGACGGGGGCATCCATTTTTCGCAATCCTCAATGCGCACGCAGCGGCATTGGAAACTGTCATTGAGAATCGCCTTCATCTGCCCCAGCCGGGTCATCTGTGCGTCCAGTTCGGCGAGTTTCTTCGCCGCCAGCACCCGCCAACGCTCGGCAGGCGTGGTGGTTATCGGATAGCCGCTGAGAAAGGTCCGGGTTTCCTTCACCGTGAAGCCCGCATCCAAAGCCAGCAAAATCACTCGAATGCGTCCCAGCACCTTGGCGTCATAAACGCGCCGTTTCGAAACCCGCGCCGGTGGCGGCAGCAATCCGGCTTTTTCGTAGTAGCGCAATGCGGAGGTTGATAGCCCGGCACGCCGGGCGATTTCGCCAATCAATAATCCCACGAGTTTCTCCAAAGGTGATGAGGATGCTTGACTTGAATCGCACTTCAACTCGTACGCTTTCTGAAGTCCGTCATTGGAGGACCTGCCGTCATGAAATCAGTTCCGTATCTTGCCGCGTACGCGTTTTCACTGTTCTGCATTTTGCTGTCGGCGCATGCTGACACGCCGGCTGCGGCCATTGACGGCGCGCTATCCGATCTCCGGCGGCCTGCTGAGCAAGTCAAGCTCGACGGCGCGCGCAAGCCCGCGCAATTAATGCAATTCGCGCATTTGAAACCCGGCGATCGCATTGCGGATTTCATGCCGGGAAACGCCTATTTCACCCGAATCATGAGCACGGTAGTCGGTGCCGAGGGGCGTGTATACGCCTTCTTGCCGGCCGAACAACTGGCAAATTGTTCTCCGCGTGAAGTGGCGGGCACCCGCGCGCTCGAGCACGACCCGCGGTACGCCAATGTGTCGGTGCTAAGCGACGCGTCCACGAATTTTCGCGTGCCAGAGAAGCTCGATATGATCTGGACCGCGCTGAATTACCACGACCTGCACGATACGTTCATGGGGCCTGCGGATGTTGCCGCGCTCAACAAGCGGTTCTTTGATGCATTGAAACCCGGCGGCGTGTACATGGTCATCGACCATGCGGCAGAATTGGGGTCGGGCTTAAGGGATACCGAATCACTGCACCGAATCGACCCTAGGCGCCTGCGCAGGGAGATAGAGGCTGCCGGCTTTGTGCTCGATGCGCACAGTGAAGTGCTGCGTAACCCAAGGGATGATCACAAATTGTCGGTTTTCGATCCCGGCGTGCGCGGCCGCACCGATCAAGTCGTGTACCGATTTCGCAAGCCATGAGAGTCGGCGATGGCACGAAACCTGCTTCATTGAGCAGGCTATGCAGTATTCGCTCGATTTGAACCCGTTCGAGTTCGGTTTGCGGTCCACGCAGGCGGCAAGATCTCGCCGCTGTCGACCGCGCCCGGCAAATTGTTGCCGCCCCGTGATCCAATTCTTAAGAGGATAGGTTTATGTCATCACTTACAATGCCTTCTGCCGTCACATCCACGCTGCCGGCAGTGAATATTCATCCCCATGGGCACGGCCACAAGAAGGGCTCGCCTCTGGATCCCAGCAGCGATTCCTCCAGCAGCAGTACCGCCGCGCAAATTCCGGTGGGAACGGCGCAAAATCTTTTTGGCCGCCTGTTTAATTCGCTCCAGCAGCTCATCGGCATCCAACCGGTGCCCGCCGCCGCAAATCCCGCCGCCGCAAATCCCGCCGCCGCAAATCCCGCCGCAGCGAGCACCGCAGCAACGGCCGGCGCCGCGGCAGGTTCCAAGATCAACGTTATGGCTTGAGCCCTAGATCGCGGATCGCAGCTTCGAGCTGCTCCGCACTAAAGGGCTTGCTGAGGAATTCGATGAATCGTTGCGCCGCGAATTGGCGCTGCAGCGTCGCCTTGTCATAGCCGCTTGATATGACGATCGGCAAAGTCGGGTACATCGCGCGCAACTCTCTTACCAGGGAATCGCCCTTTGCATCGGGCAGGCCCAAATCGACAATCGCCGCATCCACCTGGCCGTGCAGCAAGGCCAGTTTATTTTTCGCATCCGCTGCCGAGCCGGTAATTTCCACCTCCACGCCCAGGTCCTCGAGCTGGCTGCGCAGCAGCATCTGAATGAGTTCTTCGTCTTCGACGACCAAGATGCGCAGGGCCACGCGCCGCGTGTCCAAGAGATCGCGGACCTTTCCAGATAGCGCCGCATAGCTAAACGGTTTTGCAATCAGCTGCACGCCAGGATCCAAGCGGCCGTCGTGCACGATGGCATTGCGCGCATACCCGGTGGTAAACAGGACCTTGAGCCTGGGACTCAACTCCTGAGCGGCGCCGGCCAGTTGCCGTCCATTCATGCCGCCGGGCAGCCCGACGTCGGTGAATAGCAGGTCGACTTCGGGGTGCGCTTGCAGCGCCTCGAGTGCCGCGGCGCCGTTGGCCGCCTCCAGCACCCGGTATCCTAGCTCGCGCAGAATGCCGCAAGTGTGTGCGCGAACGTCGATGTCATCCTCGACCGCGAGAATCGTTTCGCCCGCTTGAGCTTTCGCAATACTCGCCGCCGGCTCAACGGAGGCAATCGGATCGTCGGAATACAGCCGCGGCAAATAGAGTTTCACCGAGGTGCCTGACGCGAGCTCGCTATAGATTTTTACGTGCCCGCCCGATTGCTTCACGAAACCGTAGACCTGCGACAGCCCCAATCCGGTGCCATGGCCGATATCCTTGGTGGTAAAGAACGGCTCGAACGCCTTGAGCACGGTGTCGGGCGTCATGCCGATACCGTTATCGGTGACCGCCAGCATGACGTATTGGCCGGGAACCACCTCCGCCTGGTTGGCCGTATAACTTTCATCGAGCGACACATTCGAGGTCTCAATCGTCAGCTTGCCGCCGTCGGGCATGGCGTCGCGCGCATTCACCGCCAGGTTGATGATGGCCATTTCCAACTGGTTCGCATCGATGTTGGTGCGCCACAGGCCGCCCGGCAATACGGTTTCAATCGAGATCTGTTCGCCAATGGTCCGATGCAAGAGATCCGACATACCGGTCACCAGGCGGCTGACATCGACTGGTTTTGGGTCAAGCGGCTGCTGCCGCGAAAATGCCAGCAGGCGCTGGGTCAGCGAAGCTGCGCGCTGCGCGCCGCGCATGGCACTCTCAACCGAGCGCTCGATGTTGCCGCCCTCGAATCCAGGCTGTTTGATTTGCCGCCGCAGTGTCTCGAGGCTGCCGACAATGACGGTGAGAAGATTGTTGAAGTCATGCGCAACGCCGCCGGTCAGTTGACCGATGCCCTCCATTTTTTGCGCCTGCCGCAGGGCCTCTTCCGCCAGCCGCCGTTCGGTGGTCTCAACCGCCTCGGGAACAATGGCAATCACTTTATTTTGGCTATCCCGTACCGGCCGCATCTGGAAGTCGAACCAGCGCCAACCGCCCTCCGGCAGGTTGACATAAATTTCCTGCCGCACGACCTCCCCCGCGGCGACCCGCGGAACGGCGCCGCGAACCAAGTCCGCCACGCCGGGCGTCCCGGTAAACCACGGGGTTTCCCAGAGCGGCTTGCCGATGACGTCCTGCAAATCCGCCTTGATGCCCGCAAGGGCGGTGGCATTGGCATCCAGCAACGTGCCATCGGTGGACATATACCCTTGGGACGTATAGCTCGTGCCGAATATGGTGCGCAGCCGCGCTTCCTTGCCGCGCAGATCGGCGGTGCGATCGGCGACTTGTCTTTCAAGCGATTCGTTCAGGCGGCGCAGGGCCTCCGCTGATTCCTGGCGTAAGGCTGCCAAATCCAAGCTGGCGCGAACCCGCGCAATCAACTCGCGGGCGCTGAAGGGCTTGACCAGGTAGTCGTTGGCACCGGCAGCGAACCCTTCGACCTTGGCTTCCTCACCGGCGCGCGCCGACAATAGCAGCACCGGGACGTCGCGCAATTCCGGATCTTTACGCATCGCCGCCAGCAATCCGAAGCCACCCAGCCTTGGCATCATGACATCCGAGAGGACCAGGTCGGGCTTGCGTTTCCGTGCGGCCGCCAAAGCCTGTTCTCCGTCTGCCACCGCGGCGACTTGAAAGCCTGCGCTTTGCAGCAGCTTCTGCAGGTAGGTGCGCATATCGATGTTGTCGTCGGCAATGAGCACGCTTTGCCCCGCGGCGGTCTCAATGGATGCCGGCGAGCTGAACTCCACCGCCGCGGCGCTCGGCTCCGCGGCCTGTAATTCGCGAGAGGCGTCGGCCAACCAACTGAGGGCCTCGTCGACATACGCCTGCGCGCGAGATTCCCCGGCGTTTGGCGCCCGCGCCACGCCGATTCTGTCGGCCGGCAAATGCCCGCTGCCGAATGGCACCGACACGGTGAACGCAGTGCCGCCGTCGGCCTCGCTCTCGACGCCGATCGTTCCGCCATGCACCTTGACCAGTTCTTGAACAAGGGCCAACCCGATGCCGCTGCCTTCAATCGAACGGCCGCGCGCGCCTTCCACGCGGCGGAATCGATCGAATAGGTGAGGAAGTTCCGGCGCCGGGATGCCGGTGCCGGTGTCGCGTATCGTGACTTCCGCGCGCTGCCCATCCGAGGAGCTGCGAGTCTCGACCGCGATTGAGCCCTCGAATGTGAATTTGAACGCATTCGAGAGCAGGTTGAGGATGATTTTTTCCCACATGTCCCGGTCCAGATAAACCGGCTGCGGCAGCGGCTCGCAACGCGCATTGAGATGCAGTCCCGCCTTCTCGACTGCCGAGCGGAAATTCGAGGCAAGTTCCGTGGTGTAAGAGGCGAGATCGACCGGCTCGAAGAATGCCTGCACGCGGCCTGCTTCGATGCGCGAGAAGTCCAACAGCGTATTGACCAGTTTCAGCAGGCGTACACCGTTGCGGTGGGCGATGCGCACCAGATGGCGATGATCCTGCGGCGGCAGGTCGTCGGGCCGATTCAGTACGTCCTCGAGCGGACCCAGCATCAGCGTCAGAGGGGTTCGAAATTCGTGGCTGACATTGGAGAAGAAAGCGGTCTTGGCGCGATCCAATTCCGTCAAGGCGTCCGCGCGCCGCCAGGCCTCTTGATAGGCTTGAGCATTGGCGAGTCCCGAGGTGATCTGCCCGGCGACCAGATTGATGAATCCCAAATAGGCATCGTCCATGCGCCGATAGGGACTGATGCCGGCGACGAGAAAACCAGCGGGTGCATCCTGACCCTGTTGCGCGATGGGCGCGATGATGGCCTCGCGAGGCGGCTTATCCCAGGCTCCCGTCGGCATTGCCGCAAAGCGATCTTTCAAGTCGCTGAGGTTCAATACGGTCCGGCGCGACAGGATTTCATCCGCCGGCCATACCGGATCAGTGCTGTCGGACTGGATGCACGGCGGAGCCATGGGATGACTTGAGTCGACGCCGCTGCTGCAGGCCAATCGGGCATTTCCCTGTTCATCGAACAGGTAGGTCATGGTGAACGGCAAATCCTTCAGGTTGCAGCTCAGTTGACGCTGCATTGCCTCGAGCACCCCCGCCATGGTGTTGTTGCGCGCGACCTCTGCGGCAATTTCCCGCAAGCTCAAGAGACGCCGCTCGCCGATGATGCGCTCCGTCTCTTCGGTTACCACGCACAGCATGCCGACGATCCGCCCGTCGTCATCGGCCAGCGGTGAATATGAAAAGGTATGATAGGTTTCTTCAGGATAGCCGCTGCGTTCCAGGAAAAGCAGCAGCCCCTCGTCCCAGGTCGCTTCGCCGCTCTGCAGAACGTGCTCGATACGCGGACCGACCACCGGCCAAATCTCCTTCCACACTTCTTGCGCCGATGCCCCGAGTGCCCATTGCTGCTTCACGCCGAGGGTCGGGCCATAAGCGTCGTTGTAGAACATGGTGAGTTGCGGTCCCCAACACATCCACATTTGATAGCGCGATGTCAGCAGGATGCGAACCACAGTCTTGAGGCTTTGGGGCCACGACTCCGGTGACCCTAGCGCGGTCTCTTGCCAGCGCTTTGCGCGCATGAGCTTTCCCGCCGCGCCGCCGCCAGCCAGGAAATCGGTTCCAGGATCTGCCGGCTTTCTTTGTGATGACATAGCTTCCCGAACCACGCGAAAGGCACCACTACTGCAGCGCGATAAATCTTATTTCATTTCTGGAAAGCGTGCAGACCGGCAGGCCCCGCACCACAATATCACTATTGCGGTGCAGCATGAGTATTGTTAGGGATCGAGGCGGCGCCGCGCGGTCGAAAACGCGCGGCCGAGAAATCCCACGGATGCTGCCAGACATAGGTAGGCGAACAAGTTGCCCACCGCCACAAACACGGTGTGACCCCCCGACATTACGGGCGCTGTCACCAACACGCCATCGGCGCCGCGCGGGTGGCGGTAAGGATCGTTGGCGTAGGTCTTCTGAACCACACGGCCGTTGGGGTCAATGAGCGCGGATACGCCGGAATTGACCGCGCGCACCATGCTCACGCGCAACTCCACGCTGGCGAATACCGCCAAGGCCATGTGTTCCCAGGGCTCGGTGTCCGCGCCGAACCATGAATCACTGGTCAAGTTGACCAGCAGATTTGGGTGCAATTGTCCCACGCCGCGCAGGAACCCCTGCAGGATGTCCTCGTAGCAGATCACGGGACCCAAGCGCCAGGTTTCGCCCGCCGGCCCCTGCATGTCGATGACGCCAGGACCCGTACCTGCGGTAAATCGACCGGCACCGGCCGGCAGAAATTTTCGCAGCCACGGAAAGGTATCGATGCCGGGAACGTACTCACCGAATGCAAGCAGCCGCACTTTGTCGTAGCGGCCTGCCACTTTGCCCGTGCCGTCGAGCAGGATTGCGGAGTTGAAAGCATCCTCACGGCTCGCGTCGTACATCTCGGCGCCGATAAGGGTGGGTACGCTGAACCCGCGGCGGATCATCGCCAGCGAATCCGCAGAGAAATCGGCGCTGAAATCGCGCGGCACCGCCACCGGATAACTCCCCTCGCTCCACACCAGCAGCTGCGCGCCATCCTTTTCAAAGCGGCGCGATTGCTCCTGCAGGGCGCCCAACTGCCGCAGCGCCTCGTCGCGCGAGAATTCGCCGTTGATGGTATAGGCAAAATTCGGCTGGATCAGTCCT
>Ga0210392_10001230_pt1 | contig 13781 bp, 10 predicted proteins | sample IncBWC30OmetaG_FD_161057 | JGI IMG/M metagenome (GOLD analysis project Ga0210392, IMG submission 161057) | Forest soil microbial communities from Barre Woods Harvard Forest LTER site, Petersham, Massachusetts, United States - Inc-BW-C-30-O ...
CGACGGCAAGCGCGCCTATTATTCGCTGCGCACCGCGCTCCCGCCCCGCACGCTCGCGCTCCTGCGTTCCGCGTGCGAATCCGTCGCCGAGCTGCCCGAGCTGGCCGACGACCGCGCGAACCTCGACCGCGTCCTGCAGAAACGCCGCCGCGCCCAGGAACAATATTTCAACCTCATCGCCGGCCGCCTCGGCAAGAATTACTGCCCCGGCCGCTCGTGGGAAGCCATCGGCCACCTCGCGCTGCGCCTCACGCCGGCCATCGTCGTGGCCGACCTCGGCGCCGGCGAAGGCCTCATTTCCCAACTCCTCGCCCGCCGCGCCCAGCGCGTCTGGTGCATCGACAACTCGCCCCGCATGGTCGAGGTCGGCGCCGAGCTCGCGAAGAAGAACGGCCTCGACAACCTCACCTACAAGCTCGGCGACATCGAGGACATCCCCCTGCCCGACAAATCGGTGGACCTCGCCATCCTCAGCCAGGCGCTGCACCACGCGCAGCACCCGCAGCGCGCGGTGGACGAAGCCTTCCGCATTCTCAAGCCCGGCGGCCAGCTCCTCGTGCTCGACCTCGCCGAACATGATTTCGAAAAAGCGCGTGAACTGTATGCGGACCTCTGGCTCGGCTTCAAGGAAAGCATCCTGCACGGCTTCCTTAAAAAATCCGGCTTCAACAAAGTCGAAGTCACCCCCGTGGCCAAGGAAACCACCGAGCCGTTTTTTGAAACGCTGCTGGCGAGTGGGGTTAAAGGGAAAGCGTGAGGTTTTCTGGATTTTTTGCATCGTGCAACCCCCTCCACCACCTTCGAGTAGCACCGTCAGCTACCAACTCTCGCGCCAGCAAATTATCAGCCAATGGGTTCGTCGTCGCATTTTGCGCCCTGTAAACATCATCACCAATGCAGTTAGCCCCTCGTAAACTGAACGATGCTTTCAATGCTAGGACTATAGGCTCCATAGCAATCTACAATTAACCGTGGAATACCAAGGTCAGGAGGCTCATATCTCGTCGTCGGCATTGTCTTCTGATCAACGGGCTGGTTGTGAAATGCATCCCATTGCACATCTTCCTTTCTTCTCTGGATCATTCGTAGATTGGCGGTGTCCGCATCGACATCGCAAAAAACGAGTCTGACCGTCGCAAGCCTTCTTAGCTCATCAATATGGATTTTCCATAACTCTTGTGGGAAGAATGCATCAGCAACGAGTGTAACCCGCCTCTCAAGCAGTAGGGATATAACAGCAAAGAAGGTTGCAACTGTGTCGTCTGCCAGCGTGCCGCCTGGGGCTCCCCTATCACCCATCGTATTCACCATTCCTTCCTTGATCGCGTCACGACTAATCAGCGGACAATGAATTCGCCTGGCGATCATTTGAGCAAGTGTCGATTTTCCTGCTCCTGGCCGACCGGCTACAATCGTAAGTATTGGCAATCTAATATTGTGATGTGAACTCATTTTCTTGCCGTTATCACCATTCCGAGCAAAGCGAGGAATCTCATCTGATCAAGACCGGGGATTCCTCGCTGCGCTCGGAATAACAGGCCTTTATTCAAACCGCTCGCGCCATAGCCGAACGCGCACGGCGGTGAACCTCTTCGGCAGGAATTAATTTGGCGCGACCCGATTTGATTTCATCGATCCGCCCCGCCACTTCCTTTCGCCAGGCAGCTTCTATTTCAAGCGAAGTAGCCCGTCCTTGCTTTGGACCTGCTCTTTTCCCGTTTTGTTGCTTCATTCGCGTTAATTCGCGTCCATTCGCGGTTGTTTCAATAACCAAATCGCAAGCAGGGTCGACTGTAGCCGGCCTCGCCGAGGCCGGCCCGGGGTCAGCGACCCCGGCTACAATTGAAAACACCTCGGTCCGTTGAGGTCAACGGACCCTACCTGCCAATATATCTGCGTTCATCCGCGCCTGCCCGCCGTAGCCTTGGCGAAGGCGGGTCCATCCGCGGTTAAACTCACTCTGTATCCGCGGTTCACTCCATCTTCACCCGCGCGCGGTAGAAAGCGTCGAACTTGGCGTAGATTTTTTTCGGGTCGTCCAGCGTGAGCGCTTCCTCGACGAGGGCTTTCGCGTCGCTGAGCTTCATCGCGCGCACGATGTATTTTACCGCGGGCAGGAGCGTGGACGACATGCTGAGCTCGTCCACCCCGAGACCGAGCAGCAGGGCTGCAAAAACGGGGTCGCCCGCCATTTCGCCGCACACGGCAACCTTGATGTTGGCCTGGTGCGCCTGTTCGACGATGTGTTTTAACATGCGCAGGATGGCCGGGTGCGTGGGCTCATAAAGATGCGCGATGCGGTCGTTCACGCGGTCGATCGCGAGCATATACTGGATCAGATCGTTGGTGCCGACGCTGAAGAAGTCGCACTTCCTCGCCAGGAGGTCGGACGTGACCGCGGCACTGGGGATCTCAATCATGCTGCCGACGGAAATCTTCTCATCGAAGGGTTGGCCGCGCTGCTTCAACTCGGCCTTGCACTCGTCGAGAACCGCGTTGGCCCGAGCCAACTCCTCCACCCCGCTGATCATCGGATACATGATCCGCACCCGGCCGTAAGCGCTGGCGAGGAGGATGGCGCGAAGCTGGTCCTTGAAGAGGGCGACATGTTCAAGGCAGAAGCGGATGGCGCGAAAACCCATGAAGGGATTATCCTCCTTGGGAAAAAGTTCGGGCGCGCTTGCCATGGGTTTGTCGCCGCCGAGGTCGAGCGTGCGGATGATGACCGGGTGCGGGGCAAGCGCCTCGGCCACGGCCTTGTAAGAAAGGAATTGCTCCTGCTCGGTCGGGATGCGCGCGGAATTGAGGTAGAGATATTCGGTGCGGAACAGCCCCACGCCTTCCGCGGCATACTCCTTCGCCTGCGTGGTTTCATCGACCTTCTCAATATTGGCCATGAGCGTGACCGGCACGCCGTCGAGCGTGACCGCAGGCTGGCGGCTGGCCTCGAGCAGGCGCTGCTCGAATGATTTTTTCTGGATCTGGATCTTGCCGTAGCGGAAAAGCGTCTGCTCCGACGGGTTGAGCACAACAATGCCTTCGTAACCATCCACGATGGCCCAGTCGCCGTTGCGGGCTTTTTTCGTGAGATCGCGCACTCCGACGACGGCGGGGATTCGCATCGAGCGGGCGACGATGACGGCGTGGCTGGTCTTGCTGCCTGTGTCGGTCACGATGCCCAGCGCCTGGCTGCGATCGATGCTGGCCGAGTCTGAGGGCGAGATGTCGTTGGCCACGACGACGCGCTTGTCGGCGAGGCGGCTGAGATTGTTGATGGCCTGGCCGAGCAGATTCTGCAGCACGCGCTGCGCCACGTCGCGAAGGTCGCCCGCGCGCTCGCGCAGGTATTCGTCGTCAATCTCGTCAAAGGCCTTGATGTAACGCGAGGCGACCTGGTTGAAGCAGGTCTCGATATTGCGCCCGGTTTTTTCGAACTCGCGGATCGTCTCGCCGATGAGCGCCTGGTCCTCGAGCACCATCAAATGCGCGTCGAAAATGCGCGCCTCGTCCATGCCGAGATTTTTTTCCACCTCATCCTGGATTTTGGCGATCTGCTGGCGCGTCGTCAGCAGCGCCTGCTCGAAACGCGCGATTTCCGCCACGCGCTTGTTGGGATCGACCTGATAGAAAGGCACCTCGACGTCGCTCTTCTCGTAGAGGAAAATCTGCCCATAGGCGATGCCCTGCGAGGCGGAGATGCCTTGCACAACAAGTTCTTCTTTAGCGCTGGTTTCCATGAGCGACAAACATCGCCTTCCGGGGCAAGCAGGCGGCGCCACAGGATAACCCCAACGCTGTGAGGGTGGTCAATAGCGATTAACAGGCTGTCAGTAAAATTCAGGAGATTCGCGTCTCCACCACCCATGCCATCGCGCCCCACGCCTCGCGGATGCGCGACTTCACCGCTTCCACCGCGGCACCCGCCGGCAACAGCGCAAAACATGCGCTCCCGCTTCCGCTCATGCGTGCCGCCAGCCCAAATTCCCCGATCAACGCATCGAGCAGCACCGGCAACGAGGGAAATTTCCAAAATGCGGGCCGCTCAAACGAATTAAACAGCAACGTCTCCGGCGACGCCTTCGCATCACCGAGCCACGCCGCCAGCCGCGCTTCCGCCTCCGCCGCCGGCAGGTAGTTTTTTCCGCCATCGGCCGCAAGTTGCGCATACGCCCACGGCGTGCTGATGCTGAAGCCCGGCTTGAAAATCAGCACCCGCTGCCCGCGCAGCCGCGCCGCCGTTTCCGCCGACATCGGCTCCACGCGCTCGCCGCGCCCGCGCATCACGACCGGCCCGCCCGGTAGAAACAGTGCACAGTCCGACCCCAAGCGGGCCGCCATGGCCGCCAGCTCCGCCCCACCGAGCAATTCACCCGCGAGGGAATTCAGCCCGCGCAGGGCCGCGACGGCATTGCTGCTGCCACCGCCCAGGCCCGCGCCCATCGGGATGCGCTTCTCCAGGAAAAACTTCGCCCCGCCGCTCCAACCTGTCTTCTCCGCAAAAAGCCGCGCCGCCCGCAGCACGAGATTGTCCTCGCCGGTCGGCACCGCCGCGTCGTCGCACTCCAGCCCAAACTCGCCACCGGCGCCCGCTTCAATCCGCAGCGTGTCGCCAAACTCCACCGGCGCCACCACCGATACCAGATCGTGAAAGCCGTCCGCCTGCCGGCCCGTGACGGCGAGGAACAGATTTAATTTTGCCGGGGAAAAAACAACAGCCGAGTTCATTTTGATGAAACCGCTAATTCACGCTAATTCACGCTAATCGAAAGCCGAAAATGCTACGGAAGAATCTTTAACCACGGATTACACGGATACAATCATCCGATCCCAAACTTAAACTGCTCCCTATCCGTGTTAATCCGTGTCATCCGTGGTTAAAAAGATCCGGGGTTCATAAAAATTGCAGTGAGTCAGGTTGCGGAGAATTGCTCGATGTGGGAGCGGCTTTACGCCGCGACTTCAGTATGGCACCACCTCTCGTCGGGGCATAAAGCCCCTCCCACATTTCAAAACGTACCGCTACCGTCTGCATGACCGTCACCACTCACCGCCCGACGTGGAAGACCCTGTTGGCCTTCGCGATTATCTATTTTGTGTGGGGATCCACCTTTCTCGCCATTCGGGTAGGCGTTCGCGAGGTTCCGCCGTTCCTTCTCGCGGCGATGCGTTTCCTGGTGGCGGGACTTATTCTTTATGGTTGGACGATCGCGCGGGGCGAACGTTCACCGAGCGGACGCCAATGGGCGTCCGTGTCTTTACTCGCTCTTCTGATCTTCGTCCTCGACTACGGATTGTTGTTTTGGGCCGAACGGCGCATACCGTCGGGTCTTGCCGCGGTCATGATGGGTACGATCCCGGTATTTATGGCGCTATCGGAAATTATCTTCCTGCGAACGCAGCAGCTCACCGTCCGCCTGGCCGTGGCACTCCTGATCGGCCTGGGCGGAGTGGCGGTGCTGGTGAGCCGCTCGCTGGATCTCGCCGGGGCACCCATCGATCGGCTGGGCGCCGGAGCACTGATTTTCGCGGCAATGTGCTGGTCGGTAGCGTCGGCGTTCGCGCGTACGCTGCCGCTGCCTCCTTCCAAGGTCATGAGCTCGGGAGCACAGATGCTCGTCGGCGGAGTGTTTTTGGCTCTCGTCTCGGCCGCGCTCGGCGAATTTCGTGATTTCCACCCATGGGCCGTCTCGCGCGGCGCCTGGCTGTCGTTGCTCTATCTAATTGTCGCCGGCTCCATCATCGCGTTTACCGCTTATGTGTGGCTGATTCATCATGAATCTCCGACCAAGGTTGGGACCTACGCCTACGTGAACCCGGTGGTAGCCGTGCTGCTCGGATATTTCCTGGGCGGCGAAGCCCTGGGCCTGCGAACGATTCTGGGAACGGTGTTTGTTCTGATCAGCGTGGTGGTGATCACCACGACCAGAACGAAGAAAGCCGCGGCAGCACCATAAGCCAGTAATTTGGCCACATCTTGTGTCATCCGTGGTTAAAAAAATTCCGGCTTCATGGCTTCCTGCTTTCAAACCCTCAGACATTGCCTCAATTTGGTTCCGCTCAACTTTCCCCTTCCCATTAGCGTCAATTAGCGTGAATTAGCGGTTAACTTCATGCCCTGCGACCTCATTCTCGCCCTCGATGTGCCCACGCGCGCCGATGCCGCGCCCATTCTCCGTTCGCTGCGCGGCTCGCTCCGCTGGGTGAAAATCGGCCTGCAGATGTTCACGGCCTGCGGCCCCGACTGCGTGCGCGAGGTCGCCGGCCACGGCTTCCAGGTTTTCCTCGACCTCAAACTCCACGACATCCCCCACACCGTGGCCAAGGCCGTCGAGTCGCTCGCGCCGCTGCCCATCGGCATGCTCACGCTCCATACTTCCGGCGGCCGTGAGATGATGGTTGCCGCCCGCGCGGCCCAGCAACAGGCGAAGCCCGATCTTCTGCTCCTCGGCGTAACCGTGCTCACCTCGATGGACGCCGCCGCGCTCGCCGAAATCGGCGTGTCCGCCGCGCCCGATGCGCAAGTTGCGCGCCTCGCGCGCCTCGCAACCGAGGCCGGCCTGCGCGGCCTCGTATGTTCGCCGCGCGAAGTGCAATTGTTGCGCACCCAGCTTCCGGCGGAGGTGCAACTGATCACGCCAGGCATACGCCCCGCGGGCGAAGCCGGCCTCGATGACCAGAAACGAACCCTCACGCCCGCCGAGGCCGCTCGCGTTGGTGCGAATTACATCGTGGTCGGCCGACCCATCTTGAAAGCCAGGGATCCCGCCGCCGCAGCGCGCCTGATCCTAGCCGAGCTAGGATCAGGCGAAAGGCTGAAGGGCTGAACAACTGAAAGACTGAACCAACAAATGCAAAATAACCTTTTAAACGTTCATCCCGGTTTCCGTCTTCATCTTCAGCCTTTCTCTTCATGAGCCGCGTTGCCGCCATCCTTCTCGCCGCCGGTCGGGGCGCGCGCATGCAAGACACGGTCTCCGACAAAATCCTCGCGTCGCTCGCGGGCCGGCCAGTTTTCGCCTACTCCGCCGCCGCGTTCCAGGCCAGCGGCGTGGCCGATTTTTATGCCATCGTGTATCGCGACACGCCGCAGCTGCGCGCACTCATGGCCTATGCGCCGACGCCCGCAATCTTCGTGCACGGCGGCCAGGAACGCCAGGATTCGGTGACCCGCGCGCTCATGGCGCTGCCCGGCGACATCGATTACGTTTTCATCCACGACTGTGCCCGGCCGCTCGTGCGAGCCGAACAACTCGGTGCCCTGCACAAACTCGTCCGCCGTGAAAATGCCGTCGTCCTCGCCCACCGTGTCACCGACACGATCAAGGAACTCCTGGACCAAAACGCATCGAAGGGCCGCACCGCGTCGCGGCTGCGCACGCTCAAGCGCTCGCGTCTCTGGGCCATGGAAACCCCGCAGGTTTTTTCGCGCGAACTCATCACCCGCGCCTATGCCCGCGTCGCCGCGAAAAAACTCCGCATCACCGACGATGTGCAGGCCGTCGAACTCCTGGGCCAGCCCATCGCGCTCCTCGAGAATCCACATCCCAACCCGAAGCTCACCACGCCCGCGGACTTCGCCTATCTCGAGTTCTTGCTCTCAAAATAATCCCATGTTTCTCATTTTTCATTCGGGGCTCTGGTGGGCGGGGTGCCCTCACCCCGCAAATACATCATTCTTTCGCGGGGTGAGGGCACCCCGCCCACAAACCCGGATGACACAGGATTTGTGTTTTTCCTGTCACTCGTGATAACTGACCTCGTATGAACCTGCGCATCGGCCACGGCTACGACATCCATCGCATCGTTCGCGGACGCCCGCTCGTGCTCGGCGGCGTGCATTTCGCCGCCGACTTCGGCCTCGACGGCCACAGCGATGCCGACTGCGTCACGCACGCCATCTGTGACGCGTTGCTCGGGGCCGCCGGCCTGCTGGATATCGGCCATCTTTTCCCCAATACCGATCCTACCTATAAAAACATCAACTCACAGCTTCTGCTCCAGCACGTCGTGGCTGAATTGAAAAAAAATGGCTACGCACCGGTTAACATTGACGCCACGATCATCGCCGCGCGCCCCAAGATCGCCCCGCACATCGCCACGATGAAAGCCACGCTGGCCGCTTCCACCGGGCTGCCCGCCGACGCCATCGGGGTCAAAGCCACGACGAACGAAGACGTGGACGAGCTCGGCCGCGGCCTCGCCATCGCCGCGCACGCCGTCGCGCTGATTTCGAAAAGTTAATGGCCACAAAAGAGCACATAGCATCAATCCGTTGCAACCGCGACTCCATCGCGCTTATAGGCGCACAGACGATACCAGCCGGAGGTTCAAAACCTTTTGTGTTCTTTGTGGCTAAAAATATTCAGCCCGATGAAAACCCTTGCGCACCGAATTCCATCTGCTTGTGGGCGGGGTGCCCTCACCCCGCATGACTCAATGGCAACGAGTGTGCAGCCCCAGCGGCGGGTGAGGGCACCCGCCCCGCATCAGTTTTCCGATCGGCTTTTGTGCCTCCTGGTGTTTTTTGCGGCCGTTTTTTCCGGCTGCGCGAAACACGAGACCGCCGTGCAGCGCGGCAACCGCGAACAGATTCTTCATCGCGGGCTCGGCTACGAGGTCAGCGATCTCGACCCACACCTGGTCACCGGACTGAGCGAATACAGTGTCGTCTCCGCCCTTTTCGAGGGACTGGTCGCCGAGGACCCGGTCGACCTGCATCCCGTGCCCGGCGTCGCCGAGTCATGGGATGTTTCGCCAGACGGGATCGTTTATGTGTTTCACCTTCGCGCCGATGCGAAATGGTCCAACGGCGAACCGGTGACGGCGCAGGATTTTGTCGCCTCGTGGCGCCGTGTGCTCACGCCGTCGCTCGCCGCCGATTATGCCGACATGCTCTACGTGATCCAGGGAGCCGAGGCCTTTCATAAAGGCACGACGAAGGATTTTGCCGAGGTCGGCCTCACCGCATCCGATGCGCACACCCTGATCGTGACACTCACACGACCCACACCGCAGTTCCTCGCCCTGCTCACCCATCAAGTGTGGTTTCCCGTGTATCTGCCCTGTCTCACGGCCAACGGTTCACCCTACGAGCGAGGCAATCCGTGGACCCAGCCCGGCCGCCTCATTGGCAACGGGCCCTTCACCTTGAAATCGTGGCAGCCCGGCCAGGAAATCGTCGTCGAAAAATCGCCGACCTACTGGGATGCCGCGCAGGTGCGGCTGAACGCGATTCATTTCTATCCTTTTGACAGCATGGACGCCGCTGAACGCGCGTTTCGCACGGGACAACTGCACGTGACCGACACGCTGCCGGTCGGCAAGGTCGAGGCCTACCGGCACGACTCGCCGCAGTTCCTGCGCACCGATCCCTACCTCGACACCTATTTTTTCCGCCTCAACGTCCGCCGTCCGCCGTTCGGCGACGAGCACGTGCGCCGCGCGCTCGCCCTTGCGATCGACCGCCAGGCCATCGTGGAAAAAATCCTGCGCGGCGGCCAGCAGCCGGCCACGGCTTTCACGCCGCCGGGCCTGGCAGGTTACCCGCCGCCGGCGGGTGTGACGACCGATTTTGCCGAGGCACGGCGCCTGCTGGCCGAAGCCGGATTTCCCGGCGGCAAGGGATTGCCGCCGCTCGAGTTGCTTTACAACAGTTCGGAAAATCACCGGCTCGTTTGCGAAGCGGTGCAGGAGATGTGGCGCCGCGAGCTCGGCGTGACTGTCCGGCTCGTCAACGAGGAGCTGAAGGTCGTGCTCACCGACCGCCGCGCGGGCGAATATCAAATCCTGCTCTTCGATTGGGCCGGCGATTATCTCGATGCCAGCACGTTTCTCGACGTGTGGCGCAGCAACAGCAGCAACAATCATACCGGCTGGGCGAGCGCCGACTACGACCAGCTCCTCGACCAGGCCGAGCGCACAACCGATCCCGCCACGCGCACCGGACTTTTTCAGGAGGCGGAATCCCTTCTGCTCACCGCCGCGCCGATCATTCCGCTGTATTACAACACCCATGTCTTCCTGTTGCAGCCATCGGTGAAAGGCTGGTCTCCGACCATGCTCGATCACCATCCCTACAAGTATGTTTATCTCGAGGGCAACTAAGGCGGCCGCATTTCAAAATGCCGACCAGAGGTGGAGCGGCCCATTCGACGAGCTCAGGGCCCAGAGCCGTTTCGACATGCTCAAGGCCCTGAGCCAGTCGAAGGGCTTGCCGAGGGGCTTGACCCCAAGTCGCTCTGAGCGCGTTGAAGTCAACGCGCTCCACCTGTATCGTTCTATTGTGCGTAACTCCGTAAAATGCCTGGCAGTTTTGCCGGCAGCCGTGCTGCTTCTCGCCGGCTGCGGCCAACACCCGTCCGCGTCCGCCGCGGACAATGCTGCGCCGAGAAAAATCCTGAACTTCGGCAACAACTCCGAACCTCAGGATATCGACCCCCAGATTATTACGGGCGATGGCGAAGCTAATATCACCCTGGCTCTTTTTGAAGGCCTCGTCTCCTACGACCCGAAAGATCTCCACCCGGTGCCGGGCGTCGCCCAGTCGTGGGATATCTCGCCCGACCGCCTCGTTTATACCTTCCATCTGCGTGAGGAGGCGAAGTGGTCTAACGGCCGGCCGGTCGTCGCCCAGGATTTCGTGCGCTCCTATCAACGCATGCTCACGCCAAGCCTCGCCGCCCAATACGCCTACATGATTTTTAATTACGTCGCCGGCGCAAAGGATTATTATGACGGAAAGCTAAAGGATTTCTCCGGGATTGGCATCAAGGCGCCCGATGAGCACACGCTGCAGATCACGCTGCGGAATCCGACGCCCTACATCCTCAGGATAATGTGCCATCAATCTTGGTTTCCTGTGCCGGTCGACACCATTGCAAAATTTGGTGGCCTCGACCGGAAAGGCACGGATTGGACGCGCCCCGAAAACTTTATTGGCAACGGTCCCTTCCGTCTCAAGGCGTGGCTTCCCCATCAAAAAATTATCGTCGAACGTTCGCCCACCTATTGGGACCACGCGAACGTCAAGCTCGACGAAATCGATTTTTACCCGGTGGAAAACTCTGACACCGAGGAGCACATGTTTCGCACTGGCCAGATGGACATCACCTACGAATTGCCCAGGCAAAAAGTCCCCTTCTACAAGCGCGACCATCCCGAACAGCTTAGCATCGCACCTATGCTCGCACTCTATTTTTACCGCTGCAACGTCAAGCGGCCACCACTCGACAACGTCAAGGTCCGTCGCGCGCTCGCGCTCGCCATTGATCGCGAAAGTTTGGTCAAGGATGTCACCAAAGCCAGTGAGCAGCCCGCCTACGCCGTGAGCTATCCCGGCGTGGCCGGTTACTTCCCGCAAGCCCGCCTCACCGGCACGCTCGACGACGCACGCCGCCTTCTTGCCGAGGCCGGCTATCCCAATGGCCACGGCTTTCCGCCGCTAGAACTTATCTACAACACCTTGGAAACGCACCGCGCCAATGCCGAGGCCATCCAGCAAATGTGGAAGAAGAACCTCCATATCGATGTCAGGCTCAAGAACGAGGAATGGAAAGTGTATCTCGACGCGCAAACCACAGGAAATTACCAAATGGCCCGCGCCGGCTGGACCTCCGATTACGCCGACCCCAACTCTTTGCTCGATTTGTGGGAGACCGGCAACGGTAACAATGACACCAATTGGGGCAATCCTGACTACGACCGCCTCCTTGCCGCGTCATACACCGCCAGGACCGACACGGAGCGCTACGCAATTTACCAAAAAATGGACGCCATTCTCGTGGATGAACTGCCGATCATCCCGATTTTTTACTACAGCCGCGTTCGCCTCGTGAACCCCAAGGTCAAAGGCTTTTATCCCACGTTGCTCGACTTCCATCCGTGGAACTCGGTGGATATCGAGCCGTGAGCAATTGCAGGTCGGGGTTTATCCCCGGCCTACGATTGCCATTGCCGCTATACGCCGCGGCTTGCCTTCGCGCCCGCGCCCGTGTCTCCTGATTTCTGATGCTACGTTTCATCGCCCGCCGCATCCTGGAGACGGTTCCCGTCCTCTTCATCATCGTCACCGGCGCCTTCTTCATGATTCGTTTGGTGCCGGGCGGCCCGTTCACGTCGGAAAAGGCCGTTCCGCCCGAGGTGCAACGAAATTTGGATGCGTATTACCACCTCAACGACCCGCTCTGGAAGCAGTACACTGATTATCTCTGGGATCTTTGCCCGAAAAAATTTCATCCGCTGGCGCTGGCCGAGGGCCCCGATCTCAAGGCCGCCTTCGGCATCGATTTACGCCCCTCGTTCCGCTACGCCAACCGCACGGTCAACGAGATCATCGCGGAAAAGCTGCCGGTCTCGCTTGAACTCGGCCTGCTCGCGCTCGGCGTCGCGCTCGGCCTCGGCCTCACCGCCGGTGTGCTCGCCGCGGTCAAACGCAATACCTGGCTCGACTATTCTGCCTCCGCCATGGCCATGACGGGCATCTGCGTGCCTCCATTTGTGGTGGGGCCATTGGTTGTGCTTGTCTGCTCGATCCACTTCGGCTGGTTCAACGCTTCTGGCTGGTATACCCCGATCGACCGCGTGCTGCCTTCGCTGACACTCGGCTGCTATTATGCCGCCTACATCGCGCGGCTCACCCGCGGCGGAATGCTCGAAGTCCTGAGCCAGGATTACATCCGCACGGCCCGCGCCAAGGGCGCCTCCGAGCTGCGTGTCATCTTCCGGCATGCACTGCGCGGCGGCCTGCTGCCTGTCGTCTCCTTTCTCGGCCCGGCCATGGCTGGCATTCTCACTGGTTCATTCGTCATCGAGATGATTTTTCAGATTCCCGGCCTCGGCCGCGAATTCGTCACCAGCGCCCTCAGTCGCGACTACAACCTCGTGCTCGGCACCGTGTTGCTTTACGCGGTATTCGTCATCCTCATGAACCTCGTCGTGGATGTGATGCAGGTCTGGCTCAACCAAAAATTGAGATTCGAATGATTATCCAACCGCTAATTTTCGCTAATCGAAGCTCATGATCAAAATATTGGCGAGAATTAGCGCTTATTAGCGGTTTCCAAAAATGCTTTCACTTTCCCCCAAAGATCTTCCCGCCGCCGATCTCGCCATCGGCCAGCTCGAGCGCGGCCAGTCGCCGTGGAGCGACGCCTGGCACCGTCTGCGCAAAAACAAACTCGCCGTCTTCGGCGGCTGCCTGCTCATCGCCCTCGCGCTGTTGTGTTTCATCGGCCCGCTTTTCTCCCAATCCTACGAGGACCAAAACCTCGATCTCGGCGCCACGCCGCCCAGCGCACAGCACTGGCTCGGTACCGACACGCTCGGCCGCGACCTCTTCGCGCGCATTCTGTTTGGCGGACGCATTTCTCTTATGGTCGGCCTCGTGGCCTCGGCTGTCGCGCTGATCATTGGCGTGACCTACGGCGCGGTGGCGGGTTACCTCGGCGGCAAAATCGACGCGCTGATGATGCGCATCGTCGATATCATCTATGCCCTGCCGTTCACAATTTTCGTCATCATGCTGATGGTGTTTCTCAAGGATCCGATGGAAAAATTCGACGCCTGGCTCGCCCGCCATCCGATCGTCGACAACGCCCAGGGCGTAGGCAAAATCCTGCTGCTCTTTGCCGCCATCGGCGCGGTCGAGTGGCTCACCATGGCGCGCATCGTCCGCGGCCAGATTCTTTCGGTCAAAAAAATGGAGTTCATCGAGGCCGCGCGCGCGCTGGGCTACGGCCCGCGCCGCATCATCTTCCGCCACATGGTGCCCAACATCCTCGGCC
>Ga0210392_10001231_pt1 | contig 13779 bp, 16 predicted proteins | sample IncBWC30OmetaG_FD_161057 | JGI IMG/M metagenome (GOLD analysis project Ga0210392, IMG submission 161057) | Forest soil microbial communities from Barre Woods Harvard Forest LTER site, Petersham, Massachusetts, United States - Inc-BW-C-30-O ...
TAGCTCGCGACCACATCAGGGTCTACCGAAGAGAGTTCTTTCACAAAATATGGTTTGAGGTCGATCAAATCCTCACTCAGGGTTCCGGGCCAGATCACATCGACGCCAGACACATCCGGACTGGAGGCGCCTTTTCGGAGCAGTTCCCGCACGAGGCCTAGCTGGTCAAGGGCGCTCTCCGGAGCCGGCAGATGCTTCACCCTAATTCCTGTTTGCCGCGTGAACTCTTGCAGACTTTCGTCCGGGAGCACGTTGCGTTCCGTCAGGTCGTGCGACCACTCTGGATCTAGAAAGGTGATCGTTACCGGTTCATCGGAAGACGGACGCGGACGATTCAGACCAAAAACAAGCAACAAAATGCCCACTATTCCGGCGATCTTTGTCCAACCCGGCCGCCCAGGGAGAACAACACCGATCTTGCGGTTCGATGCTTTCAAGATTCTCCAGCTCCGATTAAATCGATCGCCACGCAAAGCAGGCACGCTAAGTTTGGCGGTCGCCCGACAACCGGTCACACGGCTTTCGTCAAAAGCCCTGACGCACAATCGTTGACGCGTATCTCGAAAGTCCCGTCACGAACGTTCCCTCACGGGCGACACGCTGCCTAAGAGCACCAGGTGGTCATGCTTTTTCCGTTTCGAGTTCGTTGAAGCAGCAACGTCCCACCATCGGCGCTCGGGTTCCCTGGGGATAGGAGTGATTTGCCGTGCGTCAGGATACATCGATGCACAAGAAAACAGTTGTAACTGGGGAACGCCCGAAAGGCACATTATCGTAGGCATGGTCGTAGTCCGCCCTCCCAGGCAGAGTCGGGAGCTAATGAAGGACTCAAGGAGAATCTGCGACGTTCACCAAATCAACGCTGCGAATGCTGAATTTCGACAGCCTTGCAACAAGGGAGATGTGAACCACCTGTGGTTAACATGCGAGTTGAACCGTGTTAGCTGCGGCCTGTTCGCAGCCTCGCCATGACACGGTCTATGATTGGCTCGGAGACGCTTTCCGGCGAGCCGCGGGATGAGGTCGCGGAACATGAACGATGAGGCCGGGAATCCATGTAAAAGGAGAACCACGGGGGCGGTCGCATCACCGGCAGCCCGATAAAACACTCGGACGCCATCGGCTTCGACCCTGTGGATCGTTGGAGGCGCGGTGTGATGGGCCTCTGCGCGCTTTGTTGCTGTCTGCGAAGTCGTGTCACTCATAAAGCCTTCTCCTTATTGGGTGAATTTACTGGTGAGATTTGCTGGTGGGCGCCATGTCAAGAGATCAGCGGGTGTCTATCAGCTTCATTCAGAACCGCTCTCATGCCCTGCGGATTGAAGAAAAAGCGCTCAGGATCATGGAGCGGCGGCTCATGACGGTTCCCCTCCAACGAACTGCCGTCTGAGAGACGCCGAGATGGGCTTCTGCGCCGCAAGAATTCGACTCATCACAATTTCTCCCAGCCGCGGGACCATCGGACGAGCTGGCGGCGAAGTGGATGACGGTTGCTTCGGGTGCGGATGGACGGTGGCCCAGACCATCTCCTCGTCGCTTCGGATCGCTCGCGGCTGCCGCGGAGTTGTCATCTGTCTTCCTGGGACCTCCTTAAACGCCTGTGCCAAATTTACTTGGAACGAAATGTGCGTCAGAATTGTTCGAGTCTGGCGACGCCGAATACCGCATGGAATCGTTCGCAATAGATAACGACGGAGTTGTATTTCTGTAGTTCAACTGATGTTGGAAGATCGTAATTCTGATCGCCTTGGTTGCCTTTTAGAGACCCGAGCTCCACGCTATCAAGCTGGCCTTTAACAATTTCTTCCTTGAGATTCTCGTCGTCGCCCCGACCGAGGAGGACGTGAACATCCGGGCCATTCGAGGTCGTGAAATCGGTTAGACGAAGATACTGTTTGCCATCGGAGGTCTTATATATGGTTGCGCGCCCGCTCGTTTGGTGCGCCTTGCCTTCGAGCAGCCCTGTGTAGCGCGGCTGAGGATCACTGTTCGAGGCGAACGGGGCTGGCTCGCTGACCTTCTCGTTGATCCAGAGCTTCTCTGGGCGAAAGGCCCACCAAGCCGCGACGAGAATCGGAAGACCGAGCGCGACCAAGATCCACTTCCGACGCGAGAGCCAAGATTCTACTTGCGCATTCATGGTTTTCTCCTTCGAAGGCATGAATCGGGCAGGTACGCCTGCCCGATTCGATTGAAGTGAATATGTGAGTATTAGAACTTCTCGAGAGGCGCAGCGCCAAAGTTCGCGTTGAACCGCTCGCAGTAGATCGAAACTGTTTTGAATTTGTTCAGATCCGTACCACTAGGTATTTCGTAGTTCTGGTCGCCTTCGTTCCCCTTCAGCGCACCCAGCTCAACCCGTTCCACACCGCTCTTGAGAAAGTTAGCGTCGTCATCCGCATCTTTAACTGCGATGAGAATGACATGGACATCCGGCCCATTGGACGTCTTGAAGTTCGTCAGGCGGAGGACCAGCTTCCCATCTTCCTCTTGGTAGATCGTGGCACGGCCCGAAGTGCTGTGAACTTTGCCATGGAACGTGCCAGTTCCCAGGGTCTTAGTTTTACTTTCATGCTGCATGCTGTCTTGTGCGTACACCGTGGGGTGTGACCCAAATGCGAAAGCCAGGGCAGCGAGTCCCAATGCTGTTTTGATGTTGCGAACCATGATGATTTCTCCTTTGCGTTTAGCCGTTCGATGAGCACCCGCTGGCGCTCAATTCTCACGGGGAATAGGACTCATTTGCCGTGCAAAGGTTACAAGGCACAAAAAATCGTCGTAACCGGGAAACGCCAAGCGGGCATAGTCGCAGGCGGAAATCGCAGTTCGCGTTTTGCGGAAGGTGGATGCTTGCGAAGGACTCACAGCGGATGCGCCACACTTACCAAATGAACTTGCGGATAGCGAATCTTGGCAGGCTTACAAAAGAGGGGCTGTCAATGACTTCCCGTTTATATGGGAGTTTGATCTTGTTAGCGATCTTTTCGCAGCCTTGCCATGACCCGTTCAATGATTGGGTCGGAGACGCTTTCCGGCAACTCGAATGAACTACTTTCTGTCACGATCTTTACAGTTTTGCGGCTGGTATCGTACAGCACATGGCACGCGCGGCACTGGGACAGATGCAATTCGAGTTCTTGACGAACCTCTGGCGAGACTTGATTCTCCAGATAGTCTGCGAACTCAGCGAAGAATTCCTCGCATGTGATCATCGAGCTGCTCCCTTGGTGCTAGTCATGAGGTGGGGCGAGAGCCACTCTCGCAGCATTAGCCGGCCTCTCAGGAGCCGCACCTTCACTGCAGGAACGCTTAGCCCCAGTTGCCGGGCAACATCATCCGTTGAAAGCTGCTCGATATCCCGAAGCATCACTACAACGCGGTACTTGGCAGGAAGCCCCAAGATACCCCTTTCAACTAGTTGCCGGATCTCTGATTTAGAATGGCACTGCTCCGGGTTGTCCTGCCAGGCCCTCACCTGACGAGGGCGAAAATCCTGATCTTCCTCGTTCCCACTTTGATCCAAGCTCTCTATGCTTTTCCGGCCTCGCAAACCTTGAAGCGCGGTGTTCCTAGCAATGCTTACGAGCCACGTCGAAAACTTCGAACGTCCCTGGAATCCGCCGATGTGTTTGAACGCATTCAACAACGTATCCTGCATGGCATCCTGCGCATCGGCAGGGTTGCCCAAGATCGCTGTCAAGGTGCGATAAATCAACTGGCTATGGCGGCGAACTAACTCTTCGAAAGCCTCCAGCTTCCCGCCCTGCGCCTGGGTGACCAATCCAGCGTCCAAATCCTGCACCGACATTTGGGGCGAGAGGACGACGCTCATCCCGCTTTGACGGTTCGCAGTCGTGGAAAGATGCACTTTATTTTCTTGAAAGACGGCGGGTGGCTCAAAATCCGGTTCGATCCCGAGTCCCATTTGAAGGGTATTTGCGAAATTATTGAGAGCTGTTACCACCTCGCATTCCAAAATCTGGGCTCCCGTGAAGCCCAGTGTTTGAAGCTTAACAACATCCTTGAGGGAAAACTCCGAAACACGCGTTCCCAATTTAACAGCGAAGTCCAACAGTGCTCTGTCGGCTCTCGAGAGACTAGACTGGTGATGGTCCACCGCAATTTGATCGCCTTCATCTGAGGGCATACCCAAGCCTCGCAACAGGTTGCAGTGCATGGCAACGCAATAAGAGTTGAGGTTCGCCGCCGACACGGCCAGCAGAATGCATTCCTTTTGCACTCGTGTCAGGACATCTTCAGGTAGCAGAATCCTGCCCACTGCCTCGAGCTCCGCTTCCAGCAAGTCGCGCCGCAACGTCTGAGCGCGGAAAAAGTTCGGCACGAACCCATGGCTCTTCTGAACGACGCTAAAGGGCGCAAACGTGCTGGGACTCAGGTACGGAGCGGGAACATATGGCCCTCTTCTTTGTGCTGCTTCATGAATGTCGGGCAACAGGCCATGAAGCTCGCCCTCACGCGGCGGATCAATTCTCGTCGAAGCGAGCTTCCGCGGTCCGAAATCTGGTTCCGGACCCAAACCCACGGATAGCGTGCAGCGGTAGATGGCCAAAGCCGTCACGACGACGGCTTCGAGTATCGACTCGTCCGTGAATCCGCATGCCCGCAGGGCTTGGATGTCTTCCGAGCGCACCGAGGGAGCGTGACGGGCTAGTTTGAGACAAAATTGCAGGCAGGTTAAATCAGACGCCGAGAGATCCGCGTGGCGGTAGTCGTTCAAGAAATCATCGATTTGACTGTCTGACAAACCAAGAGAAGCCAGGACTTTACTGTCCACCACTACGCAATACGCGTCTTGCCTGTCAGCTGCAACGCCCAGAAGAATTCGTTCCTTCTGTACTCGGGAAATCGCTCCGTCGTGCAGACGCACGGCACTCTCAAGTTTCGCCTGGGCCTCGATGACGCGGGGTAATAAGGTCTGCGCGCGAAGGAGATTGGGAATGAACCCAAGGGCCTCTTGAAACGCGACAAAGGGGCCGAATTTGTCGTCCAATCGAATTTCGCTGAGAAAGCTCATTGCTCACCGTCGGCCGGCGCGGGTCAACAATAGGCGAGTGTACGTCTTTGGCTTCTCTGCGTGCAACCTTGGGCTGGCAAACCAGATTTTCCACATCTTTTCCCCTCTCAGCACCGTCTCATCTGGCGAACCCGGGTGAGGAGCCGCCGGATGAGACTTATGGATCCACGCACATCTCTAAGAACGCGACTACGCCCAACGCAGCGGCGAGGACCGCTCACTATAAAGTCATGAAACCGAAACCAAAAGCTTTCGGCCTTGTGTTGAAACGACTAGCTTCTACTGTCCGAGGTGACTCAAACAGTAAACCTCTGTAACTTTCTTCGGAGTCGCTAATCCCACTACTGCGCTGCGATTTTCAGTTGGCGCTGAGCGGGGATGCATTCCCTTTTCGAAGTGAGAGACCATTCATGGAAAATGAAGCACCAAAGCGGATACTCATTCTCGGCGGGGGTTTTGCGGGGCTTACCGTTGCCATGGAGTTGGAGAAGACACTCGCTCAGGATCCCTCCATCGAAATTACCCTCGTCAATCGCGAGAACTTTTTTTTGTTCACGCCCATGCTTCACGAGGTCGCAGCGAGCGACCTGGATCTCACGACGATTGTGAATCCTGTCCGCAAAATGCTGCGGCGTGTCCACTTTTTTGCGGGAGAGGTCAATCAGATCGACATCGAGCAAAGGAGGGTCGTTGTTTCACACGGCTTCGATCATCATCACCATACGCTTGAGTTCGATTTCCTGGTCCTCGGCCTTGGTTCGGTCACGAATCATTATGGGCTTCCCGGCCTGCAGGAACACGCGCTGACAATGAAGTCGCTGGGCGATGCTATGCGATTGCGGAATCATCTCATTGCTCACTTGGAAGAAGCAGATAGCGATTGCTGCAAGCTGAAAGAGCCGCTGTTGGCGTTTGTTGTCGCGGGCGGCGGTTTTGCCGGGGTTGAGACGGTCGCCGGAATCAACGATTTCGTTCGGGGAGCACTGCGCTCGTACCCTCACCTAAATGAAGATATGTTGCGGGTCGTCCTTGTCCATCCTGGCCCATTCATCCTTCCGGAATTGAACGAAGAGTTAGGCGCTTACGCTCAGCGAAGACTCGCGGGACGCAAAGTGGAAATTCGCCTGAATACAAGGGTGGAAGGGTTTTCTGGCGGGGCCGTCCAATTGAGTGACGGAGCAGCGATTCATACAAATACGCTTGTGTGGACCGCCGGAACTTCTCCGAACCCGTTGCTCGAAACAATTCCTTGCGCAAAAGAACGCGGCCGGCTGCTCGTCACGGAATCTCTTGAGCTTCAGGCTTGGCCTGGCGTCTGGGCCCTAGGCGATTGCTCAGCCGCGCTGGATCGCGAGACGGGGAGATTTTATCCGCCAACCGCACAGCATGCGCTGCGGCAAGGCAAGCTCGTTGCGCACAACATTATCGCCGCGTTTCGTGGGACGGAGAAAAAACGGTTCCGTTTTTCGACGATCGGCCAGCTCGCCGCGATCGGCAGGCGGACCGGCGTCGCCAACATCTTGGGTATCAACTTCTCGGGGTTTGTCGCGTGGTGGCTCTGGCGAACGATTTACCTGAGCAAACTCCCTCGATTGGAAAAGAAACTGCGCGTTGCCTTCGACTGGACGCTTGACCTGATCTTTGCGAAGGACCTCGTACAGTTCCTTGACATCCGCGCGCACATGGTTTCGCGCCCGGAGGGGCGCCCCGGGGTCACAACAACCTAAGGTGAGCATCGCGACGTAGTCCCGCCAAGGTCACCACCACGTACACCTTGACGATCTCGCGCTCGTCGCTAGAGACGCCAACGCTCCACTGCCTCACGCGTAGCGTCCGCCGCCGGATGGCTTCGTTCAAGTCGCGTTGTGGGAAGTCTAACTGGATAGGTAACGAGAACGCCCTTGTGTCCACGAACGAAGTACTTTCCGGATGGTCGGCTCTAGGACGAAGCCGGAAACTAAAATTCCGTCGCTCCCGCCAATTCCCTTCCCTGGTCCTGGGCACGTCGAAACGGTAGAGCAAAAAACTCGGCAACCCACGACGCAGAGAAGACGAAGAAGAAGGCAAATAGCCCGGTAGTCCAAGTAGTCCAACTGGAAAGCCCCCTCGAAAGGCTAAGTGATTGCCGCACCGTGCCTTATCTCAGATTTTTCCTCGTTCGCAATGAGGAGGCGGGGGGTTCGAATCCCCTCTCGTCCACCATCTTTCAAAAAGCGGACCTCGAGCGTGCATCGTGGGAGCAACCGCTTCGTTCCGGGAAGGAGAAGATTCGGTTTGTCTGGTTGCTACCGCGAATCGCTGTGCGCGAAATCTTAGTCGACGGTGGTTAGAACGCTGCCCCGTCATTGGTTAGAATCCCACACTGTCACGGCCAATTCCCTTCCCACCGCTCGTCAACAATCCCAGAAGCCATACCTCAGATCTTATAATTAAGGTTGCCTTTCACAAATGCATCCGGTGTGACCTCCTGGTTGGAATCCAGGAGGTCAATATCATTTCCAAGTTTGCAACGAGAAAAGTACGGCGAACTTGCCTCCGCTAAAAGCGCGGCTCGGTCTGCTATCCTCGGGAGTCGGTTCCCTACTTCGCCGGACACTGGGACCCGCGGGCACAAAGGGCGACGCATTGCCGGAAAAACAACCGTGAATGAACTCGTCCTTATAGTCCTTGCGCGTGGATTCTGTCACGTCGGACTCGTTTACCTGCTTGAACTCGAAACGAATCGTCCCATCGGGCGAGACCGTAGTGAGCAGATAGCCGTAGACGTCCGTCTTGTGCTCGGTCGCGCCGCTCAGACGGTAACGCACGGCCCCGGCCGTCCCCACAATCCAGCCCGGAATCACTTCCTCGGGGGGAAACCGTATTGTAGACGTTGTCCATGAGGAAGTGCGCGTGACTCGCGAGAACATAGACGTTTTTCTGCGTCTGCTTTCGAAACGCAACCAGTTCTCGGTACGCCGTTTGCCCGCTTTCCGCTCCTTGCGCGCTGTCATTCATGCTGTGGCCGCCCGAGATGCTCTCCGGCAGAGCTTCGTGCATTCCCACAACGACCGTTCGCACTTCCGGGTTTTTCGCTCCCTGGCGAATTGTTATTTCGGATAATCACAGGACATGTAACATTGTATGTCCGAAACACCCGGCTGGTGCGCCCCATGTTCATCCTCTCAATGTCGCTGATTTCAAAGGCATTCGCGCCGGATAGCATTTTCGGTAGGGACACTCAATGGTTCAGTGGGAGCGGAGCGGATACGTGATGGGAATCTGCATTGACGGAGTTCCCTGCCTGCACTTTTGAGGATGTCTTGAAAATGGCTGAGGAAGAAATAAAAGAATCTGAACAGCCCGGCTAGGCTTGCCTAGAAATCAGAGTAAATTCCGTGGCTGGCGTCAGAGGTGAGTCAAGGCTACCATCGTCCCACCGAATGCTCACAAAATCATCTTGCCTGGTTGGAAGGAAGGCGGGGCACTGTCACACCAGAGCAAAGATACAGTGATGTGAGTACATCTATTCCGCTACATCGGTTCATTGTGGATTAGTAGTGAGGTTACCTTATGGCTGCATGGGGTCTTAATTGCGCGAATTGTAATCAGACCTTAGCCAAATTTGCCATTGAAGACACTTTGGAAAGTTATTTCTTTCCAGAAAAGCCTGATTTCCCTGACGGCGGCAAGGAATTTGAATGTCCGAATTGCGGCCGCAAGGTCACGTACCATCGAATCGATTTTGCTTATATGTCCCGATGACTAGGTTCAATTTCCAGATTGCAGAATCGCTGGAATCAGTTCATCGCACAACTTTGCCTTGTCCAACGTCCTAGCTGCACCAAAGTTTTCAGCGAGAAGTCTAATATCCTCTTTGCTCGCGTAATCGCCTGAAAGTGACATAGCAAGAACACGTGCCCCAGAGAGACTTGCTTTCACGAACTCTGGATTGAATGAGTGGTCATCGGGCATGTGCAGGTCTAAGAGAATCACGTCCGGCTTCAAAGCCCCCGTCATGGAAATTGCCTCTGCGAAATTGCTGGCTTCACCCAACACTTTTATAGCAGGCTCTCCTTTTAAGAAGTCCCTTAGCGTTCTGCGAATTACATCGGCATCATCCACCACCAGTACACTGACCTGCTGGCTTGGATTTGGTACGGATAATTCGTCACTCATAGCCTTTCCCTCCGTAAAGCAGCCCTTGGCTTGTTGAGGTAGACCCATCCTCGCCGCGTTAAGCGTGGGACGCGTACGGTAGCGTACAGACTATACCACGCACCGGAATTTGTGTCCGCAATATTGCACACCCTTGAAAAAACCCTCATATGTAGGGCAGGCTACAGAGCGGGTGCGACTTTCGGAATGCGTATCTGGATTGACGGTGTTCCTTGCACTCACCGTCCCGCGCTTCGTGAACTCTGGTCACGGTTCCCGGCCGCTCCCACTTCTTCTTGACATAATCTCCAACCATAGGAGTTTCGCCACTGGCGTATGGCATAGTTCCTCTCCGTTAAGCAGACAGCCTTGGTGAGAACTTACCATGAATCAAAAATTCCACGAACGCCGACTGCCTTCGGGTAACGGGGGTTCGGGTATTTGCCAAGCTAAACAGTTTTTGGATTCGTGGTTCTTGGGTGCTTTGCACAAACGTGGGCAGCAAACTCTTTGTCACGCTGGACTTCGTAATTCTGCTTCATTTTGTCGAATGATTCGCCAACTAGCACGCCAGAGGCTTCAAACACCCAGTTACACTGGGAGACCAAGACAACAATTGAGGGGGCCAATCGAACGGCTAAGACAACCGGTGGGTGCTAATAGTTTCGTTGCGGCCGATTTCCGCCCGGTAAAAACGCTGAGATCAAAGTAGACGATTCCCAGTGCCGGAATGCTATACGAGAAAATCACTAGCGAGCGACGAAGAAATGTGTAGCGTTTGTGGCTGGTCCGCTTGCGAAGGCTTCTTTGCACGTAAAGCGAGACGCTGCAAGATCTCTGGGAGAGTCGAGAAGAATGCGAACCCGCAATTGATTCGGTTGAATAGTGGATTCGCGACTAAAGGTCGCCTTGCTGTGTTCTCACCTGCTCAATTGGCAACGTGGCCTCGACACTCGTACCGTTCCCAGTTGAATGGACCTGAAGTGTGCCGCCCAACTGTCTTATTCGCTCCCGCATCCCCCGAAATCCAACTCCAAGCGTGGCAGGGGCGTTGAGATCGAGCTGCTTGTCCAGGGGGATACCTTTACCCTCATCGCTAACTTCGAGATGTATACAGCCATGCCTCCGAGCCAAGCGAACCTCAGCCTTCCTGCTCCCAGAATGACGGTGAACATTTGTAAGACATTCCTGGACGACGCGAAAAATCGTAATCTCCAGATCAGGTGAGAGCCGCTCGAAGCCTGGTTTGACGACGAGATTAACGTCAATCTTGCTGCGTTGGGCAAATCCTTCTATGAACCCTCGAATCGCGGATTCCAGTCCCACTTCGTCCAACAGCGGAGGATGAAGTAGATGCGACATGGTGCGGATCTCTACGAGGGCTTGCTGAATCAGATCTGCAGCCTCCTCAACAGATCTTCCTGCGCCAGTGCTTAGTTTCTCCTTTTCTCTCGCCACTTTTGAAATATTCATGTTTATCGCCGCCAGCAGTTGTCCTGCGCTGTCATGCAGTTCGCGGGCGATACGGCGTCGTTCTTCGTCCTGGATTTGAAGGAGGCGGCCGGAAAGTTCTCGAACGACGTCGGTTTGCTTTAGCAGTTCTCGGTTTTTTCCCTCAAGTTCGGCGGTTCGTTCACTAACCCGCAGTTCGAGGTCTTCGTGAAGTTCTTGGATCCTTGCTTCCGTTTGCTTTCGTTCCGAAATGTCCCGTCCCACTTTCGATGCCCCAACAACACGTCCCGCGGCATCCTTAAGGGGCGAAATTGTTACCGAAATGTCGATGGCTTTGCCGTCTTTACGCAGTCGGATTGTTTCGAAATGGTCGATCCGCTCGCCTTGGCTGAGTCGCGCAAGGATATTTGTTTCCTCGTCCCTGCGATCGATCGGAATGATCATCGAGATATGCTGGCCTATCGCTTCTTTGGCTGTATATCCAAAAAGTCGCTCTGCACCTGGGTTCCAGCTGGTGATGACGCCCTCTAAAGTCTTGCTGACAATCGCATCATCGGAAGAATCTACGATTGAGGCAAGTAAGCCGATCGCCTTATCGGCTTTCTGACGCAGTACGGGAAGCTCGTCCAAAATTGACTGAGTGATGTTGTCTGTGCTGGCCTCCGGATCGTCAATAATACAACTAGCTAGTGCTTCATGCGTCGCAAGAAGCTGATTGATGTCATCCTCAAACTGGATTTCAGGATGGACCCTGGTCCAGTAGTGTGCTGCCCGAACGAACGCCAAGAAAAGCAGCAGGTACTGAAGTCGAACAGTGCCTAGCAATCGTTCCAGTGCATCGAGGCACTCCGTGGCGTCCGCCGTCTGCAAGAATACATGACTGGCAAGAGAAAAAAGCCCATCTTCCATCTGGGTGTCGGCCGTCGGCATTTCAACAAGAGGCGCGGGACTCTTCGAGTAAAACGAAAGGCGTGATTGTAATTCAGGTCCGCGTGGGAGGGGCCGTCGCAACAATTTGACTACATCCCCAACGCTTTGAGCGGGAGCATTCTTATCGCCAGCCGGCCGACCAAGTCCAATCAAGAAACCGGTATGGCGGGCGATGCAGTAGCGGACTGCGCAAAAGCGAGAAAGATAGACGAAAAGTCGTTCTTTGAAAACAGATGGCAGGGGGTTATCGAGATAGGCGGCTTGAGCAAATCCCCACAATCTTTCGGTGATCTCGGGAGTCTCGGGCGAAAGCCGAAAGAAGTTCGGAAGCACGCCAAACCGCTCATTGACGCGCCGCTGTAGTTCCGGTGCGGTAGTACTCGCCGATTGAGCATTGTTGGATGTCATATAGCCCGCCGCCCCAGTCAGTTGATACGCCGGGCAAGTATACGAAATTCGAACAATTGATGCCCTAAATTTGAATCGTGAGTACACTGGTGATATGCGAAAGCGCCTTATCACCCCAACTCCGGAAAATATTCGGACTCGCGGCGAAGGTTGGTTAGATGTCGAGCGTGCAGCCGTTGTCGAGGTGACGTCGGAAGATAAGAACTTTCCGGTCGAGGCGGCCTTCGTTTCGGGAGATGGGCGGGGTTGGCGCGCGGCAGCGCCGGGAACCCAAACGGTTCGGCTAATCTTCGATCAGCCGCAAAAGCTCAGGTGCATATTTCTGGCTTTTGAGGAAAACGAGACCGGGCGCACGCAAGAGTTCGTTCTGCGGTGGTCTCCGGATGGCGGGAACTCGTTCAAAGAAATTGTGCGTCAGCAGTGGAATTTCAGCCCACCTGGGGCGATCTGTGAGGTCGAGGAATATCAGGCGGAGCTGTCAAACGTTACTGTGCTGGAATTGGTCATCAAGCCGGATATCGGCGGGGGACTCGCTCGCGCGTCGCTGAAGAACCTTCGCTTGTCTTGATCGTCGTGCACGGGTCCGTGACGATTCACCCTCGTAACTCGCTTTGACTCGACAGCTTTTAGGAGTATCGTTTATTCAAAGTTCAGCCCTTGCTGCTAGCGGGAGAAACCCAATGAGTGACAAAACTAACGACAAGGATAAAGACCGCCCAGAAGAGAAGGCGGCGGTAACTCTTTCCGGAACCGTGGAGAAAATTATCCCTCCGATTACTCCCAACGAGCCAGAGAAAGCGCAAATCTCCGTGGAAGGCGGGGAACACCTTTACAAAGAAATCCGCGTCGAGAATACTCTTCAGGATGAATCGGGAAATGAAGTCGCACTGAAAAAAGGCGCAAAGGTCGACGTTACGATTGAAGCTGACCCTGAAGCAACCGAGTCCAAAAAATAGCTGTCAGCAACAGAATCCACTCCGCCACTCGTCACGAAAAAGTACACGAAATTGTGTATTCTCCCGGCCTTTGCCGGTAGCCACAATCTTGCATGGCCACCTGGGCCTTCTCGATTGGGAGAACCTGGCGGTCAAGCAATAAGGGATCAATACACCATTCCCAGTATTCCAACCGTCGACACCCTCAACCAGACTGCGCTCGGAGTAAGTTCTTATGGCCTCGCACGCAACGTAGGCTCCTCTAGAGTTGGGGGCGCAATGAACGAGAACCTTCCTACTCAACGGCTCCATGTTCAGAATAAGAAAAGGTCTTAGTGCTCTTCTTGCACGCCTGTGCCTGCCGAGAATTTCGTCCGTATCCCCACCAGCATCTTTGTGGGACGCTAATCGCAGATCTCCTCGATGCACACTGGTTTCCTTGTTGGCAGCACATCGGAGTCTAAAGACTGGCAGTCTCTGCCTCGTCCAGTCGTCGAGTGCATGCAAGTGCTGAGAGTTCGTGTCGCGAAAGAATCCGTTTTTGATCAGCTAAAGTTTGGTCGGGTAGATCAAGGAGAAGCGGCATTTCTGCTCAGGAAAGCCAAATGTCGATGCAACCGGCTTGCTCCAGCTAAGCGGCCCGTCGCTGGTATCGATGGTGTAATCCCCCAACCTGAGGAATGCCTACCACGCGCCCCTGTTCCGGCGGTTCCACTGCCCGGGGCTCCGGGGCGTCTTTGCCCAAGGCTAAATGCGTTCGGGACCGCTGATATATAGCCGCGCATAATTAACAGGACATAAGATAAGTACATCTGGCATACTCCTGGAAGGAGGTGCCATGGTTCCAGAATCCTGTACTTGCATCCGAAGACCTATAAACGG
>Ga0210392_10001232_pt1 | contig 13777 bp, 19 predicted proteins | sample IncBWC30OmetaG_FD_161057 | JGI IMG/M metagenome (GOLD analysis project Ga0210392, IMG submission 161057) | Forest soil microbial communities from Barre Woods Harvard Forest LTER site, Petersham, Massachusetts, United States - Inc-BW-C-30-O ...
CTAAGCCGGCCGAGGTACTACGACCGCGCCGGCTTCCCGATCCCCGCCGACGGCCCCACGCCCCCGTTTCTCGTGTGGGCGCAACGCATGGAGCAACGCGACTCCCGAGCGGTCGCCCTCGACGAGTTGCCCGACGGCTCGCAACTATCGACCGTGTGGCTCGGGCTCGACCGCGCCATGATGGGGCCGCCGCTCATTTTCGAGACGATGCGGGTTACCGGACCACGCAGCCACCACCGCCCCCGGCCCCTGCCCTTTCCCAACCCGTTCGGCGAGCCCGACGAGAAAACCGAGCGACTCCGCTACACGACGGAAGAGGAAGCGCTCGCCGCGCACCACGAGATACGGCGCCGGCTCGTGCTCCGGCTCGGCTCGTGACCTTCGAGAGTGAAATCACGGCGCCGGTAACCGTCGAGGTACTCGACGCGACGCGGGCGACGCGCGGCCGCTTTGGCGACGCTCCCGAGCGGTGTTACCCGAGCGAGGGCGATTCGGTCAGTCTACGTGTCGCGCTCGGGGGCGTCGACATAACGGCCGCGCTTCCGGCCGACGTGCTCGAAGCGCTCGCCAGTGAAGCGCGAGAGCAACTCGCGGAGCCCTAGGGCACATACAGCCGCATTGCCGACTTTGTGCCCTTGGTACGCAGTAGCTTGTGCTCGCGGAGATAGTCGAGCGTCGCGCGCCATTGTTTCGTTGTCTCGACGCCGACGAGCCCGGCCACGATTTGCCCCCGTGTGCCCGGCTTCGCTTTTATGAGCTTGAGCACGGCGGCCGCGGCTAGCTCGACGCTTTCCGGCTCCGGCATGCTGTAGCCGGGCCGTTGATAAATGCCGTTGGTGTAGCGCTCAATCTTTCCGTCGGCCATGAGCAAGCGGAGTGCCCGCTCTGTGCGCGGCTCCGGCACGTCTTTCCCGAGGTGCGCTCGTGCGTCGTCGACAGAAAAGCGCGCGTGCTTGGCAATGAACGGCACGAGCCGCTCGTATGCTTTGCGCTCTAAGCCCTCGCCGGCACGCGGCGACCATACGCGCTCGCCGCGCGGCGCAGGCGCGGCCCCATTCGCCGACGGCGACGCCTGCCCGACAATCACGGCGAAATGGTCGGCGCACACGTCGAGCCGCACCGGTCGGCCGCCGAGCGAGGTACGAATCCAGACAATGTGCACGGCGCGCTCCTCGCGCTTCCCGTCTACTGCGCACCGGTCACAGTAGAGAACAACCGCTTTCATGCCGCGCGGTTTCTCCGCGGTCGGAGTCGGCGGACGTTGCCCTGCTTTGCCTCGCCGACTAAGAGCGCGAGCCCGTCTTTTCTAAGCGTCGCTTTCTCCGGTCGCTTCTCGCCTTGAAGGTCGAGCAAGTAGCCTTCGGCGTACGAGTAGCTCCGCGTTTCGACCGCGCCCGTAGCGAACGACACACGATCTTTGCGCTTCGCGCCGCAATGGTCGCAATGGAGCGTGAGCGCGAGTTGCCGGCCCTCGTGCGAAAGCTCGGGCGGAAACTTCCACGCGTGGTTGGCGATGCCTCGGCAGAAAGCGAATTTGCTATTAGAAAACCAACTCAAAGGGCACCCCCTTTGCCGGACATTGTATGGCACCCGCTATACGTTCCCGGGCACGTATCGGTCAAACGGGGGCACTAAATACCGTGAGTCGGCCCCGATTGGCGGCGACGCTTCCACCGGGCGAGCACGGCTTGCCGGGCTTGTTCCCGGCGCTCCTCGGGCGCCATGGCGGCGGCCCGTGCGCGGCCCCCTTTGGCCGCCCCGAGACGGCCGAGGGCGGTAGCGGCGGCACGGATTTGTGCGGGGCTCATGCGCCCTTATACGAGCGCGGGCGGGTATCTGCTAGCGACGGGCGCGGCGCCACCGGGCGAGGGCGACCACGCCTAACCACGCCGCTTCGTCGTCGGGATCCTCGTACGGGTGCACCGTGTACCGGCCGCCGGGCGTCAAGTGCACGCCGACCCGGGCCGGCGTGACCCACGGCACGGGCTCAAGGCGGCCGCCACCCGGCGGGGCCATGTGCAAGCCGTCGCACGCATAGCCGGCGGTTTGGAGGGCGTAGCTCGGGGCCATCTTCGCCGTGGCTTTGCGCTCGGCGACCACCGGGTACCCGTCGAGGAGCCCGACGCAGTCGGCGGTGCCGGCGTACCCATAGCCCGGGTGGTACAGGATGAGTTGGCTGGCGAGGGGCTTGTACCCGTACTCGGCTTTAAACGCCTGCCACGCTTGCACGTAGCCGACCGCTTGCGGGTGCACCGTCGACCAATCCAAGTCGTCGGCGTCGTCGAGGTCGCAACACGCGTCCACGTGAATCCCGCGCATGCGGGCGTGGTGGAGCACGGCGGGATTGACCTTTGAGTAGTCGGGCGAGATTCCGGCGGCTTCGAGAAGTTGGGTAACCGACGGCACGGCCACGCCGTCGACCCGGTAGAGGTGCGCGGCCGGGTCGAAGGTCAGAATCGAGCCGGCGGCTTCCTCGACGCTCGCCCCCTCCATGGCGCCTAGTACCCGCGCCGGGCGAACGTGCGCGGGGCGTTGTAGGAGCGGCGTTGCACGAGCCGCGGGCGCGGGCGTGGCGGCGGCCCCTCGGCCCCGAGGGCGGCGTCTACAGCCGCGGGAATCTGTGCGCAAAGCTCGTCGTACGCCCGCCACGAGCAATCGCCGAGCCGCTCGCGGCCCTGCGTGCGGCCGACCCACTCGACGAGATAGGCGCGGGCGGCATCGAACACGGGCTCGTGTTCGGGCTCGGGCACCTCGGCCCCGCGGATTGCCTCGTGCAAGAGGGCCATTAGGCGGTTGATGCGGGCGGGCGAGAGCGCGTCGGAGGGCGGCGAGCCGGCTTGCTGCGGGCCGCGCACGGGCGGCCGGCGCACGGGCGGCGGGGCTTGCGGGGCACGGATCGCCGCGGCACGCTCGCGGACGGGCGTACCCGCCGGCACGGCGGCGGCCCGGCGCACCGACTCGCCGAGTTGGTCGCGGAGCGTCGGGGCCGGCGCGGCCGGTGCCGCGGGCGCGGCGCTCTTGCCCTTGGGCGCGGAGAAGTCGGCCGGCTCGTCGTCGCCGTTGCGGAAGCCCCCGCCCGCATCCTCTAGGTCTTGCGTGAAAATCTCACTGAGCCCGGCGCACCGGAGCACGGCGTCGGTTTGCGCGGATTTCTGCGTCATTTTGACGGTTTTGTTTACGTCGCCGTAATCCATGTCCCGGTGGCGGGCGCCGCGGCCCTCCGCGACGACGACGCCCGAGCCGGTCAGCAACTCACACTTGAGCGCGACCACGCCCGCTTCGCTCCCGAGCATCTCCCACGTTTCAACGTCGCGGGTGAATACGGGCCGGAGTTGGAGAAGCCCGCAAATCTTCTCGCTGCCAGGTTTGCACAGGGTGCTCTTGCCGCCACACTCCGAGCACGAGCGAGCCGTGAGATTGCCGACGGCGGGGCATTCGGTTTTCTGCCCGCGCGGCCCCACCTTCCGGTGAATCAGCGTGTAGTCGATTCCGGCGACGAGCTTGGAGAGAAGCCAATCGACGAGAAGTTGGCGCGACTCGCCGTAGGTTTTGAGCCGCGCCGCGAGCGCGGCCGGATCGTTGAGCACGAGCGTCCCGGGGCCGTCGGCCGGTACGAGCGCGAGCGTGGCGCCCTCGGGGGGGATCGGGGTGGGGTCGCTTTCCGTTTCCACCGTGTTACTCCCATTCGTCCGGCTCTCATGGTAGAGAGCCGATTTAGTGTCTGGCTTTGCGGTAGGCGCGCCGAAATTGCAAGGGCATACCGGCGGCTCGTGGATGTTGCCCGACGCCCGCGCCTTATTTTCGGTCGACCCGGCCGACGCGCTCCGCTGGCTCCGTTGCCGGCCGCGCTTCGATACCCCCGAGCGTGCTTTGGCTTTAGCCGTCATGACGCAAGCCGTGATTGACCTACGGCGCGCCCCGCGCGACCGCACGCATGGAAAAGAGCGCCACTTGTACCGAGACACGGTGGCGTGGTTTCTCGACGACGACGCCCGGGGGCCACACTCGTTTGCGGCGTTGTGCGCGTTGTTCGATTGGAGCCCCGACGCCGTGCGGCGCCGGCTCCTCGGGCCGACGCTCGACGCGGAGCCGGAGCGCGCGTTGCGGCTCGTGCGGCGGCGGTAAGGTATCCCATAGGTAACCGACGGGACTATATGGGCGAATGGGGCGCCCGGTCAACGTCAATACGTATCACTTGCGATAGGTACCCGCGCCGGGCTATGCCCGCCGGCATGGCCCGCCGTCGCCGGCCGAATGGCCGCCACAAGCCCCGCACCCCGGTTAATCTCGTGTACCGCACGATCCGGGCGACCGGCGGCCCGACGGCCGTCGCCCGGCTTCTCGGGGTGTCACTGCCGACGCTTGCCCGGTGGCGCCGGGCGGGCCGGGTGTCCGATGCCGCCGCGGTGCTCGAATGGGCGGGCGCCCTCGCCCCCGACCCGGCGGCCGCCTACCGGCTCGCCCGCCGGCTCGCCGGGCTCCCAGCGAAGCGCCGGGCTACCTCGGCCTAGGCTTCCGGCGCCGCGGCGGTACGATGGGCGGTGGCTCCGGGTCGATTAACCCGGCCGGCGTGCCCTGGCTCAATTGCTGGAAGAGCCGGCGTTGCCACTCCAAGGCGTCTTTCACTCGCTCGGCGGGCACGCGGCCGAGTAGCTCGTGCGCGTTTTCCACCAACTCGCGCACCCCTTCCGCTTGGTCGAGCCGGTCGAGCCCGAGCTTTTGGAGCAAGTTGCCGGCGCTCCGCCGTTGTAGGGGCGCGTGGTGCATAAGCCGCTCCCACAAATCCACATCCATGCGGAGAGTCACGGGTCGGGTTTGGCGCCGAGGTGGCCGCGGGTCGCCCTCTTTCGTCATGCGTCGACGTGGCATCGCACCTCAGGCGTGACAGAACAATTACGCAGATGTTCCTTGACCTTGTATGACACTCGCCCGACAACCGCCAGCGATTCCCGCGGAAACCCCTTGACCCGATAAGGCGGCCGCGCTATTGGAGCCGCTCACACTTAGCGGCGCCATCAGATTCTAGAACTAGCTAGCGCGCCGTAACCGGGGCCGGTGTGGGGCGGTGGCGGTGGTGGGGTACGGGCACGGGTACGCGCGCCTTGGGGTGGGGTCGCGTACGATGCAAGCCGGCGGAAATGGGGGCCACAACGGAATCGGGCTCCTCGGTTTCCGCGGCGATATCCCGCGGCGAGTTATTCACGCGGCCCTGATACTCGCCGACGCCGTCGTGGCCGAGCACCACGATTCGGCCGAGCTTGTGCTAGCCCTCGCCCGCGAGTACCTCGCCGAGCAACGACTGGCCGCGCTTCCCGTCGCGCCCGCGCCCCCGGTCGCCGCCGCGGCGTTGTCGACCGAGCAAGCCGCCGCGCTCCTCGGGGTGAAGCCGTACACCGTCAACGAGTGGGCGCGGCTCGGGCGCATTCGCGCGTGGAAGGATTCCACCCGCGGCGCGTGGCATTTCGAGCCCGACGACGTGGCCGCCTACAAGGCGGAACACATGCGCCCAAAGATTGCCGATGGTATAGCCGGCGCGTATAGTCCGGTGCATGAAACCCTCCGACGTACGCGCCCTACGGCGCAAGCTCGGGCTAACCCAACTCCAATTGGCGTTGGCCCTCCATGTGACCCCCAACACGGTCGCCCGCTGGGAGCAAGGCGTGCACCCCGTCAACCCGCTAGCCGAGGTCGCCCTTTCGCTCCTGGCTCTCACGCATGGGACGGCCGGCGACCCGAAACCCGCGGCCCGCGCCCGGAGCCGGAGGGCTAGGGCATGAAGGGCACCAAACGCACCGGCCGCCACTTCGTCGCCGACTACTACATCGGGGAGAAGCGGGTACGCCGGTCCTTCAAAACCGCCGCCCTCCGCGACGAGCACCTCGACAAAGCACGCGAGACGGTGCGCCGGACCAAGGGGCTTTCTCGGATTGCCGACCGCTCCAAGACGGTCGCCGCCCTCGCGCTCGACTGGCTCGCCACCGTCGAGGGCGGAATCGCGCTCCGCACGTTTGAAGCGTACCGGGCCGCGGTCATGCTCTACATCATTCCGCGGCTTGGCGATTTCCTCGTGGTCGAGCTAACCCGCGAGGAAATCAAAGCCTTTCTCGTCGACTGCCGAAAGCTCGGGGTCGGGTACGTCAAAAAGCGCCGGCTCAAAGACGGCTCGATAGTCGAGGAGCGCGTACAGAAACCGCTCGGCAAGGGGTCGGTGTACGCCATCTACGCGGCCCTTCGAGCGCTCCTCAACGAAGCCGTCGAGGGCGGGCTAATCCTCGGCAACCCGGCCGCGAAGCTCGGGAAGAAACTCCACCTCCACCCGACCAAGCAGCACCAAAAAGCGAAGGTGGAGGGCCGGGTGCTCTCCCGCGAGCGGCTCCGCCACTTCCTCGAATACGTGCGCCGGCACGCGGCCGCGGCGTACCCCCTGATTCTCACGCTCGCCCGGTGCGGGCTCCGGGTCGGCGAGCTAGTCGCCTTGAAGCTCGACGACTACGAGCCCGAGAGCCGCAAGCTACTCGTCGAGCGGAAATGGAACGACCGGCACGGGCAGATTGAGCCCCCCAAGCACGGCCCCCGCCGGGTGGATGTGTCGCCGCAACTTGCCGCCGTGCTCGACGCGCACATAGCCGCCCTCCGAAAGATCGTCGGGCTCAACGGCGCCCCCCGCTCGGGGGAGTGGCTCTTTCCCTCGGAAGCCGGGACCATGCTCGACCCGCGCAACGTGCGCCGGCTCCTCTACGACCTATCCGCCGGGGCCGCCCTCGGCCGGAAGCTCGGCCCCCACGACTTGCGCCACACGTACGGCAGTCAGCTAACCGCCCAAGGCGTGCCGCCGCAGTACATCCAAGCGCAAATGGGGCACGCGTCCATTCAAATCACCATCGACCTTTACGGCTCCGGCTTGCCCGTGAGTTACCAACACGCCGTCGCCGGGCTCGACGACGCCCCGGCCACCGGGGCCGCTCGCGGCCGCCATTCGGCGCGTAGTGGTCACAAACCGGTCACAAGTGGTAGGATGGTAGCGAAGGGAGGTGGCGCAAACGACTGATTTTGTTAGTGGGCCGCGCAGGGATCGAACCTGCGACCCGCTGATTAAGAGAATGCGGCCCGGCCAATACCGCCCCACACCGAGCAACACGGCCCCCGAGTTTTCGCGGGCTTAACGCGTCTTGCGGGTTGCTAGGTGTGGGGCGGTGTGGGGCGGTACCGGTCACAAACCGGTCACAAATGGTGAGTTGCTAGCACGGTGGGAGGGGCGGTTATGAGCGAGGCTCGGAGCGGGGAGTTATCCACACTATCCACACCCCCTACGGTTAGAACCTTGGTACAGACTACCGGAGGGGTAACTACCCCTCGGGATCCTACGGAAGAGAGAACAAGGGGGGAGTCTGAGGGGGGGGAGAGAGAGAAGCCGGCCAACGAGTCGGGGCCGCTCGATGCCGGGTGGGCGCGGGCGCTTTCCTCGCGGGCGTCGTGTGCCACCGGCCGGTGCGCGTACGCCGACCCGGCGAAGCCGCCCAACAAGTACCTTGGGGCCGTCGGGTGCGACGGCTACCACGCCACCCGCACCCTCGACGACGGGCGCCCCACGGTGCGGTGGGGGCTCTGCCCGCGCCACCGCGAGTGGTGGAGGCTCCAACGCATGCGGCGGGCCAAGTCATGACGGCCCCTTCCGGGTGGCTCGTCGTCGTCGCCCTCTTCGTCGCCGCCATCGTCGCCGACCGGCCGTGTAGTGACTGCGGCCGGTGGATGCTGCACACGCTCATATGCCGGCGCCGCGCGCACTAGCCCCCCCCGTGGGCCGACTGCAAGCCACGCCGCTTTTCCGCTCGGAGGCTCGAGCGTTTGTGGCAAAGCACCATTCGCACAATCACCCGCCCTCGGTTTGCGTCTTTCAGATTGGCGCGGCGGTCGACGGGGTGCTTGTCGGGGTTGTCATCGCGGGAATCCCGAATGCCCGCCGGTTGGCGGAGAAGCGCGAGATTATCGAAATCACGCGGGTTGCTACCGACCGCACCCCAAATGCGTGCTCGCTTCTCTACGCCCGCGCATGCCAAGCCGCGCGGGCGTTGGGTTTCCGGCGGGCAGTTACCTACACGCTGGCGAGCGAACGGGGCACGGCGCTGCGCGCGACGGGGTGGACGCCCGACCCGGAATTGCTCACGCACAACCCGCACGCTTGGCAGACGCAGAAATCCCGCCGGGCGCAGACGGTCGACCTATTCGGGGCCACGGTGCCCCTAGAGCCAAAGCGGCGCTGGTGGAAAAACCTTTGATGCCCCCCGTCGTCGTCGTCGAGGTGCGGGGCTTGCCACGGCCCGCCGGCTCCAAGCGCGTCTTTCTCGTCGGCAAGGGGGCGGAGCGCCGGCCCGTGGTGACCGACGATTGCCGGACGGGCAAGGATTGGCGGGCGTCGGTACAGCACGAGATAGGCCGCGCGCACCCCGGCGCGCCGCTCGACGGCCCGCTAGAGCTTTCCCTGTACTTCACACTCCCGCGGCCCCGGGGGCACCTCAAGCGCGATGGCGGGCTCCGCCGGAGCGCCCGCGAGCACCCGACCACCAAGCCCGACGTGACCAAGCTCGTGCGGGCCGTCGAGGATGCCGCCACCGGGCTTCTGTGGTGCGACGACGCGCAAGTGGTCACGCAAACCGCCACCAAGCGCTACGGCCCTCGGCCGGGCGTGGTCATTCACTGTCGCCGGCTCGCCGACGACGGAAAGGGGCAGGCATGAAAGCGCAAGAATTTGACGGCAGCATGGTGCAACTCGCAACCCGCATCCCGAAAGCGCTCCATGTGCGCGTGCGGGTCGACGCAATCGACAAGGGGCACACCATGGCCGAATGGGTTAGCACCGCGCTGCGCGAGCACCTCGACCGGTGCCAGGGCAAAAAGCGGCCCGCGAAGGGCGCCAAGTCGGCCGCCGGAAGCGCCCCAAGCGCCGCCTAGCGCCATGAGCACGGGCGGGGCGGGTGGCGGGGCGGCCCCGGCGAGCCGCGAGGCTCTACGGGCACCGGATGTGTCAGTGACGCTAACGTGTCGGGGATGCGGCGAACGCTTCCGAGCCCGGCGCCGGAGCGCTCGGTATTGCTCCCACCGATGCCGTCAACGCGGGTGGGAGCGGGCGCACCCCCGGGGCGGTGCCCCGGCGTGAGCGTTCGCCTTCTCCAAGGCGACTGTCGGGAAGTCTTGCCGACCTTACCCGACGCGTCGGCGCATTGCGTGGTCACGTCGCCGCCCTATTGGGGGCTCCGCGATTATGGCGTCGCCGGCCAGCTAGGGTTGGAGCCGACGCCAGAGGCCTACGTCGAGGCCATGGTCGGCGTGTTTCGGGAGGTGCGGCGCGTGCTGCGGGACGACGGCACGTGCTGGCTCAACATGGGCGATAGCTACGCGAGCACCGGCACCATGGATAGCGACGGCAATAGCCGCTTGCACGAATGGAACGGCGACGGCGCGGCGGCGCGGAATGGATCACTCCGCCGTCGGCTGGACGGCAACCGGCCCGTGGGCAAGGGACGCGCGCCATCCGCACCGGGGCTCAAGTCGAAAGACCTCGTTGGCATGCCCTGGCGGCTCGCCTTCGCCCTGCAAGCCGACGGCTGGTATCTCCGCGCGGATATCATCTGGGCGAAGCCGAACCCCATGCCCGAGAGCGTCACGGACCGGCCGACGAAGGCGCATGAGTACGTCTTTTTGCTCTCCAAAGCCGCCCGGTATTTCTACGACGCCGACGCGGTGCGGGAGCCGGCAACCGGAAACACGCATTCAAAGGGCGACGGGCACAATCCAAAACGGGCCGTGTCAGATAGGGGGGAGTGCCGCGCGCACAATGGCTTTGCCGCCCTAGCTCCTGTGACTGCGCGCAATCTCCGCTCCGTCTGGACGATTCCGAGCGCGCCCTTTCCTGAGGCTCACTTCGCCACCTTCCCGCCCGCGCTTGCGTCGCGGTGCATCCAAGCGGGCACGAGCGAGCGCGGGTGCTGCGCGGCGTGCGGGGCGCCGTGGGAGCGGGTCGTTGAGCCCGGCCGAAACATCCATCCCGGCTCCTCGCATACGCACGAGGCAGATCTTACGCAGGGAGGGACACAAACGCATGCCAGCGGCCGCCCGGCCGGTACAATCATGGCGCAGCGTTGGCACGCGCGCACGCCGGATCGGATGCTCGGCTGGCAACCGTCGTGCGACTGCGCCGCCCCCGTCGCCCCGTGCACCGTGCTCGACCCGTTCGCCGGCTCGGGCACCGTCGGCGCGGTCGCCGAGCGACTCGGGCGCCATTCGGTACTCGTCGAATTGAGCCCCGCATACGTTGCCATGGCAGAGCGTAGGACCGCACAATTCGGGCTCTTTGCCCAAGCCCCAGCGGAGTGACGCTTGCACCATACGTGCCCGCGCGAGTATCCTCGGCCCCGCAATGGCGAAGGGAAACGGCCGCAAGGCGTCGGCCCTTGACCGGCTCATTTCGGAAAGCGTCGAGCGCGCGTTAGCCACGTGGCTCTCCGGGCAGGCGATCCACGCAACCGAGAGCCTCATGCGCGAGGTGTGGGCCGACGAGGCTTTCCGGCGCGACTTCCTCGAAACCGCCCGCGAGGTAGCGAAGGAAACCCTTGACCGACTCCGAGACACTCCGCGAGCAAGTCGCTAAGGCGCTCGCCTTGCTCGAAGCGCTCCGGCGCCGCGTCGAGGGCTCGGCGTGACGTTTCGCGCGGAATTGCGCCTATGGTTTGCGGTCATCATGCTTGCCATTGGCGCCCTTGCCATAGCCCTCCGGTGGCGAGGATTCATCTAGCATTCCGGGCGGTTACCGCAGGGCTTCCCAAGCGCCCCCGCCGGCCCGTCTAGTAGAGCACGAGCCATGAAGTACCTACGCGCTTGCCGCTCCCTCGACGCCCGCGGGTGGCTCCTCGTCGCCGCCATGCTCGTCGGGCCGCCCGTCGTGCTCCTCGTGCTCCTCGTCTCTCTCATGCTCGCCGGCCCCCTCGTGACCGCGCTTGTCGCCATCTGCATCGTCTCCAATGTCGTCGCCATGCGTCGGTATTACCGCGAGCGCCGCGCCCGTCACGGCGCCTGAGTCGGCCACATGACGGTTGCCGGCGGCCATTGCGGGCCGGCTACGGCTTGCCCCGCTGCGCGCGTGCCAAAGCCAAGCCACGGCCCGGCCACGTCGGCCGCCCGCGGGAAGTAGCCAAGCGTTTGCATCCCCTCCGGCGTGGTGAGTAATTCGCTCACGAGCCGATTGCCGACCTTCGACGCAAGCTCTTTTGCCGGCAAGATCGCGGCGCCCCCTGCCAAGAGCGGGTGCCCGGTAAGGTAGCTCGTAAGCGAGCCGGCCGCGGTCCCGAGCCCGAGCGCGTCGAAGGTTTTTTGAAGCGGCACGCCCCCGCGCTCTAGCGTGCCCATGATCGTATTCACGTTGCCCAGATGCTCGCCCGCGATGGCGGCTTGATCCGCTGTGGTTTCGCCGCCCCATGCCTTCGCTATCTCCGCCCCTGACTTGCCGGCGGCATTTTGCGCCCACCATTCCGCCAACGGATTCTTAGCGCCCGTCGCCGCTTGTGCGGCGAGTTGCTCCGCGGCCCCATGCGGCGCCGCACCGCCGCCAATGACTCGCGCGACTTGCGCCGTTAGCTCGTCGGCCCCCTCTGTCGCCGCCGGGGCCGCGGCTTCCACCGTGCCACGCAAGACGGGCGCTAGCTCGCCGGCCGCTTCCGCGACGGGCCGTAGTGCCGCCGTCGGCACGAGCCCGAGCGCGCGGACCGGCGCCCCGAATACCTCGCCAACGGTGCCGCGGATACCGCCGCTCGTCACGCGTTGCCCAAACGTACCTTCCTCCGCCGGCTCGGCCCCGAGGAGCTTTTCCCCGCCGTATTGCACCGCTTCGCCGCCGGCACCGCCGAGCCCCGCACCAATGAGCCCGCCAACGATCATGCCGGGCGGCCCGAGTGGCGCCCCGAGCGCGGCCCCGTACATCCCGCCGCCGACCGCTCCGCCCATGCTCGGAACCTGACTGAGGAACGACCGGTGCGGCAAAAGCAGATTGTACGCGCGGCTCGCAAGGCTCGGCGAGTCGGGCGCCGCGGCTTGCGGGGCCGCGCTCGGCGCCGCGGGCTCCGGCGGGGGCGTCGGGAAGCCGGCGAAGTTGTGCCCCTGGCTCGCGGCGTATTGCGCCACCTCGCCCTGCGTCGGCGGGCGGTTGGTGTGCACGTAATAGGTCGCCGTCGAGCCGTCGGATTGCTGTACGAGGTACGGCGTAGAGATTGCCGGAGGGGCGGGCGGTGCGGCGTCGGCGGGCGGTGCGGCGTCGTCGGCCATCGCTTAGGGCTCTCCCGCCGTGTGGCCGTAGAACACAATCGGCCCTTGCGCGCTCGCGGGTGGCGTCGAAGGGGGCGCGGTGGCCGGCGCCGGAGCGGCTTGCGGCGCGGCTTGCGACTCCGGGCGGCTTTGCGGCAATGGCGGCAACCCCATAGCTGCGCGCACGGCGGGGTTATTCCGCCGCTCGATAAACTGTTTCATGAACGTATCATTTTGCTGGTTCGCCCACGTGGCGGTGTTCTGGCCTACCGGCATCCGTTGCAAGTCGAGCCGCATGCCGTAGTCATGGCTCAAGAATTGGTCGAAATCGAAGAGGTGTTGCTCGAAACCGTAGTGGCTTGCCTCGTGACCCGTCGGCGCGATGCCGCCCAAATGGGTTTGCTCGCGTTGGTCGAATCCCGCTTTGGCCGGGTCGAAATTCTGGAACGGCGATAGGTCGGAAACGAATAGCTCAAACATGGGATCGGCACGCGCGTACCCGAGCCACTCGCTAACCGGGCGCGCCAAGTAACCGACGTATTTGTCTCGGTCCTTCGGGGTCGGGAAATCATACTGGAATTTCTGGAGCGCTTCATGCATGGTTTGCATGTTGCGCACGGCGTCTACTTCGCCCGGCGTCGAGGGCCGCGCGAGTCGATCCACCTCGGCTTCCGTCCACCGCTTCTGGATGCTGTCGCGTTGCTGGATGCTCCGTAAGTCTTGGAGTTGTGCATCCGACGCCGTGTCAAAGCTCTTAATGTGCGCTTCGCGCATCTGGCGTTCAAATTCGCTCGGCTCGCCATAGGTGTACGTGTATTCGGTGCCATCGGCGCCGCGCTTCGAGATTGAGCGCAACGGCATTGCCGCCGTGGTCGCCGTCGTCGGCTCGACGGTCGTTTGAATGGGCGCGGGTGATGTTGCGGTGGGCGGCACGGGCGGCCCCCCTGGCACCGGCCCCACGCCCGGCGGTGCAAGCTCGGGCACGCGTGACGGCGCGGGAAGCGCGGCGGGCGCTTGGTCGGCGCCGAATGCCGGCGACGCATAGCCGACGCGGAAGGGTTGCGCGCCCGGCGCGGGTGCGTTCGGGTCGTACGGCCCGGCCATGTACGGCGGCGGGGCCGCCGCGGCACCCGGTACGGCGGTAGGCGCCGCGGGCCGCGGTGGCGGCGGCGGTGCGGCGGCGACGACAACGGGCGCGGGCGCCGGCCGCGGTGCGGGGCGCGGAGCCGGCGCCGGAGCAACGGCGGGCGCCGCGGGCCGCGGCGCGGGCCGCGGTGCGGGTGGCGCGCCCGAGCCGAGCGGCCCGTGGAAGCCCTCGCGGCGCGCCATGCCCCCCGTAAAGGTAGACATTTCGTCGGGCGTGAGCGACGCCACGGTGCGCGAGGGGTCGAATCCCTGCTTGGCGACCCAATCGGCCCCATACCCGCCGTTCGACCACTTGCTGGCCGCGTCGCCGAGCGTGAGCCCGGCGTACGCCTTGCCCCGG
>Ga0210392_10001233_pt1 | contig 13770 bp, 14 predicted proteins | sample IncBWC30OmetaG_FD_161057 | JGI IMG/M metagenome (GOLD analysis project Ga0210392, IMG submission 161057) | Forest soil microbial communities from Barre Woods Harvard Forest LTER site, Petersham, Massachusetts, United States - Inc-BW-C-30-O ...
TCAACAACGCCGGCATCTTCACCGGCGGGCCGCTGGAGGACACGACGATGGAGGACCTCGACCGCATCCTCGCCATCGACGTCAAAGCAGTCTTCCTCGCCTCCCAGCAGGCCGCCCGCTACATGAGCGACGGCGGCCGGATCATCAACATCGGCTCCGCGCTTGCTGACCGCGTCCCCGGACCTACCCTCACCCTCTATTCGATGTCCAAATCCGCGCTCGGCGGGCTCACCAAAGGCTTGGCCCGTGACCTCGGCTCGCGGGGCATCAGGGCGACTCTCGTCCAGGCCGGCCCGATCGACACCGACATGAACCCAGAGAACGGTCCAGCTGGAGACTTCCTGCGCAGCGTCACGAGCCTCGGTCACTACGGCCGCGCCGAAGACATCGCCGCCCTGGTCGCCTACCTGGCTGGCGACGGTGGCCGCTACGTCACGGGCACCGCGATCACCATCGACGGCGGACTCGCCGCCTGACCACTGGATGCGCCCGTCGCCACACCAGCAGGCACGATCCCTGGCCGGCGGCCCAACCAGGCAATGACTACTGGAGGCAGTCATGCGCAGACTCATCGAATCCACCCTCGTGGCGCTCGACGGCGTCATCGGCGAGCCAGCCGCCTGGGCCTCGGAGTACTTCGATAGCGAGGCCCAGGAGAAAGCGCTCGAGCAGCTGAAGGCGAGTGACGCCATGCTGATGGGCAAGCACACCTACGAGATCTTCTCGCAGGCCTGGCCCAATCTCAGCGGCCCCTACCCGGACCGGATGAACGGCATCGGCAAGTACGTCTTCTCGTCAACCCTGGAAAGAGCCGACTGGGCCAACTCGACCATCGTCAGGGGCGATGTCGCGGCTGAGGTGGCCAAGCTCAAGCAGCAGGACGGCCAGGACCTGGTGATGTACGGCCACGGCCCGCTGGGCGAGACCCTGCTCGCGCATAACCTGCTGGACGAGCTTCAGTTCGCCATCCACCCCCTCCTCGTGGGTCACGGAACGGTGCTCTTCCGGGAGGGGAAGGGAACGACGCTGACGCTCGTCGAGACGAGGACCCTGCGGACAGGTGTCGTCATCCTCAGCTACCGGCCGGTGGCGGCCTGAGTGGCGCGGGCTAGCCGGCGGGCAGCGGCTGGCCGGCTTCGGCCAGGACCGGGTAGACCAGCTCGTCGGCCAGCCACTGCACCGGGCGGTCACCGAGCAGCGCCGCGATGACCAGGTGGCTGACGCCGGCCTCGATCCGGTCGAGCAGTGCGCCGCGGGCGGCCGGGACCGCGTCCGGTTCATCGCACCGGACGATCAGCTGCATGGACCGGGTGATCCCGGCCGGGTCCCGGCCGATGGCCGCGCAGTGCTCGCCGAGCACCTGCTCGCGCTGCCGGAACGTGGCGTCCGGCGGGCCTGGGTAAGCCCAGATGTCGGCGTGCTCGGCCACGACGCGCAGCAACCGCTCGCCCTGCCCGCCGATCATCACCGGGGGGTGCGGGCGTTGTACCGGTTTGGGCTCGCACACCGCGCCGGTGAGCCGGATGGTCGGCCCGGTGAAGTCGAACGGCTCGTCGCTGGTCCACATCCGCTTGATGATGTCCAGCGACTGGGCCAGGTCGCGGACCGCCTGGCCGGGCGGGACCAGCGGCACGCCGTAGGCCGCGAACTCGCGCACCGCCGGGTTGTGCTCGATAGGCACCGCGCTGCCGCCCGCGCCGATGCCGAGGATGAGCCGGCCGCCGGCCATGACGTCCACGGTGGCGGCCATCTTGGCCAGCAGGGTGGGGGAGCGGAGCCGGTTGCTGGTGACCAGGACGCCGAGCCGCAGCCGGCTGGTCTGCGCGGCCAGCGCGGCCAGCAGCGTCCAGGCTTCCAGGGCCGCGGCGCGGATGTCGCCGCGCAGCGGCACCATGTGGTCCCACAGCCAGGCGTGCTCGAACACCGGGATCTGGTCGGCTTCCCGCCAGATCCGGCGGATCTCCGGGTAGCCGATGCCCATCTGGCTGGTCTTGATGCCGAAGCTGAGCGTGCGGTCAGTCATCTGCGGCGGGCCTCCATCACAAACGTCAACTAAGCTGATCATCAGCATTACTGACGATCAGCCTACTCGTACAATGCTCGTGTGTCAGCTCAGACCCCGGAGGACCTGTCCCGTCCGGCCGCGCCGCCCACCGCGGTGGGCGAGCGGCTGGGCTACCTGCTCAAGCACGCGCAGCTGCGGCTGGCCGCGTTCACCGCGCCCGCGCTGGCCCCGTTCGGTATCACCGGGCGCGAGCTGGCCGTGCTGATGACCATCGACGACCCGGTCCCGCTGTCCCAGCAGGACGTGGCGGGCCGGCTAGGCGTGGACCGGACCACGATGGTCGCGCTGATCGACGGCTTGCAGGACAAGGGCCTGGTGCGGCGCCGGCCGGACCCTGCCGACCGGCGCCGCAACGTGGTCACCCTCACCGGCGCGGGCCACACCACTATGGCCGGCGCCATCACCGCGTCCGACGACGCGGAGCGGCGGTTCCTCAGCAAGCTGTCCGCGCACGACGCGGCCAGTCTCAGGGCCGCGCTGCGGGTGATCGCGTTCTGATCGCGGCCAGGTCGGCGGTCCGGCCCGGGGCGAGCACCGCGGCCAGCACGCCGACCGCGGCCACCGCCGCCGCCGTCCACTCGGCGGGCCGGAAGCCCGCGATGAACGACGCCGGGTCAGCGTAGCTGCCATGAGCCGCGAATACGGCCGCGAGGATGGCGACGCCGAACACACCGCCAAGGGCGTTGAGTGCGTTGTTCGTCCCAGCCGCCACCCCGACGTCGGCCGGCGGTACTGAGGCGGTCACCAAATTGGCCACCGTGGGGAAGCACATCGAGATGCCGACCCCGGATATGACCAGCGGCGCGACCAGGTCCGGGTAGCCCACCCCGGGGTGAGTGGCGGCCGCCAGCCAGGCCAGCCCGCCTGCCTGCAGGATCAGGCCGGCGACCATGAACGGGCGGTTGCCGATCCGGTCGGCCAGCGTGCCGGCCAGCGGGGAGATCAGCATCGGCATCGCCATCCAGACCAGGATGCGGACGCCCGCCGCGAGCGGGGAGTACCCGAGCCCGATCTGGAACAGCTGGGTGACGAAGAACAGCGACCCGATCAGCGAGACGAACTGGAAGAAGATCACTGCGTTGGCGGTGGCGAAGCCGCGGCGGCGGAAGTAGGCCAGCGGCAGCATCGGGTAGGCGGCCCGCCGCTCCCAGGCCAGGAAACCGCCCATCAGCAGCACGCCCGCGGCCAGCGCACCGATCACCTCGGCGCTGGCCCAGCCAGCCGACGGGGCCCGGACCGGGGCCCAGGTCAGCGCGAACAGGCCGGCCCCGGCCAGCAGCAGGCCCACGATGTCGAGCTGCGGCCGCGGGCCGCGGCTCTCCTTCAGCCGCACCGCCGCCAGCGCCGCGGTGGCCAGCCCGACCGGGACGTTGAGCCAGAAGATCCACTGCCAGGACGCGCCCTGCACGATCGCGCCGCCGACCACCGGGCCGGCCGCCACACCCAGGCCGGTGACGCCGCCCCAGATGCCGATGGCCGTGCCGCGCTGCTCGACCGGGAACGCGTCGCTGATCAGGGTCAGGGTGAGCGGTACCAGGAGAGCACCGCCCGCGCCCTGCACCACGCGGGCCGCGATGAGCAGCCCGGCATCGGGGGACAGCGCGGCCAGCGCCGAGCCGAGCACGAACACGAGCAGGCCGGTCACGAACATCCGGCGGCGGCCGAACCGGTCGCCCAGCGCGGCGCCGGTCAGCATCAGGCAGCCGAAGGTCAGACTGTAGGCGTTGATGGTCCATTCCAGCTGGGACAGGCTGGCGCCGAGCTGGTTGTGCAGGGTAGGCAGCGCGGTCGACACCACGACTACGTCCAGGGCGGCCATGAACGCCCCGGCCGAGGCCAGGGCGAGCGTCCAGCCGCGATGCGCCGGGCCGGGCCGCCCGGCCCGGCCTGCCTGGCCGGGTGGGGTGGCCTGGGCCGGGCTGACGATGTCAGTCATATCGGGATACCTCTTTCTGGGGCCCGTGGTGGGGGAGACGAGTGGACTATTGCGGGAGTGGGTTCAGGCCGCCCGTGGTGAGCAGGTAGGCGTCCTGGTCGTGGCCCGGATCCGTGATCAGCTCGGTGATCGCGCTGCCCACCTGGTCGGCGGTCAGCGTGGGGCCGACCTCGGCCAGGTAGCCGGGCACGTCCAGACCCTGCCGGGCGGCGTAGGCGGCCACCGCGGCGGCGCCGAGCCGGGTCGCCGGGGTGAGCTGGGGCAGCACGGAGACGAACCGGATGCCCAGCCCGTCCCGCGCTGACTCGGCCACGGCGTAGCTGGTCAGGAACCGGATGGTGGCCTTGGCTCCGGCGTAGCCGCCGCTCAGCGGTGAGCCGCGCAGCGCGGCCCCGCTGGACATGACGACCACCACGCTGCCCGGCGGCAGCGGGGCGAGCAGCGCCTCGCGCACCCAGCCGAACGCGTGCCGCACGTCGACCTCCCAGTTCCGGCTGAACGTCTGCCAGGTGTGCCGCTGGATAGGCCGGCTCAGCGGGGCGGCGCCCGCGTTGAGCACCAGGACGCTGGGCTGGTATTCGTCGATCAGGCGGCCGGTGACGACCGGGTCGGCCGCGTCGGCGCTGACCGGGGTGAACGAGCCACCGAGTTCGGCGGCTAGTTCGGCCAGTGGGGCCGGGTCCCGGGCCACGCCGGTGACCTGGGCGCCTGCCTTGCTGAGCGAGGTGGCGATGGCCCGGCCGAAGCCGCGGCTGGCGCCGGTCACGATCGCGTTCCGGCCGGTGATGTCGGTGCTGGTCATGCTGGTCCTCCTGGACTGGTCTGCGGTGGTGCGAGCCGCCTGGGTGGGCGGTTCCGGATATGCAGACCAGGCAGGTGGCTGGAAATCGCCGTGCGCTGGATTCGGGCTCAGCCCGGGATGGTCAGCCGCAGCCGCAGCCAGCCGAAACCGGCCCGGCCGGGGCGGCGGCCGCCAACCCCGGTGGGCGTAGAACGCGCCAGCGCCGTTGGCCGCTACTCGGCCGGGAGTTGCTGGGGCAGGCCGAACTTCGGGAACAGGGCGGGGTCGAGGAACGTGTCGATCCGGGCGATGCCGGTCGCGGTCACGGTGAGCACGGTGATGGCGTGCGCCTGATAGCGGCCGCGGCCGTCCCGGTGATAGGCGGCCGCCGCGGGCTGCCCGTTGGCCGCCGTCGCGAGCATTCTGAACTGGGTCTGCGGGAACACCTGCCGGGCAAAGAACCCGGTGACGTCGTCCCGGCCGGCGAACCAGGTGAGCAGCGGCGGCATCTCCAGTACCACGTCGTCGCGCAGCAGCCTGGCCAGCGCGGCCACGTCGGCGTGCACGAACGCCGCCATGAACTGGTCGAGCATCGCCCGCTGGGCCGGCTCGGCCGGCTCGGTGACCGCGTTTTCCGCGGGCAGCACGTCGGCCAGCTGGGCGCGGGCCCGGCGCAGCGCGCTGTTCACCGCCGCGGTGCTGGTGCCCAGCAGGTCCGCCACCTGGGCCGCCGGCCAGTCCAGCACGTCGCGCAGGATGAGCACCGCGCGCTGCCGGGCGGACAGGTACTGCCAGGCGGCGACCAGAGCCAGCCGCAGGCCTGCCCGCGACGCGGCGACCACGGCCGGGTCGGCCGCCTCGGCAAGCAGCAGCGCCCCGGGCAGCGGCTGCAGCCAGGGCACCTCCGGGCCGGCCGGCACCGGCGCGGCCGAGTCGTCGCCCGGTGCGCCGAGCCCGGATGGCAGCGGCCGGCGGCCGCGCCGGTCGATCGCGGTCAGGCAGGCGTTGGTGGCGATCCGGTACAGCCAGGTGCGCACCGAGGAGCGGCCCTCGAAGCCGTCGTAGGACCGCCACGCCCGCAGGTAGGTCTCCTGGACCAGGTCCTCAGCCTCGTCGGCCGAGCCCAGCATCCGGTAACAGTAGGCGAGCAGCTCAGTCCGGAACTGACCGGTTTCGCTGATGAAATCCGTGCTGGCAGTCATGGTGGTCTCCACGGTTGCCAGCGCGAACTCCGGCTGCCGCGGCTGGCCCTGTGAGTACAGACCAGCCGGCGGCCGGAAAGTCACCGCCGGATCAGCCGTCGGCTGGCTCGTCCAGCGGCGCGCCCACGTAATCGCGGATCTCCTGCACGGCCCAGTTGTTCCCGTCCGGGTCGCTGAAGTAAAAGAACTTACCGCCGTCCCGGGCGTCCAAGATCTGCACGCCCGAGACATCCACGCCGCGGCCGGACAGCTCGGCCCGGGCCGCGTCGATGTCGGTGACGACCAGCTGCATCCGGGCGCTGGCGGTCAGGTCCGTGCCCGGGCTGACGACAGCCGGGCCGATCACGACCGAGCAGGCCGACCCGGGCGGGGTCATGTGTACCACCCGGAAGTTCTCGGCCGGCTGGATGTCGGCGTCCAGCTTGAATCCGACCTTGTCCAGGTAGAACTGCTTCGCCCGGTCGATGTCGGTGACCGGGACGACGACGACTTCCAGTTTCCAGTCCATGACGGGAGTCCTTCCGCTAGCTGCGCCGTGGTGGCGCGTTCAGCCCTGTGTCGGAGCTGGCCCCGCAGCTTCGACAGCCGTCCAGTACCGCGGCGGCCAGCGCCGCGGGTCAGGTCTGCGGCGGCGCGTCCAGCGCGCAGTTCAGCAGCGGCCCGTGCCGGGACGCGGCCACCGCGGCCGCCTTGGCCCGGGACGGGTTGCGGATGGTCACCGCGGCCAGCACGCCGCCCGCCACGCACAGCCCGCCCGCGATCAGCGACGCGGTGTGGAACCCGGCCGAGAACACGGCCGGGTGCTGGTAGGCGTCCCCGGTCAGCCCGCCCGCCGCGGGCAGCAGCGCCACCGCGATCAGCGCCGCGGCCCGGGCCACGTCGTTGTTGACCGCGGACGCCATCCCGGCGTGCTCAGGCGGCACCGACGACAGCGCCGTCGAAGTGAGCGGGGCCACCGCCACGGCCAGGCCGAAGCCGAACACGAGCACCCCGGGCAGCACCTCGGTCAGGTAGTCACCCGAGGCGGTGATCAGGGTGAACAAGCCCAGCCCGAGGCCGACCAGCACCGGCCCGACCGACATCTGGAGCCGGGGGCCGATCCGGCCGGCCAGCGCGCCCGAGCGCTGGGACAGCGCCAGCGTGATCGCGGTGACCGGCAGCAAGGCGATCCCGGACTCCAGGGCGCTATACCCGGACACCTGCTGGAGCTGGATCGGCAGCAGGAACAGTGCCCCGCCGATGCCGCCGTAGACCACGAACGTGACCACGTTGGTCGCGGTGAACTGGCGCGAGCTGAACAAGTTGAGCGGCAACATGGGCGACGGGGTGCGGTGTTCCCACCAGAGGAACGCGGCCAGCAGCGCCAGGCCGCCGAGCAGCCCGGCCAGCACCAGGGGCTTGGTCCAGTTCCCGCCCGGGCCCTCGATCAGCCCGTAGGTCAGCCCGATCAGGCCCAGGGTGACCAGCACGCCGCCGGTCACATCGATCGGGGCGGTGGCCGCCGGGTCGCGGGACTCCGGCACGTGCCGCAGCGTCACCGCGACCACCACGACCGCGAGGGGCAGGTTGATGAGGAAGATGTACCGCCAGGACGCGGCGGCCACCAGATAGCCGCCGATGAACGGCCCGATCGCGGTGCCCACCCCGCTGAACCCGGACCAGGCGCCGATCGCCTTGCTGCGGTCGTCGGGCCGGAACACCGCCTCCAGGATGGCCAGGCTGCCCGGGGTGAGCAGCGCTGCGCCCACTCCTTGCAGCGCCCGGGCGCCGATCAGGAACCCGGCGCTGGGGGCGACGGCGCACAGCAGCGACGCGATCGCGAACCAGCTCACCCCGATGACGAAGACCCGTTTGCGGCCGTATTTGTCGCCCAGCGCGCCCGCCAGCAGCAGCAGCCCGGCCAGCGTCAGCGTGTATCCGGTGACCACCCATTGCAGCGCGCTCAGGCTGGCGTTGAAGTCCCGGCCGATGGCGGGCAGCGCGATGCCGACCACAGTGGCGTCGATGGATGCGATGGCCGAGCCCAGCACGGTGGCCAGCAGCACCCACCGCCCCGGCCCGCTGGCCATGACCAGGCCCTCACCGGTTCCGCTGGTGGCCGCCGCGGGCTGGCTCATCGTCGCACCCCCTCTGGCCCAGTCTCGGCCAACCCTCAGCGCACCACCAGGACCGTTTTGCCCGGCGGCCGGGCTCGCCGGCCGCTCTCGAACGCGGCCCGGCCCTCGCTGAGCGGGAATGTCTGGCTGACCACGGCGCGCAGCTTGCCCTGATCTACCAGGTCCGCGAGGTGCGCGAGTTCGGCCGCATCTGGGCTGACGATGAAGAACATCGCCTGCACTCCGTGCTGGCGGGCCTGCTCCTGGGATGGAGGGGCACCTAGCGTGACCAGCCGGCCGCCCGGCCGCAGCGCGGCAAAGGCGCTGTCCAGCGCGGCCCCGCCGACCGTGTCGATAACCACGTCGAAGCGGCCTGCCCCGGGCTGGGCGCCGGTGTCCCGTGTGGCGACGAACGCCGCCGCGCCCAGGCCACGCACCAGGTCGGCGTCCCGGCTGGCCCCGGTCGCGGTGACCTGTCCGCCGAGTGCCATCGCGAGCTGCACCGCATACACCCCGACCCCACCCGCGCCGCCCAGCACCAGCACTTGTTCGCCCGCCTGCAGCGCGGCCTGGTCGGCCAGCGCCTGCCAGGCGGTCAGCGCGGCCAGCGGCAGCGTGGCCGTGTCCAGGTGCGAGGCGGTTCGCGGCTTGGCCGCCAGTTCGGCGGCCGGGATGGTCACGAACTCAGCGGCTGCCCCGTTCCGGTCGAACTCGATCAGCCCGTACACCTCGTCGCCGACCGCCGCCGTGCTGACCCCATCGCCGAGCGCGGCCACGGTGCCGGACATCTCATGCGCCGGGATGATTGGCGTCCGGTCCCGGCCATCCTCGGTGGTCCAGGACTCGTCCCAGGTCAGCTCGGCGAACGTGATGGCCGCGGCGTGCACCGCCACCAGCACCTCGCCTGGCTGCGGCACCGGCACCGGTGCCTGCTCGTAAACCAGCTGCTCCGGCCCGCCGCGCTGGTGCGCCCGCAGCGCCATCATCGTGTCCATCTGGACCTGCCCTTCTCGCCCAACGCCGGTACCCCCACCCTGCCATTGCGCCCGGCGCGGCCGTCCGGGGCCTGGTGTGCCGGGCCGGCGCCTACCGTCCCGGCTGGCCGGGCTGCAGCACGATGGCGGTGCCGTGCGCGCCGTGCCGAACCTGGTCCAGCGCCTGGGCCGCCTGGTCCAGCGGGAAGCTGCCGCCGACCGTCACGCTGAGCACCCCGTGGCCGAGCAGTCCGGCCAGCTTGCCCAGCCGCGGGCCGTCCGGTTCGACCTGGACCGCACGGACCGTGATGCCACGCTCGGCCGGTGGCGGGTCCCCGGTGATGGTAGCCAGCCGGCCGCCCGGCCGCACCGCTCGCACCGCGTCCGCCGCTCCGCCCCGGGCCGCGTTCACCGCCACGTCGGCACCGCGGTCGGTCAGCCAGCACACCTGGCCCGGCCAGCCTGGCTCTTGGTAGTCGAGGACAGTGGCCGCGCCCAGCCCGCGCAGCCGGTCCAGGCTGGCCGGGCCTCCGGTGGCAATGACCCGCGCGCCGTAGTGGGCCGCCAGCTGGACGAGCAGACCCCCAGTGACGCCGCCCGCGCCGTGTATCAGCACGCTCTCACCCGGCCTGAGCTGCACCGCATCGGTCAGCGCTTGATCCGCGGTGAGCGCGGGCACCGGGAACGCACCGGCCACGTCCCACGGCACGCCCGCTGGGACCGCGGCGGCCTGGGCGGCGGCCGCGATGAACAGCTCCGCCCAGCAGCCCTGGTCGGGCAGCGGCAGCGAATGCGTGCTGACCCGGTCGCCCAGCTGAAAGCCCGGCACCGCCGGGCCGACCCCAGCCACTGTCCCGGCCGCCTCCACGCCCAGCGCCATCGGTGGCCGGGCACCGGTAACCCAGCCCCCGGTGCGGACGAACTCGTCCCAGTTGCCGACCCCGCTCGCCTGCACCTCGAGCAGCAGTTCGCCGTCCCGCAGCGGCCGCGGGTCAGCGAGGTCCAGCAGCGTGACCGGCCCGCCGGTCTGGGTTACTCCCGCGGCTCGCATCTGGACCGTCCCTTCGCTCGGCTGGCGGCCGGGACCGTGCAGCGGTCGGCCACGCTGAAGATGGTGCCCGTTCCGGTGCCGAACATGGCCCCGGCTACCGTCGGGGTGAGCACGGTGCACGCAGCAGGAGGGTGGGAACATGGACCTGGGCCTGGACGGGCGGATCGCGGTGGTCACCGGGGCGAGCCGGGGGATCGGGCTGGCCGTGGTGCGCGGGCTGGTGGACAACGGGGCCCGGGTCGTCGCCGGGGCCCGGCGGTCGTCGGCCGAGCTGGACGAGCTAGCCAAGGGTGGCCAGGTGCAGGTGCTGGCGGTGGACCTGGCCGAGCCGGGCGGGTCAGCCCAGCTGACCGCGCTGGCCGGCGACCGGATCGACATCCTGGTCAACAACGTGGGCAATGCGCCGCCGCGGACCGGTGGGTTCAGCAGCATCACGGACGAGGACTGGCTGGCCACGCTCACGCTCAACCTGCTGGCCGCGGTGCGGACCACGCGCAACGCACTGCCCGGGCTGCTGGCGTCGGAGCACGCCGCGATCGTGAACATCTGCTCGGTCAACGCACGGCTGCCCGACCCGGCGGTGATGGACTACAGCGCGGCCAAGGCCGCGCTGGCCAACTTCTCCAAGTCGCTGTCGAAGGAACTCGGGCCGCAGGGCGTCCGGGTCAACTGGGTCAGCCCGGGCCCGGTGGCCACCGATCTGTGGCTGGGCGCGGGCGGGGTGGCCGAAACGCGCGGCGCGGCCACCGGGGCCAAGCCTGCGGACGTCGCTCAGGAGGCGGCCAGCCAGATGGTGACCGGGCGGTTCACCCAGCCAGCCGAGGTGGCCGACCTGGTGCTGTTCCTGGCCAGCCCGCGCGCCGGGAACATCACCGGGTCTGACTTCGGTATCGACGGCGGCCTGATCTCAACCTGGTAGCCGGTCCTGCCGGGCCACCTGCTGCCAGGTCCGGCCGCTGCGCACGCTGGCCGGCTGCTCGGCCACGATGTCCGAGCCGGGCCGGGCGTCCGCGTCCCGGGTCTTGACCAGGATCCAGCGCCGCTCGCCGGTCCGGGTCAGCGCGAAGCCGCCGGACAGCTTGTGGCCGTGCAGCGTGACGGACAGGTGCCCGGGCTCGTCCCGGATGATGTCGGCCGGGCCCTCATCCCAGATGATCACCGCGCCGGTGCCGCGCCGCTGCCCCGGGTGCACCCCCTCGAAGTCACCCGCGTCCAGCGTGTGGTCCTCGACCGGCACGGCCAGCCGCCGGGCCGCCGGGTCGAGCGACGGCCCGCGGGGCACGGCCCACGACCGCAGCACGTCACCAACCTGGATGCGCAGGTCGTAGTGCAGCGCGGTGGCGTCGTGCAGTTGCACCACGAAGCGGGACGCGGTCACCCCTCTCACTGATCCGGTCCGGGGCGGCTACGGGACGGCGGAGGGCAGCGGGTGCGGGGTGCCGGTGTGGTGGCCCTGGAACAGCATGGCCGCGATCTGGGTCAGCTTGTTGGTGCCGAACTTGAACCCGGTGTTGCCGTTCTCGCCGAAGCCGCCCATGTTGTACGTGATGGCCAGGGTGTACTGCTGATTCGGCCCGGCGAAGCCGACCGTGTTGGTGATCCAGACGCCGAAGCCGTCGGGATCCTGTTCCCAGCCGTCCTTGTTGCCCGGATGGTTGGCCGGCCCGGCGCCCCACACGCCCCACTGCTGGTCGAGCGCGCTGACGTGCTGCAGCCGGTGCACCAGGTAGCCGCGGATGTGCGGCGGCGTCTTGGTCAGCACGTAGTTGATCAGGTTGTCCAGGTCCCGGGCGGTGGTGTCCACGTTGCCCCAGAACGCTGAATTGGTGAACCGTGTGCTGTGCATACCGAACGCCCGTACCCGGTCCATGAAGCTGGCGTCCTCGTAGCGGTTCCACAGGTAGGTCGCGTCGTCGTCGTTGCTGGTGTACAGCGCCTGGAACATGGCCGCCCGGTCAGCCGGGGTGAGGTGGATCTGGCCGGCCCGGTTGCGCAGCAACAGGTCGGTCATCATCGCCAGCTTGATCGTGGACGCGGCCGGGATGAGTGCCCCGGCATGGGCGTTATGCCAGGTGGCGCCCGTCGTGCGGTCGTGCAGCACGATGCCGATGGTGCCGGGCAGCCGCCGGAGGTAGTGCTTGACGTCGACGATCCGGCCCCGCATCGCGCACGGGAAGCCGGACGCGACCGTGGTGTCGCAGGTCGGAGTGGGCGACGGCGCGGGCAGGGTGGAAGCCGCCGCGGCGTGCGTGGGCGGTACGGTCGCCGCGGTCTGCTGGCTGGCCGCCTGCTTTGGCCCGCAGCCCGCGACGGCCAGGGTGGCCAGCAGGCCACCGGTCACGGCGGGGAGCCAGGCGCGGCGCGCCGGGAAAGCCGGGGAACGCATGCCGGACAGGATACGGCGCGCTGCGGCGCCCCGGGTCAGCATCCGCCCGCCGGTCCTGGTACGCCCGGGCCGGCCGCGGGCTGGTCGACCAGGCCGCTGGCCCCGGTGCGCAGCACCGCGCCGAAATGGACCACGTACCACCGGCCGCGCCAGGAGATGAGCGACGCGATGCCGATCGAGCGCAGCCGGCCGTGCTCCCGGTAGACCAGCCGGGCCCCGGCGACGTGCCAGTAGCCGACCGAGTTGTAGCACACCCCCGGGTCGATCCAGGCCGCCTCGGCGGACGGCACGATGACCCGGAGCAGCCGGGCGCGGGCCGCGTCCCGGCCCAGGTAGTGATGGGCGGCCGCCACGTCCAGCCGGAAGTCACCGAACAGCCGGCTGCGCCAGTCGGCCGCCGGGCCGGCGATCGCCTTGACCTGGGTGTAGGCGTGCAGCGGGAAGAACGCCTGGACGGCCAGCCGGGCCTGGCCGGTCACCACGGCGGCCCACAGGTCGGTCATCTCGGCGTGGAACACCCGGCTGCCCGCGCTGGGCCGCGCCCTGGTCTGCGGCAGGTTGCCGGGCGGCAGCGGGGCCGGGAGCAGGGTCGGCGCCCCGCTCGGCCGGGCACGGCTGCCCGCGCTCGGGGTAGCGCTGGCCGGGACCGTGGCCAGCGCCCGGCCGGCGCTGCTGCTGGCCTGGTGCGGGGTGACGGCGGCCGCCGGATGGGTGGCGGCCGGGCTGCAGCCGGCCGCGAGCAGCGCCGAGCCGGCCAGCACCGCCGCACCGGCCGCCAGGCCGGGCCGGCGCTGGCCGGACCACCACGAGCGCGCCGCCAACACCATCGCTGAACCGCCAGCCCCCGGGACGTCAGATCCGGTCAGCGTACCGGGGTCAGGCCCCGGTGACGGTCACCCGGGGCGCTGGCGTGGCGGCGCGCCCCGGGTGACCCGCCCGGCTCAGAGCCCTTCGTTGATCAGCCGGCCGGCCTGCTCGTACTTCTCCGGCTTGCGCTTCTTGAAGTAGAACGCGGCGCCCACCCCGGCCAGCACGATGGCCAGGTCGATCGGGCCGAACCATTTCGCGTAGCTGTAGCCGCTGCCCAGGAAGTCGATGTTGTCGAACAGCAGGTACACCACGAAGGCCTGGGACACCAGGGCCAGGATCGGGGCCAGCCGGGTCTTCCACCAGTTCGCCTCGTCCCGGTGGTGCCGCTCGTAGTAGACCAGGATGGCCAGCGACACCAGCGCCTGCACGGACAGGATGATGATCACGCCCATCACCGCCATCAGCCCGT